>JACCDO010051753.1_pt1 | contig 12379 bp, 11 predicted proteins | sample 7446101 | NCBI WGS metagenome assembly JACCDO01 (sample SAMN15323440, study PRJNA562643) | freshwater metagenome | isolation source: river surface water | place: USA:Blue River Watershed | collected 2017-08-16 | reverse complement strand
CCACAACGCCGGCGGCGCGCTACTCTTGCTGGCCCTCATCAGTCTCAGCTACCGGCTGCACAAGGCTACCAGCCTCTAGCCATGACGACGGAAACCACCCTGCGCAAAACCGCCAGCTGGCGCGACTATTATGAAATGACGAAGCCCCGCGTCGTCATGATGATGGTGCTGACGTCGCTGATCGGTATGTTCCTCGCCGTGCCAGGCATGGTGCCGCTCGACATCTTGCTGTGGGGCAACCTCGGCATTGCGTTGGTCGCCAGCGCCGGTGCCGTCGTCAATCACCTGATCGATCACCGCATCGATACCATCATGCAGCGCACGCTGAAACGACCAATCCCGCAGGGCAAGATCACACCGACGCAGGCGTTGGTATTCGCCTGCGCCATCTGCCTCGGCGGCATGCTGATCCTTTTGCTGCTGGTGAATCCGCTGTGCGCGTGGCTGACGCTGGCCTCGTTCGTCGGCTACGCCATCATCTATACCGGCTGGCTGAAGCGCGCCACCCCACAGAACATCGTCATCGGCGGCTTGTCCGGCGCCATGCCACCCCTGCTCGGCTGGAGCGCTGTGACCGGCACCATCGAGCCCGGCGGCCTGTTGCTGGTGCTGATCATTTTTGCGTGGACGCCGCCGCATTTCTGGCCATTGGCAATCCATCGCAAGAACGACTACGCCAAGACCGACATTCCGATGCTGCCCGTTACGCACGGCGAAGCGCTGACCAAACTGCACACACTGCTCTACACCATCATCATGCTGGTCGTCAGCGTGCTGCCGTATCTGACCGGCATGAGCGGCCTGTTCTACCTGGTTTCCGCGCTGGTGCTCGGCGCCGGCTTCCTCTACCACGCCATCAACCTGATGGTGACGAAGCGGCCGCAGGCCGCGATGCAGACATTCCGCTTCTCGATCTTCTACCTGATCGCGCTGTTCGTTGTGCTGCTCGTCGACCACTACCTGTAAGCGTCACTCATGCAGAAAGGTATTGCCAATACCATCATCGGCTGCGTCGCCTTCATGGCGCTCGTCGTCGGGCTGACAGCCAATCGCATCCTGTCACCCACCGTGATGACCCAACAGCAGATGAGCGAGCAGGGCCTGTTCGTCTACGAGATTCCCCGCCGCTTCAGCGATTTCAAACTGACGGATTCCGCCGGCCAGCCCTTCACCAGGGCCCAACTGCAGGGCAAGTGGACGTTGATGTTCTTCGGTTACACCACCTGCCCCGATGTGTGTCCCACCACGCTGGCCAGCATCAGCCAGTTCCACCAGTTGCTGACAGAGGCCGATGCCGCCGCCGGCGCCAGTCTCAATGTGGCACTGGTGACGGTAGACCCGATGCGCGATACGCCGGAAAAGCTCGACGCCTACGTGCACTACTTCGGCCAGGACTATGTCGGCGCCACCGGCGAGTACATTGAGATCTTCAATCTGGCGCACCAGCTGAACATTGCCTTCGGCTACCTGCCGGGCGAAGGCGACAACTACGAAGTGACCCACAGCGGCGAGATTGCACTGATAAACCCGCAGGGCGATTTCCACGGTTTTTTCAAATCACCGCCTGACCCGCAGAAGATGCTGGTGACGTTCCAGTCTGTGCTGGCGGCTTGGCAGCGGTAGAGCAACATGCGCTCGCCCTATTTCGTTTTGCATCTCCAAAGGCTGGGCTCACTCCGTCGTCACCTCATGAACGACTTCCCCTTCAATGATCGTCATCCGCACTTGTGTGGCATGAATGTCGGTGACCGGAATACTGTAGGGGTTGCGGTCGATGACGACGAGGTCGGCCAGCATGCCGGGCTCGATACTGCCGAGTTCATGACGCCTGCCGAGCTGGCGTGCAGCATTGACCGTAAACAATGCAATCGCGTCCTCCACACTGATGCGCTCGGCATCGCCCAGTGACTCACCGCCACCGCCCGGCACCTGTCGCGTGACCAGAGTCTCGATGGCCACCCAGGGATTGAATGAAGGCACCACCGGCCAGTCGGAGCCGGCCACCACCAGTGCCCCGGCATCGATCGCGTCCTTCACCGGAATCCAGCGCTGCATGCGCTCGGCGCCTACGGCATTGCTGATGTCGGCAATGATGGGATTCGGAAACCAGATATAGGGTGACATCTCGAAAGTGGCAGCGATGCTGCGTGCACGCCGGATGTCGTCCATCTGTACAAAGCTGTTGTGTGCCACGTTGTGTGGCAGACCACTGTAGCCGTTGGCGGCGCGAGCGGCAGCAATCGCATCAAGACCCGCGCGCACTGCACCATCACCAGCCGCATGCATCTTGACTGTCAGGCCACGCTGGTCGGCATCAATGACGATGTCGTTCAGGGCTGCCTGCGGCACCATTACCAAACCCTTGGCTGCATCTGCCGGGAGATGATCGGTATGGGCATAAGGCTCGACCATCGCTGCCGTGTGGCCGTCAGTTGGCACACCGTCCAGTGCCAGCTTCACACAGTCGGGGCGGAAGCGCTCACGCGCATACTGGTTGCGCTGGATGACAAAGGCTGGCGTGCCGTTCTCGCTCCTGCCGAACGCAGCGCCACGCAGCATCATGCAGCCCTGTACGCGCAGCTGCAGCAGTCCGGCATCAGCCAGCTCCGCATAGGCGCGCATGGCAGCGGCGTCGACGCCGGCATCGGTGATGCTGGTGATGCCCTGCGTCACCATCTGGTCCAGCGACCACTGCAATGCCGCGCGCACCTGCTCTGGCGAGGCAGGAGGAATGATTGCGCGGACCAGACCTGCGGCGGATTCGCGCAGTACGCCACTGGGCTCGCCGTTGTCATCGCGCTCGATGATGCCGCCAGGCGGGTTGACGCTGTCTCGCGTGATACCAGCCTGCGCCAGAGCCGCTGAATTCACCCACAGACTGTGGCCGCTGATGTCTACCAACGCTACCGGATGCGCGGGTGCTACTTCGTCAAGTTGGGCGCGATGCATCACATCTCCGTAGGATGCTGCATCCCACTGGCCACCGCTGATCCACATGCCTGGCGCCTGCTCGCGGGCGCAGGTCGCGACCGTCTGCAGCAGTTGCGCACGCGATGAGCCCTGCGGGAAGTTGCATTGCTGTTGATTGAGCCCGGCACCCAGCGGATGTACATGCAGATCATGCAGCCCCGGCAACACTGTGGCGCCCGCAAGATCAACCACGCGGCTATCGCTGTCGCGCAGCGCAAGGGCGGTTGCATCGTCACCCACTGCGAGAATCACGCCCTGGCGTACAGCCAGGGCTGAATGCCAACCTTCCGGGGAACGGATCTCGCCGTTATGCAGAATCAGGTCAGCACTGCCCTCCGCAGGAACCGGGCTAGTCTGTGCTTGCGGTAGTGGCGCAATGCAGGCGGTAAGGAGACAAAGGCAGGTTTTGTGGACAGGCAGGCGCATGAGGCTGACTCCCGCAGCAGGAAGCAGCAGGCATGCTCGGTCGTCGCCGTCGGCAGGACAATAGCGGAAACACCCTAGTGTGCAGACAGACTTGCTGCGCTAGAGTCATGCTGCATGAGAGTTGCGACGAGCTGTGTGCGATTGGCAACCTGGAGCTTGGCGAAAATACTGCGCAGATGGTTTTCCACCGTACGCGGGCTGATAAGAAGCTGCTGCGCGATTTGTTTGTTGGCCAGTCCGCGCGCAAGGGCGTGACATACTTCCTGCTCTCGCAGACTCAGCTGTTGAGTGCCCGTCGCGGTAGCTGCAGGAGTTTCGTGTCGCTGGCGTGGCATCAGTGCCTGGCCTTGCAGACAGGCGTGAATGACTCGCGCACGTGCACGCTCGCTTGCGCCGAAATCAGGCGCCGAGGCTTTGCGGTGGAAATTGAATAACCAGGCTTGCTGACCATGTGCATCCAGCAGCCAAAAGCCCACGTGGTGGACCAGTCCGTTGGGTAGCAGGAAATTGCGGTGGTAGCGCTGGAAGCGGCTGCTGCTGGTGACGACAGTCGCATCCTGTCCCTGCTGCAACATCAGCAGCGTCGGGTCGTCGCGATGGAAGTCGGCGAGATAGGAGTCACTGACGGCAGCAGGTACGCCCACGCTGGTCAGCGTGCGTATACGCGGCAGTGTCAGCAGGTCGACTTGGCGACATGCTGCGGCTTCGGCATCCAGGGCAGAGACGATCGGTTCCAGCAGGCGGTGGGCCTTGGTTGCAGCGGCATCTGCCAAGCGCAGGCTTGCACACAGAGACGCCATGGTATCGAGCTCCACAATGGTTTGCGGGTCCAGCTGCTGCAAGTTGCCCATGGCGGCATGATCCGTTTCATACAGGTAGGCAGAGCCTAGCGCGCTTTACCTGGACACGATAGCCCAGTGAGGAATGCAAGCATGTGGTTTACCCGATCAACACTCGTCGTACTTGGAATGCTGCTGGCCACTACTGCCGGGGCCCAGCAAGAGCTGCCGGCGCCGCTGCAGATCACCAGTCCGCCCAGCGCTGTGCCGGCGGCGGTGCAGTTGCTGCGCTGGCGTATGAATGACAGCGACATCAACGCGTGGACGTTCCGCCGCATGGATGACCTGTTCACGACGCGCACAGTGGCGCGCAGCGGCCCGGTCTGGCAGCTCCCCGCCGCGCAGCAGGCGCTGGATTTCACCTACAGCTTCGAGGGTGTCGAACGCCCTGCAAGCGACGTGCTGGAGCGCACCCACACCAACGCACTGCTGGTGCTCAAGGACGGTCGCATCATCAGCGAGCTGTACCGCAACAACAGCGGACCGGACTCGCGCTTCATCGGCTGGTCCATGACCAAGTCGCTGACTTCCGTGATGATCGGCTGCGCACTGGAAGAGGGTCACATCGTCTCGCTCGACAAGCTGGTGACCGACTACCTGCCTGAGCTGTCCGGCGGTGCCTATGCCGGTGTCACGATCCGCCAGGTCATGCAGATGCGCTCCGGAGTGGATTACGAGGAGCGCTACGACTTTGCCAACCCCGGCACAGCCGCCAGCAACCATATCAATGCACTGGTGCGGAACACGCAGCGCTTTGCCGATGCAGCGCGCACGTTGCCGCGCCTGCACGAGCCGGGCGCGGTGTTTCAGTACAAGACCATCGATACCGCTGTGCTGGGCTGGCTCATCGAGCGCGTCACCGGCGGCAACGTGGCAGCGTACACCGAACGCTGCGTGTGGGAGCCACTGGGCGCCGAAGCGGACGGCTTCTACATCATGGACGGAGCGCCAGGCATCGGCCGCGAGTTCAGCGGCGCCGGCTTCAACGCCACGCTGCGTGACTGGGCACGCTTCGGCCAGATGGTGCTGGATGGCGGCGTGGCTGACGGCCGTCGTCTCGTTTCCGCCGACTGGATCACGCAATCCACCCAGCCCACGGCTGCCGAAGACCAGCGCCGCGGCGGCTATGGCCTGCAGTGGTGGACCATGGGCGACAGCGAGGCCTTCAGTGCCATCGGCCTGCAGGGCCAGTACGTCTATATCGATCCGGCCACGCGTACGGTGGTAGTGAAGCTCAGCTACTTCCCGCCCGGTGACAACAGTGCGCTGGACGCAGAGACACTGGCCTTCATGGCTGCCGCCTCTGCATGGAATCCGCGCTGAACCTGCTGCGCCTCGGCCCTGAAAGGAGAACCATGAGCACACCAATTACAGTGCGTCACCTGCGTATCCTCGCTACCCGCGGTCTTGCGCTCGGCGCGCTGCTCGCCGGCACTCTGGCCCGCGCTGCGCCGGCAGCGCTGCCAGAGCGTGTGGAGCTGTTGCCTGCGCTGCCGGATTCGCGTGCCTTCCTGGCTGCAGAGCACCAGGCCGTGCCCATCGATCTCGCCGGGTTTGGCTATGTAGAGGAGGAGTATCTGGTTGCAGGCACCGCGGGCATCTACGACTGGCCGGATCGTGCTGCACCCGTGGCCACGGCAAAAGGCCCCTATGCAACGCGCATTCTTGTGCGCAGACCGCGCGAGAAACGCAGGTTCAGCGGCACTGTCATTGTGGAGGGTCTCAATCCTTCGACCCCGGTGGATCTGCCGATCATGTGGGGCCATTCCCATCGCCAGTTCATGGCGGACGGCCACGTATGGGTGGGCGTGACGGTAAAGCCATACACCCTGCGTTCACTGCGGCGCTTCGATCCGGTGCGCTACGGACAGCTGGCGATGGCGCATCCACCGGGGGGACCGGTCTGCGCAGAGACGGCCATCAACCGCTGGTCCCAGCCCACCACTTCAGAGGAGGAAACCGGTCTCGCCTGGGACATCCTGTCGCAGACCGGCGCACTGCTCAAAAGCGCTGAAGAACTTAATCCTTTGCCGTGGCCGGCCGAACGCCTGTACATGACGGGCCAGTCCCAGACTGCAGGTTATGCGCGTACCTGGGCCAGTGTGTTTGCGCTTCACACCCAAGCGCCCGATGGCGGCCCGCTCTACGACGGCTTTCTCTACACCGGCAGTCCTCCATGGCAGGTTCCGCTGCACCAGTGTGCGGCTGGCTTCGCCGACGAAGACCCGCGTTCCCGAACGGCGCCGGCCGGTGTGCCGGTGATCGAGTTGTTTGCCGAGGGTGACATCGGCACCAACATCGTCAGCCGGCGTCAGGACTCCGACCTGGTGCCTGACCTGTATCGCCGGCACGAAGTGGCAGGTGCATCGCATGTCGATCAATGGGAGCAGCGTTCTTTCGCCAATGCTGCCGACACGCTGCGCGCCAACGGCAACGCGCAGGAGTCACCGCTGGCCTGCTTGCCTGCGAATGTGCAGGACACTGACTTCCCTGCACGGCTTGCGATCAATGCCGCTTGGCGGCAGCTGGAGGACTGGGTGCGGCGTGGTCGGGTGGCGCCGCGTTCGGAACCACTGCAGCTGCGCCAGCCGCTGGCCACGCCGTTCGACCCGGAAACGGCTTTTGTGGTGGACGAGGCAGGCAATGCCCTGGGCGGCGTGCGTTCACCGCAAGTAGATGTGCCACTGGCGCGTTACATCGGCGCCAAGACCGGCGCCTTCTCCTGCATGTTCGACGGCTACATGTATCCTTTCGACAACGATCGGCTGCGCCGGACTTACCGCAATGGCAAAGACTATGTGCGCCAGGTACAGGCGAGTGCACGCAGCCTGCGGCGAGCTGGCTGGCTGACGCGCGAAGACCAGCGTGAAATCGTGGCGGAAGCGCGCGAGCGGGCAGCGATCGTGTTCACAACGGACGACTGAGCGGCAGGCGCAGCCATACCAGCGTGGCCGCTAGTGTGGCAGGCAGAATTCACCATATGGCACGCCGGCAGCGTGTCGTCAGAGGAGCAACGCTATGCACCAAACACACAGCAAGATCCCGAGCATGACCGCCGCAGGTATCGCACTCGTTTGCTTCGCTTGCTCGGCCTCGGCTCAAGTGTCTCCCGATGTACGCCAGTACCGTCACCACATGTTCGACCCCGAGGTCAGCACGATGGCGAATCGCACCTTCGAGCTGATGTTCGATACTGCGCGGGTACAAGCCGGTGACCAGGTCTGGCAATTGCCGATCTCACCGGCCGCACTGGATTTCAGCTACGAGGCGGGTGGCACCACGATAGCTGCTAGCGATTTTGCCGAACGCACTTTCACCGATGCGCTGCTGATCATGAAGCGCGGCGCGATCGTGCACGAGCAGTACTTCAACTACGCGAACGAAACGACGCATTTCAATTCGTATTCGATGGCGAAGACATTCAACTCCATCATGGTCGGTGCCGCACTGGCTGACGGTTTGCTGCCATCCATCGAGGTGCCAGTCACGGATTACATGCCGGAACTGGCCGGAACGGCCTACGACGGGCTGGCACTCAAACATGTCCTGCAGATGCGCAGTGGCGTGGCGTGGGACGACAACTTCTTCGCTCCGGGGCCGGCGCGTGATGCGCACGTTGCCGCGTTTGTGGACAACACCGAGCGCTATGTGTCGCATGCTGAGAAGATCACGACGCGCGGTGGCACGCCCGGCACACAGTTCAACTACAACAGCATGGAGGCTGCCATTGTCGGCGAGATCGTAAGTCGCGCGGTTGGGAAATCCCTCAGCGGGTACCTCAGTGAAAAACTGTGGCAGCCGGCGGGCATGCAGAGCTATGCGTTCTACGCACTTGACGGACCGGCAGGCATTGGCAAGGAATTCACTGCAGGTGCATTCAATGCGGTTCTGCGTGACTACGGACGTGTTGCGCAGATGATGCTCAATGGCGGTTTGGCGAATGGCCGACGGATCTTGCCGCAGAGCTGGGTTGAAGAATCGACGACAGCCGGCCCGGGCTTCGACAGCAGCGGGAGGGGTTACGCGTATCTCTGGTGGACGTTGGAAAATACCGAAGCCTTTTTCATGCTGGGCGGTGAAGGCCAGTACGTGTTCGTCGATCCCGCAACGGAGACCGTGGTGGTCAAGCTCAGTCACATTCCGGTCGGAGAACAAGGTACGCGAGCAGGGGACGAAACCCTGGCCTTCTTGCGTGCTGTGTCGGCGTGGCAGCCTTGATGGGCTTGCGCAAACATTGGCGCATCTCAGGCTCGCGGTGACGGACTACTCACTCGAACAGCATGAAGCTCCCCGCTCCCTCATGCGCCAACAGCAACGCTTTCACTTTCAATCCGCCACCAAAGCCGGTCAGGCTGCCGTCGCTGCCAACCACACGATGACACGGCAGCAGGATCGGTAGCGGATTGCGACCATTGGCGGCACCAACGGCGCGCGCTGCGGCGGGCTTGCCGACTTTCTGTGCCAGCTCGCCATAGCTCCAGGTTTTGCCGTACGGAATCTTTGCCAGCGTCAGCCACACCTTGCGCTGGAATGGTGTGCCGACCGGATTGATCGGCAGATCGAAGCCTTTGCGGCGGCCGGCAAAATAGTCGAGCAGCTGCTCGCGCACATCGCGCGTCGCGCTTTTGTCGCGTTGCCAGCCGTCCATCGCTGGCAGCGCGTGCCGGCTGGTTTCGAAGAGCACGTGCCGTACGCCTTGCTCGTCGACGGCAACGGTGAGTTTCCCGACCGGTGTTGCGAATTCATCGAACCACATGCGGTACTCCTGTTGTTGTTCTTGGGCGGAGCGATCAGGCCTGGTGTAATGATCCTGCAGCAAACAACAGCGCTGCGACAACAACGATACTTGGGCCGGTCGGTGTATCCCACAGCCACGAGGCGGCAATGCCGCCGATAACGGCGATACAACCACACAGGCTGGCGCCGACCGCCATCTGTTCCGGCGAGCGTGCAAACAGACGTGCAGTTGCGGCCGGAATGATCAGCAGCGACGTAATCAGCAATACGCCGACGATCTTCATCGCCACGGCCACCACCAAGGCGACGACCAGCATCAGCGCAATGCGCAGCCGCGCGGTATCGAGTCCTTCCACCTGGGCCAGCTCAGGTTGCAGCGTGAACGACAGCAGCGGATTCCATTGCCACAGCAGCAAGCCGAGTGCCAGTGCGCTGCCGGCGAGCAGCGTCCACAACTCGGCAGTCGTCACCGTCAGCAGGTCGCCGAACAGATAGGCCTGCATATCGATCTGGGTGGATGTAAAGCTGAGCAGCACGAGGCCGAGCGCCAGTGCGCTGTGCGCCAGAATGCCGAGCAGCGTATCGGTGGCCAGCGACTTGTTGCACTCGAGGCGTGCCAGCAGCACGGCGATGACACTGCAAGCCAGAACGACCGCCAGTTGTACATGCAGATTGAATAGCAGTCCGAACGCAATGCCGAACAGTGCCGAGTGCGACAGCGTGTCGCCGAAGTAGGCCATGCGACGCCAGACGATGAAGCAGCCCAGCGGGCCGGCAATGACGGCCAGCAACAGCCCGGCAGCAACGGCGCGCCATAGAAAGTCGATCATCACGAAGCGTCCTTGCGCGCTGCCTGCGGATGCCGTAACAGGCTGTGTGCAGGTGCATGGTTGCAGCTGGCGTCGTGCACGTGCTCGCCGACGACATCGCCGTGCAGATCGTGCTCGTGGTAATGATGATGCGTGTATACCGCCATCGCCTGCACGCCGGCCTGGCCGAACAGTTCGAGGTAGGCAGGATCATTGCCCACTTGCTCCGGATGGCCATGGCAGCACACATGCTGGTTCAGGCAGATGACTTCGTCGGTGGCGGACATCACCAGATGCAGATCGTGCGACACCATCAACACGCCGCAGCCATGACGGTCCCGGATCTGCGTGATGAGGCGATAGAGTTCAGCCTGGCCTTTCAGATCGACGCCCTGCGTTGGTTCATCCAGCACCAGCAACTGTGGTTTGCCGAGCAACGATCGCGCCAGCAGTACACGCTGCAGCTCACCACCCGACAAGGAGCGCAACTGGCTGTGGCGCAGATGGGTGGCGCCGGTCTCTTGCAGCGCGGTGTCGACGTCGTCGTTGGCGGCACGCGGCGCCAGTTGCAGGAAGCGCTGCACGCTCAGCGGCAGCGTGGCATCGACCTGCAGTTTCTGTGGCATGTAGCCAATGCGCAGATCGCGTTGGCGGGTAACGGTGCCACTGGTAGGAGGCAACAGCCCGAGCGCCACTTTCACCAGTGTGGTCTTGCGGGCGCCGTTGGGGCCGATCAGCGTCAGGATCTGGCCCGGCTTAAGATGCAGGTTCACCTGCTGCAAAACATGGCGGCCGCCGGCGTGGTAATCCACCGCATGCAGATGCAGCAGCGCCTGCGGAATGCAGGTAGGCGCCGTGGCAGTGTCGGCATCGAGCGGGCTGGAAGGAGGAAAACCGTACTGGTTCACGCGGGCATGGCCTGGCAAAACGGTGGTGTATCATAGCATTCAATACCGGATTCGCCGTGTCGTTATCCCATGATTTCCCGAGGTTTTTCCCCTTTTCGGCTGCTGGCAGCCGGCCTGCTGTGTCTGTCGCTGCCGACCGCTGCGGCAGCGGCACCGCAAGTGGTCGCCAGCATCAAGCCGCTGCAGCTGATTGCAGCCGCCATCACCGATGGCGTCAGTACGCCAGCCTTGGCGGTGGGGGGCGGGCAGGACCCGCACCACATGTCGCTGCGTCCGTCCGAACGCCGTGACTTGCAGCAGGCTGCATTGGTGCTGTGGGTGGGGCCGATGCTGGAGCTGCCGCTGGTCGATGTAGTCGAGGATCTCGACGCCATTGTCATCACTGCCCAGCAGTTGCCGGCGATGCATGTTGTTGTGGTTGACGACGGCAACGACCCGCATCTGTGGCTCGACAGCCAAAATGCGCGCCGTATCGCTGCTGCACTGGCCACCGGGCTGCAGCAGCTCGATGCCTTCAATGCGGCACAGTACAGCGCCAATGCCACGCGCTTTGCGCAGTCACTGGATGCGCTCGATGTTGAAATCAGCAAGGCACTGCAGCCGCTGCAGGCCACGCCGTGGGCAGTCAGCCATCATGCCTTCCGCTATTTTGCGCAGCAGCACGCACTGCAGGAGCCGCTGGCTCTGACCGACAGCAGCAACAACGCGCCGGGTGTGCGCAGCGTAGTGAAGATGCGCGAGCAACTGGCGGCGCAGCACATCAGTTGCCTGCTGACAGAACCCACAGAGAATCATCAGCAAATCGACGCGCTGCTCAGTGGCAGCAGCATCAACATCGTCAGTGCCGACGTGCTAGGCACCACGCTGGAGCCGGCCGCAGATGCTTACGGCAACCTGCTGCGGCAACTGACAGAGGCGCTGCAGCGCTGCATGGGAGGCAGCAATGAGTGACACCGCGCCGCTGGTGCTGGTCGATGGTTCGTCGTACTTGTTTCGCGCCTATCACGCGCTGCCGCCGTTGAACAACACCAAGGGTCAGGCCACCGGCGCCATCAAGGGCGTCATCAACATGATCCGCAGTCTGTTGAAACAGTATCCGCACAGCCCGATTGCTGTCGTGTTCGATGCCAAGGGCAAGACCTTCCGCGACGACATCTATCCTGAATACAAGGCGCAGCGCCCGCCGATGCCGGACGATCTGCGTTCGCAGATCGAACCGATCCACAACATCATCCGCGCAATGGGACTGCCACTGCTGGTGGTCGACGGCGTCGAAGCCGACGATGTCATCGGCACACTGGCGCAAGCCGCTTGGCAGCAGAAAATGCCGACGCTGATCTCGACCGGCGACAAGGACATGGCGCAGCTGGTCAACGACCACGTCACGCTGTTGAACACAATGACGAACGAACGCCTCGACATCGAAGGCGTCAAGACCAAGTTCGGCCTGCCGCCCGAGCGCATCGTCGATTACCTTGCGCTGATGGGCGACAGCGTCGATAACATTCCCGGCGTGCAAGGTGTTGGACCAAAAACCGCAGTCAAATGGCTGCAGGAATATGGCTCAGTGGATGCCTTGATTGCACAAGCCGATAAAGTGAGCGGCAAGGTTGGCGACAATCTTCGCAACAGTATCGAAGTGCTGCGGCTTTCTTATCAATTGGCCACCATCAAACTCGATGTGCAATTG
>JACCDO011663171.1_pt1 | contig 12380 bp, 9 predicted proteins | sample 7446101 | NCBI WGS metagenome assembly JACCDO01 (sample SAMN15323440, study PRJNA562643) | freshwater metagenome | isolation source: river surface water | place: USA:Blue River Watershed | collected 2017-08-16 | reverse complement strand
TACAAGCAATAAAAACACATCCAATATCAAAGTAGCACTTAAGAAAGTCATGTTTACATCAAAATTGCCCATGAACACTACGGAAAGCATCATCAACTCCAACATAAGGGAAGTATGATGTGAAGTCGGAAATTATGTCCACATTTTGGCAAGCTTAATGTATAGCGTACACCTCCTTGCTGTTATTTTTTTATTGCTATACACTTCAAAATGCAATTGAGATGCGTTTTTGCTCATGTCCACGCACTTATGCCAGTGCGATCCACCCTCGAATGAATATGGATTTTGTAGTTCAAGCCTACTTATCTCCACAAAATTAGAATAATTTTAAGAAAAACAAATGAATTTACACACAAAATGTATGCATAATTGTGAAAAGGTTAGGTTTTTAAAAATATGATGCAATGCACACTTGTGAGAGTGCATTTTTGTGTAAATCGATGTCCGGAGTTATTGTGGTATCCGGACTTACCGGGGGAACTGGCTTCCTTTTACCACTTTATCATCGCTCCTCGTTCGTTAGGAATGTTGTTATTGTCATCGCATAAGTGTATTCTTCAACATTATCATATAAAATCTGTAAAACTATATCGTTACTCTCCGATTATACTTAAACGCGTTTTAAGTAATAGTCATTACATTTCACAGAGTCTGAAGGATTGGAATGACGCGAGTAATGGAAAAACATTAGTAATTGTTGAATCCCCCACAAAAGCATTAACAATTCAAAAGTTTTTTGATAAAGAATTATATGTTGTAGACTTTAGTGCAGGGCATGTCAGGGATTTAGGTCTCGAACCGAAGTCATCACGAAAATCAACTAACCTGCCAAATGCTATGATTTTAGAAGCGCTTAATTTATCAACTTCTCAACTAGGCGTTGATGTATTTAATAGTTTTACTCCTTTCTACAAGCAAATATCCGGACGCGCAGAAATTATTTCTCGTTTAAAGGCTGCCGCTAAGATCTGTAGTAGAATTCTGATTGCAACTGACGAAGATCGTGAGGGTGAAGCTATTGCATGGCATTTAATCCAAGTGCTTCAACCAACGATACCGTTTAAAAGAGCAATATTCCACGAAATTACTAAGGATGCAATTATTCAAGCTTTCCTAAACCCGAGAGACGTTAACATGAACCTCGTTTATTCACAGGAAACGCGTAGAATTTTAGACCGTCTTGTGGGATTCACAGTCAGTCCAATACTTTGGCGTTATGTTGCTCTTGGATTATCAGCGGGTCGAGTCCAGTCTTGCGGTCTTCATATTATTGCAGAAGTAAGTGTTTTTGTATATGATGATTTGAACCATGTCCTATGATATTATTTGACGTCGGGCGGTCTTATCTTTGATGTGCTGAATTCGACAGAATTCCAAATATGCACAGAAATGTGCTTTATTTGTGTTTTTGAGGACATTTTGTTTATGCGTTTCCTTTTATTTCATATTTACGCTTCTGAACTAATTTACTTTTGCTTTTTTATCTGAATGCTAGCGCGAGAAAAAGCGCTGGGCCTTTGTAGCATCCGAGTATTATTCTATCAGTGGTAGATTTCGAATATCAATATCAAAACCATCAAATGACGAATCGTCTGCGACAAGTTTTCCATGTGCCCCCTCTGAAGAAAAATCAAATGATTTGAGTGTCCCTTTAGATTTTTCCTTACATGAGGTAAATGGAAAACGTGTTGCAGACGATTCGTCATTTGATGGATCTACGGGTCTTATTCACGAGAACAAAGACTGTTTTGCGATCGATAAAGGCTATGCGCAGCGGCTGATGCAAGCTTTTTCAGGTATTAATGGCGCTTCAGATTTCAATATAAGTGACATAACATCGAAATCATATTCTAGAAAAACTCCGTCGCCTTTTATAACATCTACTCTGCAGAGAGCTAGTAGCAGCAAATTGGGTTTAAGTGTTTCTGATACCATGCGAGTTGCACAGCAGCTTTACGAAGAAGGTTTTATTACATACATGCGCACAGATTCTCCGTCCCTTTCAACTACTGCGTTTACAATCGCGGCTCAAACGGTGAAAGACATGTTTGGAACCGAGTATTTAGCGCAATTCACGAAAGAAAGCTCTGAAGCGAACAAAAGAAAGGCCCCGATAAATGCACAAGAAGCTCACGAGGCGATTCGTCCAGCGGAGTACGATGGAAGATTTAAGACTCCCGAAGAATCCGGACTAGACGGGAAAAAGAAAGATCTTTATACACTTATCTATAATCGCACTTTAGCAAGTGTGATGAAAAACGCTGAATTTGAAAGTCATACGTTTACAATAGTTGGCAAAAACCATCACCAGCAATCCGAATTCCAATCAGTTGTATTTCGAGCTTCTTATAACTCAGTTAAATTTCCAGGATTTTTGAAAGCGTCAAAGGAATATTCAAATAATAGCGATGTTTCTCCGACTATCGCCATAAAGACTTTGATAAATAAAGGCGGCGGGCAGCCGATATACTTGGATATGGTTCGCGGGGAATCTGTTCTCGAAACGCATCGCACGCGTCCTTCCGAAGCTGACGATCATGACGACGCATGTGACACTTACTCATCAAGTTTCGAAGACCGATTTGCTGTACTGAAGGCGTGTGACAACGACTTGAATACAAATTTTGCATTAGGAGGTCTTGCTTGCAAGCAGCACTCAACGAGGCCGCCCCACCGATTTTCTGAATCTACGTTTATCAAGGAATTGGAGAAAATGGGCGTGGGTAGACCTTCGACTTACGCCTCAGTAATTGAAAAACTATGCAGCGAACAACGAGGCTATATTCGTATAGACAAAGGATCTCTTATACCTACAGTGACTGGAATGGTCGTCGACAATTTTTTGAACGATTACTTTCCAGAGATTACGCAAAGCGAATTTACAGCAAAAATGGAGGAATCTTTGGACCTGATTTCGAGCGGGGAAAGTGACAAGTTAACTTTTCTGACAACGTTTTATCTCGGTTTGAACAAAGATGGATTTATGTATAAAGCCAAAAAATTAATAGAAAGCAAACAAATCGACCCTAAGAAGAGCCGTACGTTGTTGATACCCTTTCTTGACGACATAGGTGAATTTAGAATTTCATCTTCAGGGGCATTTTTTGAAAGTCTAGAATCGGCGACGGCGGCAGGTTCTAGTCTTCTGCGTGAAAACGTTTTGCGCACTGAGCAGCATCAGAGCAATGTATTACTTTCGAGTACAAGCTTTCGAAGGTGGAAACTACCGCAAGCAATGCAAGATGACCTGAGGGAAGTAAGCCGCAAATCAATTTTGTCACTCATGGAGGCGGAAATTCCTTTGAGCGGATTTTTTTTGGGATTAGATAGCTCAGGTCAAGCTGTTACGGCCAGAAGCGGTAAATTCGGGAAATATTTGCAAGTCAACACTGCATACTTTTCGCTTCCGAAATGGATTACAAAGAGTTCAACTCTCGAACAAGTTCTTGAATTCGCATCCTTGCCGAGAGTGCTGGGAAGGCATCCTGACTCTGCAATGTCGGATGCGAATGTTATTGTGGACTTGTCGAATGGGGAGGTTTCTGTTGGAGTTCAAGGATATCCAATTAGAGTTAAGTTACCAACAGTGGGCGTGTATCCTAGCGAAGTAAGTTTTGATGATGCTCTTAAAATCTTACCGGATTGTAACGTAATTTTAGGATCTCGACGTCAAATAGGCATAGTTAACAACGAACCGATGACGTTAGAAAAAGCAAGGTTTGGTTTTTATTTGCGGTGCGGGAATCTTATAACAGGATTGAGAAAACATAATCCCGACGAGCTCACTTACGAACAAGCGCTCTACCTTTTGAACACATATGGTAAGCCGATTGGCACCGGTAAAAAAAGAGATTCAAAAGTTAGTGTTAAGGCATCCAAAGCTGCTAAAATAGAACAGAAAAAAACTTCCAAGCGGCATCAAAATGAGGACGCCGTGAAAGTGAAACGTGTTCCGGGCCCATTCATCGTTTTTTGTGCGGAGAAGAGAACAGAGATTCGGAATCAAAACCCAAATGCTGACTTTGGGAAAATTGCAAAAATTTTAGCTGAAATGTGGTCAAAATTAAGTTCTCACGAGAAAGAAGCTTTCCGAATGAAACCAAGTATAAACTCCACTGAAGGTCACATTTCTGATAATAATTTAAAATAGTTATGTGTTATTCGTGCGTATATGTGTGTGTTAGTTTTATTTATTTTAAAGTGCTGTGTTAATTTAATTACTAAGTTTTGAATTTCTCTCTATAGTAATGACGATATCTACGAACTACTTGAGAAGCAGCATCAATTTGTTGATCGCCATGCTTCTTAGGGAATACATTTCAACTTTTTTCCGTACGAAAATTCAAAAGGTTAGGGTTAGGTAGAAAAATCTCCCCAATCTCCAAAGTCCTTCTGAGAACCAAAACTTTATTCGAAGAAATCATACCATGCAGATTAATTCCCGCAATCTCGATAGCGCTGGTTTGCGTATCAATTTTAAGAATGATGCAGTAAGATTACTCTCTTTTTACAATGAGGCACCACAAGATGAACTCACACTCGATGAGTTTGAGCTGTTTTCCCTGGATAGACTACAGTTATTGCGCGGAATTGAAACACTACGCACTAAGGGCTTCGAAGGTTTAGATTTAATAAAGGGGATAGAGAAAGTAAGTAAAATATTGCAAGGATTTCAAAGTTGTTTGGGATGTGTTGAATGCATGGCTAACTATTTTCTTTATTATAATTTATAAACTCAAAGCTTGAGTTGAGGCACATGCCTTTAAAAAATTCCGACTCTGCCGAACAAAAGAAAAATCAACGCAAAGATTTAGTGAGTCACTTCATCTTGCGCTTGGCTTATTGTCGTACGGAAGATCTCCGAAGATGGTTTATAGCACAAGAATGCAATCTTTTTAAATATCGGTTAGAGAGACTGGATCCCCAACAACGCAAAGAATTTATGGCAAGCAATGGTTTGCATTATGACTTAGTCAGCGTGGAAGAGCACGTTCAACTTGGTGATAAACTCGTTGGTTTTGCTGGTTCATCAGAAACTAAGAGTCTCGTTACCACTGATGTTTATAAAGTGCCATTTATTCAAGCGTTACAATTGGTTTCTAATCGAGAAGTCTTTTTAAAGGCTGGATTTGCCTATGTTCCACTCAGTAAATTAGTGTCTACTATTGTGACTCGCTTTCGGACAATTCTTGGCCGTGCTTTGGCAGAAGCGACAAATCAATTTGATATGGTGACAAGCAGTGATCCTAGAATAGGACCTTTGTTGAAAAACATGAATAAACAATATATGGGTCGTGATTTCACGAAGGGACCAGTGACCGACAGACTGACACCTGAGAGCATTGACTCAAGCGCTGATCAACACATGCCGCTTTGCATGAAACATCTTCATGGAGGGCTTAAGCGAGAGCACAAACTTAAACACTGGGGGAGATTGCAATATGGACTTTTTCTTAAGGGTGCTGGGCTGGAACTTGAAGATGCAGTACGCTTTTGGGAATCCCACTTCAGCAAGGTACGTTTCACAGCACAGTCGATAATCCGCATTCTGACTGTTGAAATCTGTACAATCTTACTTTTACTTCATTTAACTTTATTATTTTTAATATTTCAATATTTCATTGCATCATAATAGGTCATGGCGCATGATGCTTTCCAGAAAAATTACGCGTATTCATTTCGGCACATGTACGGCAAAGAAGGCGCTAGAAAGTCGTATACACCTTATAGTTGCATGAAAATTATAATGGGCACACCTCCCGAAGCAGGAGCCTATCATGGATGTCCATATCGACATATGCCTGAAAACCAGCTGGTATCAATGCTTGGCTCTTTGAGTATCGGTGGAAAAGACCTACAGGTACGTAAATACTGATAGACCTTGCTGTTTTCATGAAGTTCTCATATCAAATTTCTAACACCACAAGTACTAACGCTTTCTATACTTCTTTACATGCAGGATATTATGGCTAAAGTAAAGGGTGGTCACTATCAAATTGCATGTCAAAATCACTTCGATATTACTCATCCCGATCACCAGAAGCTTCAGCTCTTGGGAGGTGACGCAGTCGCTAACCATCCAAATGCATGGCTTCAGGCATCTATTTCTTACAATAAACTTAAAAATGGAGACAAGATTCTAGCAGGAACGCAAATTCCAGTTGAGGTTGCCACTGGAGAGACGAGTGATAAAGTAGACACAAATGACGCCAGTGTGAATTAGTGCGATGTAAGATTTGTCGTATTACTATTGTTAATTCATGAAATAGCTTTATTCTCCTATTTATTATATCGTATGTTTTTTCTTCTGGATATTGTAATACCTCATGCATTGTTCTGACTCGACGACATGAGAATACAGGGAATGACGCCAGATAATGTGGACGAAACTGATGAAAATGATGTTGAAGCATTTTCTGCATCGCGCATTATCTAATAGGCGTTTACTCACGAAGATATTAGTTTAAACACTTTATTCGTGAAGAGATTCCATCTCATCTTCATCTTCAGAGTCAGCATTACCCAGAGGTTCAACTTCGTCTTCATGGTTCATATCAATGCTAGCATCATCTTCATCGCCAATAATACTTGCTGCATCAACATGCATTTCAGTATCCTGATGATCCTGATGATCTTCATTGTTGTCGTTGTCGCGCAGATGTGCAATCAGAAATGTTGAGCTGACAATTCCATTGAAGTTTGGGTTGCCACGTTGAAGTCGTACGATCAATTTACGCAACACATCTCTTTCGTTTTCGGCTTCACGTAGTAGTTTTTCAGCTTTAATACGCAATTTTCGTTCAATTCCAACTTCGGCGCGAAGACTTTCGACTGGGCTTTGTTCTCTCACAAACCAATCTCTGCTGGCGAAGGAGAGCACATGAGCCCACAGGTGAAAATCTAGACGACAAACTAAATTATCATGTTTGCGTGGAAAGCGTGCTGCCAAGTAAATAACAAACGTAGCTCTTCTAAAATTTGAAGGGAATTGACGATGGCGGCTAAGTATCGGTCGCCACAACAACGGAGGTAGTTTCACTAAAATGAATTGGTTTTGTGACATAACCTGCGAACTTCTACTGCCATATACATCGTTGTCAACGCTAGCAATGCTATTTCTAGCACTTTGTGAATCCAGCATTTCAACATCTGAAGCCTCGCGACTTGTGTCGTCGTCACTACCGGAGTCATAAATACCAATTGGACCAGGTGTCAGTAACTGGTTTAAACGAAAATTTGGAATTGACAATAGCGGTGCATAATAAACTGTAGAAATAGATCGCTTTTCATAGCAACTACCAATGAATTTGCGAATACGTATCAGATCTCCTGTTTCTAATATCGGTGCTATGAGTACACCATCATTAGCAAGCAGCTGCACAAAGTACTTGATATGCCTTTCTGGACATCCAGCGCCGATGTAAATACGATCATAAAGACAAACTGATTTTGCTGTGTTGACATCAATATTGAAACCATTTCCTTGAACAAACTCAATACCTTCTTTCGCTACCTTTGGTATTTTTGCGACTCCTTCCTCATGAATTCTATGAATATTTTCAAGCCAAGATCGGCACGATGCTTTGCTGTGCTCTATGAGAAGCGGATTAATTTCAACGCCATGTGAAACACCACCTTCCCCTATCAAGCAAGCCACTAAACAACTTAAGTAACCTGATCCAGAGCCAATATTTAAGAACGCCTGATCTGGTTGAAGATCTAAGGCTGTAAGGATCTGGGCATACATATGTGGTGCACTCATGTGAACAAGTGCGTCTTTATATGGTCTATCATGATAAATTGAATTAGCAGAGTTTCTAATCAAGAAAAAAATAAATCAGGTTAGAGAGTTGCGTGCTGGGTATACCAAGGATATCGAGGATGTATTGCTTCAATATACAATTCAATCTATTTGAAACTTACTTGTCTTTAACAAAGAGACCCCGATCGGTGCATCTAAAGCTTAGCTCTAATTCACTTCCGGCGGGGATGATATTATGACCTACTAAAGCATTAACAAGTGCATCATTGCTCGTTTCCGTAGAAAGCCAAGCCATTGTAAACTACGGAGATTGATTTGATTCAGAGAAAAATCCTGCGAGTAACTTGCTGATGAATCGATACAAAAGAGTATGCTTCTAAGAAAAAGCTCTCTAACTCTATAAGTTTTCGAAAATCTGTAATATATTCAATGAAAGCCGTAAACTGATTTGTCAATTGAAAATTAGCAAGGAAAAATAAAAGTTCAAGGGGGAACTTGTGTTTCTGTGTACGACCAAAAACACAAAGCACGAAACACTCATTCCTTGTGAAGGAACTTTTTTCGAAAATAAATCCGCGGCACTGCGTTGAAAGTATTTGAATATGTCAAAAAAGTGGACCCTTGTAGAGGCTGAAATAGAAAAAAAAGTCGTGAATGGAACTCCTATCACGCAAATGAGACCTACTGCGACAAATCCTGCAAACAAAGGTGATATTGCGAATGGTATTAAAAAGCGCAGACAGTCTCGTAGTTACGGGCGCGATCGGGCTTCTAGCTCTGGAGATTATGGACTTGAAGAAGATGCATTTTATCAATCAATGAGCGAGGCTGATATTCTGTATTTATGAAGACAAATTGAAAGTTTTCTGTCAATGGCTTTGTGATAATGGCTACTATAAGTCTTCCGCGGGCAATATCAGCTATGCCATCTCCTGCAGAGCAAGATGTGAAGTAAAAATAATAAAATCGCGCACATTTTTTACTTACATTACATTTTTTTAGTAATCTCCCACTTCCATCGCCTCAGTAGCAACTGCATCGCGCTTGCGCTTGCGCTTGTTGCGCATTCTTACAGTCTTCATTTCTTGCTCATGGTCCCGCTTTTCAGCATAGAACCGCTTGACAATCGCATCCATGTCGCCGACAGCAGGCCGGTTCGTGAATTCGACCAGCTTTCGGCGTGCGGATTCCGTAACAGGCTCTCCAGCGACTAATACGAGGTAGTCGCTATCGTCCTTTAGGAATTTAGACCGAAGAACGCGCGAATCTCGATCGAAATAGAATAAAAAACTTGTTGCCAGTGGTTCGTCATGCCTGACGTTTGGATTTCCATCCAAAGTCCGCGTCGGCAAATGGATGAAGTATTTATAAACTTCATTCATCGTCGTTGCATCGGCCTCGGAAACGTCGTCCGTAGTGCGCAACACTATTGTGTAAACGGAAACAAGATTCAGATCCATTGGCTCTGTTCCATTATTGCGGAAATTGACTGAATACTGAATACTACCCTTAATCTTGTGGGCAAGTTTAAATTCAAGCACAGATTCTAATGTAGGCGTGAGCGTCAATGAGACGTCGCCTCTTTGGTGGAGCAAACGCTTCAGATCTGGAAAAAAATTTTCTTTGTACTGTTCTAGGTACATAGCTTCTTTCAATTTTCCTGGTGTCAGCATTTTTGAGAACTCTTTAATAGAGTGTTTTTTTTGTGCTTTGCTCAAAAAATTAGTGATTTTTTGAGAAAAGGCATCTTTGATTGTGGTATTCACAATCGAAGATGCCGACTTTTGCCATAAGTACAGATACGGCGCGAAACCTTCAGCAATGCTTCCTGTTCTATTCGCCCTCTTTTGGAATACAGAAAAGCCAGGAGCAGTCACAAATGATAATGCTTGTACGAACTCGGAATCGTCCGGAGTAAGCACATAACAGCCACACAGTATATTTTCGGAATAAATTCCGCACAAAAAAACAAAGCCTAGCTCTATTATCATTTTTTTGAGATCACTAGGCGATTTATGCATCGTCATTCTCCCTCTGAAGTTTGAATAGTTCATACACGTTGCCTGAATGCCAACATATGGGCCCATGTCATCATTTGACATTTTGAAATAGGCGTCGCCAGAACCGGATTCGGCGACGGTACCAAGCTTTACGATGCTCAAAGGATGCGGCATCATCGCATCAAGACAATCAAGCAAAGCATTCTCGCGATCAATGTATCTTGTGTCTCCTTTTATGCTCCTTGTAAGATATTTTGCGTTCTTTTCTGCAACCGTTAAGTGTTGACATATTCCGTTAATGAAATCGTAACAGCGTGCTTTTTTACTATTGCCATCGCGGTTTGTCACTGTAATCATTGCATTAGTTGGACCCTTCACCATGTGAAGTTCTTCCAACCAATCTTCCTCTGTTGACACCAGGGTCAACAGAGGAAGATTCACAATGAAAAATCGTTTGATGTCATCAAACGATCTATAATTAAGAAGCACAGGAGCTCGCAAAGGAACAGACGCAGAAGCTGATGAATCAGCAGAAAATCCTTCAAATGCAAATTGCTGAAGCTTTTGCATATCACTGTGCAGAGGAACAGGGAGTTCAGTGCTTTCTTCTTTGAACATGTTAGAAAGAGCTGTCCGCTGCATGGCATTCATGCGCATCACTCTTGGGATTCTCTCCTCCTCGAAAGAAGAGAAACCAAGTAAATTGCATGTGGCAGTTTTGGCTGCTGCAGCACCGCGACGTTTTTTGGTTGATTTCAAGTCGGTGTTGTCGAGTGACTCCTTTATGTGGCGAATGAGGACTGCTGCATCTTCCAGAGCCATGCAAGCTGCTTGACCATCTTCACTATAAAAGGCATGTGCAGCGTCGCCAATCAGTGTTATGCGATCTGTGCCTCCCCATCTGGTCGGAAAGGTACACTCGGAGTCCCATTGCTTGCCAAGGCCGTGAATCTTGGGATTGGCTTCATCTTTGGCACCAGTATTTTCTGCAGCGCAACAGACTCCTGGCATAGCAGCACAGTCAATGACTTTCACTGCATGCTGATTGATGTTTGAACTATTTTCAAATAACGTCTGTAAAATATTAAACGATGCTTCATCGAAAACGAAAGTCTTTTCGAAGGCACAATCGTCGTTCATGCAATCAAGGAAATCCTCTTGTCCGAAACCGCCAGAAGCTTTTGCGCCCTTCGCAAAAAGGTCTAGTAGGGAAGCTCTTATGGCGTCTGTTTTCTTTGTGAGAATAGACCAGCTTAACCGTCCCTTAATGTTGTACACTTTCAGAATTGAATCATTTAAGCGCAAAAACACAGGAACGGTTCCATGTTCAAAAAGAGGACGTAAAACTTGATGAACAGGCTCAGTAGAGTCGCATATACCTCGCCAAATGGTCATGTTCAGTGCTTTAGCTTGCGGCAAACACAGCTCCCTACGCACCATGCTATTGACTCCATCTGACGCCACTAGGCCTGCACAACTCAAGACTAAATCTGATTCTCTGAACCTCACTTCGACGCAATCGTTTTCATGAATATTCGTTATATTAGTGTTTGTATGAAACTCCACGTTTTTAAGCTCGCAACATTTATCCATGAATATTTTTCTCAGTAAATACCATGACATCAGTTTACTCTTATTCTTGAGTTGCACAACATCACCTTCACTTAAATTTGAAAGGATGTTGGGATCAAGTTGTTCGAGCGCGCTCAAGCCATTTGGGGCGAGGATCACTACCCCTCCTTCATCGTGTATCATTTCTTGACTTTCGATTACGTGAATCATCAATTCGGGGCAAATTCTGGCCAACCCTAAGGTAAATGCCAACCCAGCGATACCAGCACCTACAACAGCAATGCTATTATTCATTTTACAGACTCTCTTTGATTTTTTATTGAACACAGGGTTGCCAACTCCCGCGTATTTTCACGGAGAGGGTTAGACCGCTCGTAAGTTTCGCACTCAAAAATTGGTGCGAAACTTACGAAAAGTCTAACCTTCTCTGTGAAAATACGCGGGAGTTGGATATAAACTTGTCATTGCAATAACCCGAGACCATTCCATTCCATCGGCAGAATGTTTTCTTTCCGGGCGCTTCAATTTTACCAAAATTTCACGAAATTTGACGACGGGAAAATGCAAACTGCACGACCTAGCTAACGCGATTAAAAGTTTGCATGCAAAAGAAGGATATGCGCCAACAGCACTGCCATAATGCGCCCATCGGGGGGTAGCTTGCTCGCTTTTCGGACTGAGAAAATAGCAGTAAGAATGTGCGAAATGCATTAAGTATGTCAAAATGCGGACACTATTTACAACCTGACAACATGTTTTGCTAATGCTAGTATTGCTATGGTTCGCCGACGTAGTGAAGGGGAATGAGATCTGAGGAGAAACTATGCACATTTATATTCAATAACTGCTCTTCAATAGTAGATCTGGGTGCAGAGTTGAAGACTTATCAAATAGCACTCTCTCCTTTGAACAACAAGTTTGCAATAGCTACTTCAAAGCATCTAGTCATAACTGATGATCGTGATTACAGTATCCTGGCCGATAGTCCTTCACCTAAGGTGGATACTTTACTGGAATTCAGCAACGCATCTGGAAGATGCACAGCT
>JACCDO010190931.1_pt1 | contig 12380 bp, 6 predicted proteins | sample 7446101 | NCBI WGS metagenome assembly JACCDO01 (sample SAMN15323440, study PRJNA562643) | freshwater metagenome | isolation source: river surface water | place: USA:Blue River Watershed | collected 2017-08-16 | reverse complement strand
ATTCTTCCATTGCTAATGACAAATCAAACGGGTCTACAAGTTCCGCAATCCCACCAACTGAACTTTGTGAGATTGCAAAATAGGACCTATATTTTGGTTCTACTGTCAAAGCATTTTCACCATTATGACAAAAATCCACTAATCCACCAATGCGCGGCACGACCTGTGGAATGCCCACGCCCATAGCCTCAAAATGACATAATCCAAATCCTTCTCCATCGGCTGCACTTACACCCACATCACTCAAACAGTAGACTTCATTAATTAAATCGTCTGTAAACATCAGTGAAGACGTTGTTATCATAAGTTTTTGTGCATGCAACTGAGGAGGCAACCGTGCACGCTCCAATTCTCGTAAAAAGATTTCCTGAATAGGATACCCACCAGATTCGCCACTATCACATACAGCCATATATGCCAACGGTTTTGTTGGATGCCGTGCAATCAGTTGCACAAAGGCCATGATTGCAATATCATGATGTTTCCGAGGTGTATTGCGATTCAGATTCAAAAAAATCATTAGATGTTCAGGAATTCCGTGCTTGCGACGCACAGTACCGCGGTCCATTTGTTTGTGTGTTTCAGGGTCAAATCCGTGACGCAGGATGTGTACAGGTTTTTTCACACCCTGGGCTTCTAACATTCCTTTCCAAAACGCTGTAAATGCAAAATATCCATCCACACATTCTTCAATCCGTTGTAAGAACTCAGGGCGTTGTATGCGATACACCTGGTCCAAATAAACATATAATTTGTATGCACGCCCTTCCAGTTTCATCTTGTCCAAATAACGACACACAACACCTGCATCATTGTAAATCAGCACAACATCCGGATTCACGTCATCAATATACTTTTGAAAAATAGAAAACCCAAATCCCATTTCTTTGGGCGCACGTTCGGCGCGTTCTTCGCCCATGGGGTCAAACACATGCACACCGGCCGGATACGGACGATAGTCCGCTTGGGGATTCACGAATTTCTGGAAGCCAAAATGATAGATTTCAATACTGGGATATTTTGCCAATTCTTGAATAATATGATATACAACTTTACTGTAACCCGTTGTTTGATGACAATGGGTGCCGGCAAATAGAAATTTCCGTCGTTTAATCAAAGATTCTTCAGAAGTCTTTGATGAAACATTTAATTCTTTTAGTAATTCTTCTAAATTGTCGGCCATCTACTTACACTGTGTGGTCCGTCTTTAAGGCCTCTGCTACTTTGGCGCGAAGCGCTGTTTTTAGCCCAACCCACCAATCACGTGCCGCGCAACGATGTTTTTCCATGACTTCTGGACGTTCCATAAACTTGGGAATATTTTCCGCTGCCTGTTTCCAATCGGCAAATCCTAACAACGGATGCTTGCCTAGCACGGCGGTGTATTCATCTGCACAATCCGCAGATTCCGATTTGACATAAATAGGAATGCCACCATGTTCTAGTGTTTCATACAATCGGTATGATTCCAGTGCACGACTACCACGGAAGCATGGCACAAACTTGGTCTTGCGCAGCAATGCGTTGTATGCTTCCGCTTCCAACACATTGGGGGAATCCCAGCGTGGTTTGGCATGCAATTCGCCCCCCACAACACCGGCTTGCAGCACAGCAAGAGCCTCGGTGCGACCAGGTCGGTCTAAACTTCCTACAAACGACCATGACACGTTGCGTTCGGTAAACGTCGGTGTCACACCTAAATGTGCACCATTGCGGTTAGGTGCATATCCAAGAGGCAAATACACAACTTTTTCTGCAATCGCAGAATCAATGTTTGGACGCCAGTAGTTACGTAACACTTTACGAACCGTTGGATGTTTGTAAAAGTCAATAGGGTCATTTGCAAACTCATCACTCAAATGCAGCACAATAATCTGTTTTTGTTTGGTAGCCAGCAATTCTGTAATCAGTTGAAATACACGCGATACATCAATGCCTGGAATCTTTTGGTACAAAATCACAGGCGTACCAGTATGCGCCAGCAATGGTTCCAACGTTTCAAACGGCCGCCATTCTATCGGGTCAGGAAACAATGAATCCAACCACGGTGTTTCAAAGATTTTTTCGGCATTGATTTGTTTCATATGATACACAGGCGTGGTTTTCATTGCAGGGCGAGTATACATGGTAATTGCAGGTGATGCGGCTTTTTGTTTGTCTTCCAAGGCATCCACAACCTTTTTCCAAATGCTTTCATCATTCACAACATAGGTTGATTTGATTTTTTCAAGTATGTAGTCTTTGTGTGCACAAACCACTGCATTCTTGGTCAGAATCAACTGCTCGAAAATGCGGAACCAACTCAAGTTTTTGTTGAATTCCTCGGGTCCACGTGCACGCCACATTTCAAACACTGCTTCAAGTGCTGCGCGCACGCCGTCGCTGCTCTGCAGTGCACACTGCTTCAAAAAGTTATTCCAAATATCGGTCACTGTTGGCTGTGCACTCCCCAAGCCAACTGCCTTGACTTCTTCCAGCGTAAACGCATCCTTGTTATTCCACAAATCGCTATCAAATCCATCTACACGATCAAAGTTATTAAACTCCGATTTTTGGTACACAGGGTCATCCTCCTGGAAACAGGTCGCCAAAAATGGTGTTGTGAAATAAATATTCAATAACTCGTCGCCGTGGTTCACAATCATATGGTCGCCGCTTGTAAAGATGCCGCGTTCTTTCACAAGCCCCACTAGTTTACGTGCACCAGATTGTGTGAGCACATAGGCATAATTGCAAAAGTGAAAGTATCGTCGTGCAGGAGAGCCAAAGAGTGTGTTTTTGGCAACGCGTGCAAAATATTTGTTGACAGCCTCGGTGATTGCTGGCACTGCAGGTTTGTTGGGTGGAAGCACACCACCCAAATAAATTACATCCGCGTCCTTGGGAATAAATGTGCTTGCACTTACCCATTTGAGCATCCATTGTTTGTCCAATACAACATCATCCTCCATAATCAAATAGGATTTGGCAAGTGAGTCATTGGCAAGTTTTTCCCAGAGACCCAAGTGTGATAATGCACAACCCATAACTGCCTTTTTCCACTTGAAGTCATTATTGCGGAAACAGTGCACGAGTTCAGGTGTAAGTGTTAGTGCACGCCCATCCGTTGCCTGCCACACATAGGTGCGTTCCTTCATTGCAGGATGTGTGGACTTGAAACGCTGCAACCGGTCGCCGCGACGTTCCAAGTTAATTACATAGGCTTCATCAATGCCTTCGGTAAACGGCACAATGGCACGATAATGCCCGCGATGTACATACAGTGGTGTTCCCCACTGTTGCGCTGCACGCATGGATTTATCACAATAGAAATCCCGCAACGGGACACGAGGCAACGCAGCACGCATTGTTAGAAGACTCAGAATCGATTGGTCGTGACGGTGTCCCATACATGCACCGCCATATGGTTTCCATTTGTCTCCAACAATAACATCGCGCTGTGCTTTGGCAATCGCTAGTGCATCGGCACTTACCGTGGACGCACCCACTTTAAAACCAATCAATCCTGCCGTGATTTGATTGCCCTTGCCTTCTTCGGCCGTCATCCTCATAGCCGCACAAAATGTTGGGTGGCACCAACGTTCATTGGTTTGCTCGTCGTCATTCAATATAAACGCGCCCGTGGTTTCAATCGCTGCCCAAATCTTTGTGATTGGGGCGGCAATCACAACGCCGGCATCCAAATAAAGGACGGATGCACCGGTGGGCGCGCGTGCCTGCATATCCGCGTGGACCCAAAGTTTCCACGCAAAATGTTGGACGTCCCAAAAATCAGCCCACGGTTTTTCAGTATCTGTAGGAAGCATACGAATTTCGCTTGCACCCACCGCTTTCAGTATATTGCGATGTTCAACAGAAACATCTGGCCAGACATAAACAATCTTTTGGATAGAAGGTTCGTGCACGCTTAAGGATTTCAATAGATTAGCAGCGGCTTCTACAAATTTGGGATTTGCAGCCGTCACAAAAATACGTTCGGCGCCACTTTCGGAAATGATAAGATGTGGTGGTTTTGTTGCAGTAGGCGCCAAAGGCATTGGAACAGGCGTCACGGGCGCTATGTCTGTTCCAGATTCATACAATGCGCCGAACGATTGTGCATTTTCCCAGCCAACCACACTAACATCTTTGGAAAGCACACGTTTGAATATGCGCTTACCAACTTCTTCCATTGTGCGCTCACACCAACGTCGTTTGAATTCCGAAACCGCAGGCACAGACGCCATTTTGCGCCACGCTGCATCATCGTCTGCCACTTTCGCCACCAATGCAATCAAGTCTTCTTCATTCTTAGCCTGGTTAACATTGATAAACCCACGGGAATCAAAATCGCGGTCTACAAATGCATCGCCCCAATAAATGGGCACGCATCCTGCAACCTTCGCATGAAATAGTTTTTCGGTAGTATATCCTGGCGCTGAACTATTTTCAAACGTCAGTGCAAACTTGTATTTCTTATAGAATTCTACTTTGGCCAATTCACCACCACCACCGCCCAACCCCGCAGGAATGGGTCCACCAGGCAGGTTGCAAAACAGGCGACCACCACTATCAACCGGTCGCCACTTATTGAGTGCTTGGAATGCACCATTGCGATTTGGGTTATTTGGATTCGTTGCCACAAATGCACAGAACTTTTGTTTGGAATCCAGGACGGCCGTGTCTACCGTGGTTGCATCTTTTACGGATACATAACGTGGATTGACAACTTTCTCAACATCTGCGCCCCACCAGTTGATTTCACACACCCAAAGTGGCAGGCGAATATAAGACGACGTAGTATTGTATTGGAATCCAAGATTCAAAAATGTATCTGCGTGCCCATTTGGTGGCGCATTTTCACCCGTAAAATACACTTTGGGCACGCCAGGGTATTTGGATTCTTCACCATTGCTAAACGGGCCAAAAAATACAACATTTGGATTCACTGCGTCGTGAACAACGCGCACACCATTTTGTTGGCCAATCCATGCAAGCAAATACATGAAGAAGTTGTAACGGGGGTTGAATTGGTCCCACATGTTGCAAAAGGCAACACGAAGCGCCGCGGAGTCCGCGGTCACGCTCGGCACAGAGGGCGCTATGGCTACGCGACGCGCCACTGGCGCTGCATTTTGTACACTTTCAATTGCTTTCGCATATGATTTGGAAACAGCGTCAGGACTATAACGTGCGCGAAGTGCCATTTGACGCACACCGGCTGCTTTTTCCGCAAAAAAACCTGCGCCGTTCGCATAATCAGTTTTGAGTTGATTCCATGCATCCACAGCCTGTGTGATTTGGTTTAATTCATAATAATACGGCGCACCCAAATTTTTCAGAACAGCACTATTGTGAATCATAGGCATTCCCAAATACATTGCATCCAACATATAGGATTTGAAGGGCCGGAATCGCTGGTGCGCAATAAACACGACTTTATCACGTCGCAAATCTGGCAAGCGTACACGCGGCACCATATTGCCGCTAATGTCAGGCAACATCAAGTTGCGCACAATGTTTGATTTGAAGAATTCATTGGTGCCCGTTTTTTCGCCATTGTGTACACTAAATCGTATGGGGTCCGCAGTCACACGAATCTGGCTAATAATGTTGAGCGGCAAAATACAATGGCTTGTGTTGCTGAAATTGGATTCTACAACACGTGCACACCAACTCATGGATTTCGGTGCATCTTTGGGAATGGAATTTTCCAATGTTTTGGCGGATTGTGACCATGGCGGAATAGCGTTTTCCTCTACAAAAATATCAAGTGCATCTGCATCCCATACATAAGGCACCGTAATTACAGGAACACGTGCCAACAGTTCCAGGTATGCGGCATCCTGTTTGCTATAAAAGTCATACATCCAAATCGCCGCCAGGTTTTCAAATGACCGTGCCGTTGGGTTCCACATATAACAGCACGATTCCATATCGTGGAAAATTGGTGGATAATGAGTCATCAGCACAACCTTTTTCGCTCCGACGGCACGGTCGGCGGGTGAAAGTGACCAGCAGACTTCAATAATCATATCAAAACGCATACTGGCGTCCCACGTCGCACGTGGTGGTAATTTGTCTCCGTATTTTTTCACATCAATAAACCACTCACCGTCTTCTTTTGGCCGTAGTAATGTGACATCGTGACCAGCAATACTGCACGCGCGTGCTATACTGCATGCCACCTGCTGAATAGACCCACTAAAGTAACTATTTTGGAACCGAACTGTTACGCCAATGCGCATAATGTCTGATGTTGTTTAGTAAGGAACTGTTTAGACCACGGTGATGCGTTTTTTCTGATAAAACAGAATGTCCGGCACAGTTGAAGCGCCCTTAGTTCAGAGGTAGAATAACTCCCTTCCAAGGAGTAGACTCGGGTTCGATTCCCGGAAGGCGCACATTGTATTATTTGAAGGTGTTTCACATGTTCAAATCATAATTCGCTTCTTTATTTAGAATGTCATCGACTTCACCGTTTGGTCTAGCGGCAGCCCAATCAGTTTCACCCTTTGGTTTGGGCCCAGCACCATCACCACCTTTTCTTGGACTTGCTGCAGCACCATCGGTATTCCCTTTTGGAGTTGGCTTAGCCGCAGCACCAGCCGCACAAGCATTTGGCGGCCCTCCAAGTATGCCACAAGGCCTTAATAACAATGAAAAGACGTTGTTTCTGTTTTCACAAGCAGTATCAAATGGTGACATAAGTCAAGTTCAAACCTTATTAAACATCGCATATGTGCGCGAAAACTTACATAAAGCAGTAGACCCATTTAGTGAAACCCCGCTTCATATTGCAATAAGAACTGGTAATAACACCATTTTTGATGCATTATTGCAATCCGGCAACATTGATGTGAATGCAAACCAACTTCCTACGTATTTGTGTGCCGCAATAACATACGGAAATTATGCAATGATTGATGCACTTATTAAAAAGGGTGCAAAACTTGATATATCAGACGGTTATGGAGACCCCTTGGCGTGTGCAGTGACTGTGCCTGATAAACAAATCTATGACATGTTGGTTGCCGCAGGAGCAAATCCAGGGAAAAAATACACAGCACACACATATGACGCTCCTGATTTATTTACATTTTTACTGGGCGAAGCCAAACCACTTTATTTAGCGGGTCGGCAATTTCGCGATGACTATGTGTCAATCGCAAAGGATATAATAACAAACTATGACCCAGATGTAAGTGATGCAGCATTTATTGCAGAGAAACTAGCATTTTGTGATTATCCTGAATTACTGCAAGCCCTGGTTTCCAAAGGCGTTGATATGAATCCTGGTGGTATTGGTGCACAAACTGCCGTGTTGTGTTGCTCGTTTGATTATTTCAAACAATTGCAGGCCTATGGATTTGTGGACCCCAAACAAACCTATGCGGGCACAACTACGCGCGGTTATACATTTGCCAATTCAACACTGCTTCATTTAGCCTCGTCCATGACACGTTTGCAAGACTATAAACAGTTTATTGATTTGTTGACAAATATGGCAGGTGTTGATTTGTATGCGCCAGATTCTGAGGGATTTTCACCATTAACACGCACACTTGATACATTACTAAATGGCTATTATCCAGACCGCGACATTTGTGAATATTTAATCAGCGCATTAGTCAAAAAAGGCGTTGATGTAAAGCGACCAGATGGTAATGGTGTTTCTCCATTGGCACTGGTGGAAACGTTTCCAAACTCGGATCCTATAAAATCAATGATTCGATCAGCTGCTGTTGGAGGCGCTCGGCGGCGCCGTAAAACACAACGTGCCTTGGCACGGCGCCGTAGGTCATCGCGGCGGCGGCACAACTAATTGCGCTGCAGCAGTTTTTGCCATGCCACAATGTTTTCAGGATTGTAGGGGCTAAAGCGCCATGCCAGTTGCCGATAATGGGCTTTATACGCCTCGTGCACATGTTCATGGTTTTTCACAACCGATTCAATCTGTTCCGCAGCACCCTGTAAATCATTCTCGTTATAATAATATCCATAGTCCTTGAATTTCTTGACATTGTGTATCACGGGAAATCCCATAGTACCAAATTCCAAGAAACTATAGTTATATTCATTGTTTACTTGATGTTGTAGCACGATTGCATTACGAAACACTTTAACAATGTTTGTAATGTGTGCACGCGGCATCAATTGCAATTTGCCTGCCCGCAATATATCTAGATTTGGTGCAACTGATTGTATGAAATATGGATTTTCTTTGAACTTATTGCCATTAATGACAATAACTTGTTCAATGCGCTCAGGATACTTTCGATAGTACGCTTCCAACGCCATTATAGGAATCAGTGAATTTTTCTGAAAACTAATGTTGGGTTCCATTACAATAAATGTGCGCGGTGATGTTTCCGTAAGTTTGCTGCCATCATACATTGTGCCCAAATCTTCAATAAACATGGGGTCCCAAACATACGGTGCAATTCGTGTTTTTCCACACAGTCCATTGATGGACCCTGCATACTCGGCGTGCAAATCATAATGTGGACTTGTCCAGATTTCATCCAATTCACCCGCAACGTGGTGGCTAAAATTCAACCCATTCAAATACGTAACAGTCTCAATATCAATATTCAAAATATTGCCAAGATATAATTTGGCAACTTTTGCGCCCATATTGCGGAAAAACTTACGAATAGACGGATCGCAACTCATGCCCATTTCAATATACGCAACCACGGGCCATGGCGCCGCAATATACCCTTTGAAATCCGTTAGCCGAAACTTTTCGTGCACTTTTGCATCCTTATTGTTTTCGTTGTTGTCCACCAGCAACCAGGGCTCATATCCTGCAACTTCCAACATCTTATAAATCACGTATACGTTTTGAAATAGGCCGTTTGCCCAAATATGGTCATCAGGAATACGGACCGTTGTCAGAAATACACGAGGCCGTGGTGTACCCGGTTTGGATAGTGCAGTTGTGGGGGCAATGGGTTGAAATGATGTGCCAACGCCTGCCTTGAGTGATGGAAAACTCATGACGTGTCTATGACGTTTGGTTACGTTGCCTCTAAACCGTTGCCGAAAAACAGAAAACTAAAGTAGAGACAATGAACAATAACTTAGAGGCTGTAAATATTGTGTATGAAAACTCATCAAATACAAATCAATCCGAATATGCACGGCGCGTGCGTTCCTTAACACGTTCAAAAGGGCAACGAAATGTACGTAAACCAAGCAACAATAAACCGGTCCGTCGTTTTAGTTTGGGCAATAAAGGAAATGTAAAGAATGCGAGCAAAAACATAAATCGTCATAAGGCTGTTGTTACGCATACGCAAGCGCCATTGCGTATCTTGAAAACTCGTCGCCGTAGATAAAAATCCTACGACACCAACAGAGTATGATTTATGAAGCATTACTTCTGATTTCGGAAGTTGTATTATCAGCATACCCGCTGTTAATAAAACTAGTAGATACTTCGGTATTTTTCCAAACTGGTCTGCGCATGATAATTTTCACTGTGTTGGCCGTTGCCGGTTCGGCTGCTGTAGGTGCTCCAGTGTTGCCCGATGCTTTATTCAGTACTGAAACAATTGCCACGGGATTCTTGAATTTGTTGCACGTACTAACAAGTTATTTTGCATTTGATACATTGGCGGCAGGCAATGCAATGGCGCTGTTTTATACATATCCTGTATGGAACATATTGGGCTCTGCGCTTGCATTCAAAGAAAAAGTCCCCCTGTCATCTTTGCCTTGGATTGGCCTTGCCTTTGTGGGCGCCGTGCTCCTATCACAGCCTACCAAAACCAACTGGTCGCTGTTAGGAGTTGTAGCAGCACTTGTGGCCGCGTTAACAGAAACTGGCATCTACTTATGGTTCAAGAGTCATAAAGAAGACGAATCAGACCAACCCTTTACAAAGATGACGCAAATGTATGGAAGCAGTGGAGTGTTGTGGGCAATTGCGGCGGTCGTGTTAGTTGCAGTAGGATTCTTAGCGAAAGGCACATTTGGCATATCACTTGCCGGCCTAGGAGGCGTCGCAGCATTCAATACATTTGTTGGATTTTTAGGATACGCAATGCGATTTTACATTATACCCAAGGTATCCACGGTTGGATTTAGTGTCATGAGTTTCTTTGGTGTCATCAGTGCATACTTATTGAGTTGGTTGTTTATTGGCGAAACACCGTCGGTCACACAAGGCATTGGTGCGGCCGCAATTATTGCCGCAAACGCTGTGCTTCTACGTAAAGAAATAGCCTAAGCCAGTAATAAGGCGATGTCCGGTGGACTATTTGAATTAGTTGCTCGCGGGAAAAAAGATGTATTTTTTACCGCGAATCCCGTTGTGTCGTTTTTTCATAGTGTTTTTGTGAAAGCCGCACCATTTACAAAGGAAATTTATACTACAGCACCACGAAATGCCCCGGAATGGGGACGTTGGGTGGATTTTGATTTGGACCATCGTGGTGATATTGCACGCGCATACCATTTGCTCATACAACTTCCAACATGGCTTCCAACACCGGCAGTAGAAGCAAATCCAACGGGAATCGTTACGGATGCAAGTGGTGTTACGTTCGGTTATTGTAATAATGTTGGATTTCAAATGATTAATAAAATCCAGGTGTTTCAAGACCAGGTTCTGATTCATGAATTGTATGGTGAATATTTGGATTGGAAAATTCGTCAAACGCTGGAAATTGCGACAACGCAACTTACAGGAATTGAATTGGGTGGACGTCCTGAAACTGCGTTGGCGATTGGTCGCAGTGCATCACCGCCGTTGCTTCGTGTTCCGTTACCACTTATTGGCTGGCAAAGTCTGTATGACCCAGGATTTCCAATGATTGCTATGCGCAAACAGCGATTCCGTATTCGCGTTCACTTGCGCGAACTGCGAGACGTTGTAGTGGCTAGTGATGGGCGTTTGAAACCGGCGCCATGGGGTGGAAAACCACTTCTGATACAACGAACACAAAGCGGGCCCGTGGATACATCACAGGTCACGCTGCCTCTAACGGCAATGCGACCGATTGTTATGCAATTGGAATCTACACAATTGTATGTGCCAACGGATGTACAAACATGGTTGAAATCACGTGTAATACGGTTTCCTTACATACACAATCAGTTTCAGCAATTTACGTTAGAAGATACTGTTATGGCAGCCGCATCTGTTTCTGTAAATTACCAGGTGCCCCTTACAATTGATATGATTGGTGCAATGAGTCGTCTTATTGTTGGTGTTCGTCTAGAAGCCGATGGTCTTGCAGGGCAACGTACATTTCTTACACCCGCATTTAATACATTGCGGCTCAATATTGCTAACATTGACCGTGTGAAAGCATGGCCGGTTTCGTTGCTGCGTGAAGTTTCGGCATACTGGAAAAATGTACGTATGCCGCTAAATGTACAAAATTATGAGCCATACGAAATGTACACACTTACATTTGGTGGATATGATGATGGAGCGCCTGCAGGGACGCTGAACTTTACACGGGCCGTGGACCCCGTTTTGTATGCTGTACTGGCAAACATACCCATGGATGTACGAAATTACAGCCGTCGAGCATATGTTTTGGTGTATGGCGAATCTTGGAATGTTTGGGAAATTTCAGGTGGCACGGGAAAAATGATGTTTGACGATTCATAAGTCGGAAAAAATTGACTTGATTTTTGCGTGTTTAAAGCGTTGGTGGTGAAAACCATACAGTTCCCTATTTCTTTCCGTCCAATACTTTCTTACAATGTACCGTCCTGGAATGTTTGCCGCCACTCGTGCGGGTGTTCCTCTTCCTTCTGAGCCTGCCGCCGCCGCTGCGCCACGCCAATCCAATGCAGATTGGGGCGCATTTGGTCGCCGTGGTGGTGCCGCTGGTGGTGCTGGCTCCGAGCATCATGCAGCGTTTGGGCGTCGTCAGCCCCGCGATGGACGTCGTGATGACCGTCAACGTGCACCTGTTGCTGAATATGTGCCCTCGAACAGTCTTACAGCATATCTAAATCAAGCACTTACGGCGGTGGAGCCCAAAGAGGAGGAGTGGCAGACGCGTCTTCGTGGACTTCAGAAGAAGCGCGATGCACCGGCTCTTGTCGCCCCCGTAGCAGAGCGGCCACAGCCCGTTGAACTTACGTGCCAGACGGCGTTTCCTACGCTTGGCGCCGCATCGGCTGCGCCAAAGAATGCGTGGGCACCCAAGGCACAGAGTTTTGCCTCGCTTATGAAGAAGCATGTGGAAGATGATGCCGAGGCTGCACGCATAGAGGCGGAGCGCAAGGCTGCAGAGGAGCGTGCGCGTAAGGAGCGCGAGCGCGAGGAGCGTCGTTACCGCGGCATGCCTTCGCTTGCACGCATTGGTGCCAGCAATGTCAACTCGTACAGTGATGATGACGAGGAGTATGATTACAATCCTGAGGGTGACCTT
>JACCDO010140628.1_pt1 | contig 12381 bp, 8 predicted proteins | sample 7446101 | NCBI WGS metagenome assembly JACCDO01 (sample SAMN15323440, study PRJNA562643) | freshwater metagenome | isolation source: river surface water | place: USA:Blue River Watershed | collected 2017-08-16 | reverse complement strand
TTAAACCAACTTTTCTTATGATTCATAATTTCAAGTTCATGATTATTTTGTCTTTTATTAATTTCTTGTTGATGTCTACGTTCATCATGATTATCAGCAAAGAATTTATTAATAAGAACTTGACTCTCATAATATTTTGTCTTAACCATATCATATTCATGTTTTCTTTGATTATCAGCCATTTCTTTTTCATGTTGATATTGTTTATCGATTAATGTTTGTTCATGATATTTATTAGATAAATTATAGAAAACAAAACCTGAACCGAGAGTGATAATATATTTAATCATATTATGCTCCATTATGGAATATTGATAAATTAATATTATAATATTCGTTAGATACTTAGAACTTACAATTTTTTTTATTATATTTATAATATAAGATGCCATATTTTTATGATGATAAGATTAATTTATTATTTATTCACATTCCTAAAACTGGTGGAACGAGTGTTGAATCATATTTTTCAACAAAATATAACATTGCATTAGATGTTTTCTCATTATTTGGTAATCCTAAACAGGTTTCTAAATATTGTTTATATATGAAAAATCCTAATCTTTTATCTAAGTTAAGATATAATAAATCAATTATAAATAAAATTTATGATATTTTAAATAATGGAATATCATTACAACATCAAAAATATATTACATTAAAAGATCATATATCAAAAGAAAATCTTAAAATAATAACAGTTGTTAGAAATCCATATCATAGATTAATAAGTGATTTATTTTATTATAAATTAATATCTTATGATGCAACACAAAATGATGTTGAAATTGCAATCGATTCATTTATTGAAAAGTATGAAAAGAATAATACAAGTTATGATGGTCATCCAACACCACAATATAAATATTTAGTTGATGGATCAAATAATATTAATAAAAGTATTATAATTCTGAAAACCGAAGATTTAGATAATATGATGCATAATAATGGATATTCTGATTTTAATATTCATGTTAATAATAATAGAAACAAAAATCAAAATGATTATATGTCATATCTTAATAGTAAATCTTTACAATTTATTAATAATTATTATGATTTAGATTTCTCACTATTTAATTATCAAAAGATTGATCAACCAATTATAACTAAATCACCAACACCAATTATAACTAAACCACCAACACCAACACCAATTATAACTAAACCACCAACACCAACACCAATTATAACTAGACCATCAACTCCAACATTAATACCAACACCAATTATAACTAGACCACCAACACCAATTATAACTAGACCACCAACACCAATTATAACTAGACCACCAACACCAACATCAACACCAATACCAACATTAATACCTACACCAATTATAACTAGACCACCAACACCAACATCAACACTAACACCAACATCAACACCAACACTAACACCAACATCAATACTAACACCAACATCAATACCAAATATAACTAGACCACCAATTTCTAAATTAAGTATTAGTAGACAAACAAAATTAATAAAACCATCAATGCCTATAATTCCAATAATACCAATAATAGAGCCGGAAATAACTATAATTCAATCAATATCACAAGTTAAAAAATCATCTATTAATTATAGATATAGTAGGTTATCTAAAATTAGTAGAGAAAAAGAATCAACAAAAGAATCAAAAAAAGAGATTGTTAATGATATTATTAATGAGATTATCAATAATATACCGAAAGAAACTGTTAGTATATCAAATTTATCATCAAAACGTATTAAACAAATATCATTAATTAAATTATCAAAACGTTAAATAAATATCTTTTTTATTATTAAAACTATTATTCATTTCATCAATTAATTGATTGCTATCATCATTATCAATAATTAATTCTCTTACTTTCCAGAGTTCATATGAATTATCAGGTAATTGTCTTTTTATAATTAATGGTGTTGTTTTGTTATTTAATTCATATCTTGCTAATTCTACTGCACTCATTTCATTATCATATTTGACCATCACTTTAGCTCCCATTGCTATTTGTTTTGATCTTATTCCTAATAATCTTATCTTTTCATAATGTGTTAATTGTGGATCTGTCATTCTATCATTACCAGTTATCTCATATGCTTTTCTATCCACATCTTTCTCTTCCACTAATTCATCATATTGATATAAACAATCAACATCATCTTCATTTGCTTCTGTATCTTTTTCATTTACTCCATCATCATTATATTCTGTATTTATAACTTCTTCAGCATCAGAATCTGATTCAGATTCTGATTCTTCATCGATTGATTCTTCTTCAGAATTAGAATCTGAATTCATTTCATCTTCAGAATCTAGTTTATTTTCTTCTTTATTATTATCATTATCATTATCATTATCAGAATCATTATCAGAATCAGTATCAGAATCTAAACTAGAATCAGATGATAAATCAGAATCAGAGGAAACATTAGATATAGAATCAGAATCAGAAAAAGAATTAGATAAAGGTTTAGTTTCAACATTAATAACATTGGATTTTGATTTAGATTTAACTTTAGCTTTAGCTTTGACAATTTGATTGTTTAATTTATTATCTTCAGCCTTTGAAACAGATATTTTCATTATAATATAATAGTTAATTCATATTATAATTATTTATTTATGTTTAATTAAATCAATTTTTTATTAAAAAATTTAGCTACTTCGTTTGCAATTTTTTTATATTGGTTCGTTTATATAGACCAACTTGTTTTACAATTTAAACATGCATATTTCATATGATATGATGAATCGATTCTATAGAAGACGGCTTCTTTATTTGCTGTATTAAAACCTTTTTTATTAGTTTCGCATTCTTTATTTACACAGATATAATCTTTTGTTCTTGGTAATGTTGGATCATATAATTTTAACTCAATATTATCATCATTATATACCTTTTTAAAATTTAATGAATATATATTTGTTTCTGGTTCTAATGGATATTCTGAACCACATGTTGAACATTTTAAAATATATTTCTGTAATGTTCGTTTTTGTGATACCATCTGATTATATAACTCTAATAATCTTTCTTGTTCATCTTCTTTTATTCCTTTTTTAACAAAATATCCCTCTAATGTACTCTTCTCTAAGATAACATCATATTCTTGAACCTCCTCAACTTTTGTTGCATTAATGAATTCAGTTGGTGTTGTAATCTTAACTATCACATTTGTTGATACCTTTTTAATCACTAGAGAAAAATTACAGTGTTTACAAATAAATTTATCCATTCTTATAATTAATTATTAGATATTAATCATTAATCATAAATCTTTAAATTCATCAATTTTTATTTAAAAATTTAGCTACTTCGTTTGCAATTTTTTTATTCATTTTATCCTAATCCATTTGACATTTCACTTAATCTACTCTTTCTTTGACGTTTTACTTTTTTTGGTTTTGATTTTGGACTTTCATTAATAATTTCAAAATTATCTTCTGATTGAGCCACTGCTAAATTTACAACATTCATAACTGGTTTATCTAATGTAATATTAGTGTGAGATCCATTCCACACTTCATCAATTAAACCAAACTCTTTACATTTAGTGACATTCCAATAACGATCATGTTTAAGAACTTTCTTAATTGTTTCTAAATTCATTGTTGTATATTTAGAATATAAATCATATAACTGATTCATAATTTCAGTATCATTTAAATAATTATCTTTGATTTCATGATAATTTCCATAGACTCCTGATGTTAATTGATGAATTAACATTAATGAATTCGCTGTTGCATAACGTTTATGACATACCATACTGATAATAGTGGCTGCACTTGCTGCATTACCTTCAATAATAGAAATAACAGGAACTTTAGAATTAACAATCATATCGACAGTTCCAAATGCTGAAAACAAACATCCTCCGGGTGAATTAATATGTAAATAAATATTTGGTGGATTTATATTATAATCAATTGCATGTTTCAATAAATCTTTCTCTAATTCCTTTAACTTTCTATTCAAATCTAAACATGTATGAACATTAATATCTGAATATAAATAAATATGATTCTTATCTTTATCAGTATTTTCAGGTGGTTTAAATAATGCCTTTAACTGTTCCATAGCTTCTGTTTCATCATCATCATTTGTCTTTCTCTTTTTTGGATTCTTTTTAAGAATTGTTAATAATGTTTCCATCTTAATAATCCATAATTATACTATTAAATTTTAAGTTGATTTTAATTTTTGTAATATATTATCAATATAACTTATGATTTTTTGTTTTAAGATATTAAAGTTATTATCTTGTTCAAATAATTTTCTTATCATTTCATTCATTCTGAGATCATAATTCTTTTTAATATCTAATAATTTTAGAATTGTTTCATCTACTATTTTATTATAATCATTATATTTCTTAATTTCTATATCTAACTCTCTAGTATCTACATCCTTTAAACTCTCATTCTTATATGATATTAATAATTGATTCATTGATTGAAGCATATTATATAATGTTCTACTCTTTGCTAATAATTCAGTTATAACATTTAATGTATTATCATCTAGTTTATCAAATTTTTGATCATATGTACGATTAATAAAATTTTTATAAAACACAAATTGTTTAACTAATTCTATTAATTCATTTATTAATTTTAAATCAGATGCTCTAATTTTTTGATCAGGATTTGTTTTCAATAATTGATTATCAATCTTAATAAATTTATTATTTTCATCAATGATATAATTATATTTTTTAACTTTTTCTTCGTTACTAATTCTTTGAATATCTTTTAGGAAGTCTCTAATTATTTGCATCTTACCATTATATAAACGCATTTTCCCATCTTTTAATTCTTGTGTTTTACTTTTGATCATATCATCTAAATAACCAAATAAAATAACAATATTACGTTTAGCATCTTCTAATTTTCCAAATTCTCTACTCTTTGTTATATATTTATTAATTGTTTCATAATCTGTTCTAAGAATTAAACCTTTTACACCATCAACTTCATAATCAATAATATTAGGATCTCTTTTAGGAGGTGGTGGAGGAATATCATTTAATGATTTTTGTTTATTCTTTTGATGTTCTTGATATATAAAAAGTTGTGCATCAATTTCAGTTTCTATCTGTTTTAAATCAATTGAATTTTCAACATTGGGATTCGCTAATCTATATCTCTTATATTTATTTATTGTTTCTTTAATCCGTGTTTCATATAATGATGTCTTTTTCTCTACATCATATTCTTTTGCATATCTTTCTAAATCAATTATCTTCTTATCTATATCAGTTATCGCACCACCTAAATTATTATAAACTAATTTATATTTCATTTATTAAATTATAATTAGATATTAATTTTTAACGCATTTCAATTTGTCTCTAATTATTTATGAATTTAATTATATATTTGTCGACACTTAATGATTTCAATTTATTGATATATTTTGAAGTTAGGTCAATGTGTCTCTAATTATTATTTTTTATGAATTTAATTTTTAAATTTTAAATCTATAGAATTGATATGTAATAATTTGATGGACAATCAAATTGAAACCACTAATTTAATGGCAACTAATTATATTCATACTTATATTGAAAAATTCAGAATCAACAAATCTGATCCTATTAATAAAGACATTAAACCATCTCATACATCTATGGGATCTTATTTGGGATCATTTAATGTTCCCGATGTAAATACCAGTCAATTTTTCAAGAATTATCAGAAAACATTAAAAAGTAATATTATTCCAAGTATTCTTGAATCTCATTTAGATCAGGGACCAATAATTATTGATCTTGATTTTAAATATACGTTAAACAGTACAGCAGAACCACGTATTTACACGAATACGGAGATAGAGGCTATTATTAATATCTATAATCAGGTTTTATTAACGTATCTTTCAATTAATGAGGATGATTTTAATATTTATATTTTAGAGAAATCTAAACCAAAAATTATAAATCGAGATGATAACAATCATAAAATAAGTTATAAAGATGGAATTCATATAATTTATCCATTTATTTGTGCGAATAATAAGGTTCAATTCTTTTTTAGGGAACTTGTGATTAATAAAATAATAGAAGATAAAATATTAGATCATTTAAATATTGATAATACAATTGAAGATGTTTTTGACAAAGCAGTAATTGAACGTAATAATTGGCTTCTCTATGGAAGTTGTAAAGATGGTAAGAAGGAATCATTATATACATTAACTAAAATTTATGATTATAATATGAAATTAATGGATTTAGATGATGTTGATTGGAATAATTTACCATCTTTATTATCAATTCGTAAATTTAAATTTCAAGAAGATCAAAATGAATATGTCCCTGGTGTCACATATGATAGTATAATCAATTTATATAATGAATTATTGGGATCAAAAACTGGTAATAAACCATATGCTATTAATTCTGATATTCGTAAAGCTAAACTATTAATTGAAATGTTATCTCCTGTTCGAGCAAGAAATTATTCTACATGGATTGAAGTTGGTTTTTGTCTTCATAATATTGATGAATCTCTTCTTGAATCATGGATTGAATTCAGTCAAAAAGCACCTAACTTTAAAGTTGGAGAATGTGAAAAATTATGGAATAAGTTTAAATATGAAGGTTTATCTATTGGTTCACTTCATCGTTGGGCTAAAGAAGATAATCATGCTCTATATTCTGATTTCTTATTTAATGAATTAGATGATATTCTTAAAAACTCATTAGATAATACATCTTATGCTATTGCTAAAGTGTTTTATGAATTTAATAAATATAATTATGTTTGTACATCAATTAAAAACAAAAAATGGTTTGAATTCAAGGATCATCGTTGGGTTCATATGGATGAAGCAAATAATATTATTAAGAAATTAAATACTGAATTATCAAATGATTATATCAAATTGGGTATCGCTTTAGGTCAAAAAGCATTATTTATTGAAAGTGAAGAAGCTAAACGTAAAATGATTGAAAAATCTAAAATCGCTTATAGTATTGCACAAAAATTACATAAAATGAGTTTCAAAAGAGAAGTCATATCTGAATTACTGCATTTATATTACGATCCACAATTTATGCTACAATTAGATGAAAATAGATATTTGATTGGATTTAATAATGGTGTTTATGATCTTAAAGCTGGATATTTTAGAAACGGACGTCCTGAAGATTATATTTCAATGAGTACTAATAATGATTACATTGAATATAATCCAGATAATGTTGTCTTTAAAGAGGTAGCGGATTTCTTTGAACAGATTCAACCTGATAAGGAAATGAGAGAATATCTATTAGTTAAATTATCTAGTTTCTTAGAAGGAATTCAACGTGATCAGAAATTCGAAATATGGACTGGTACTGGTGCAAATGGTAAAGGTAGAATTCTTAAACTTCTTTTAGATGCATTTGGTGATTATGGTACCACTATTCCCATTACTTTATTAACTAAACCTAGAGGTGATTCTAATCAAGCTAGTCCTGCATTAGCTAATACAAAAGGTAAACGATGTTGTGTTTTTCAAGAACCTGAAAATGATGATAAAATTTATGTTGGTCATATGAAAAATATTACAGGTGGTGATAAATTAATGGCTAGATCTCTATTCTCTGATCCTACTGAATTCTATCCACAATTTAAAACTATCTTAGCATGTAATAAATTACCTGATATCCCTTCAGCTGATGGTGGTACTTGGAGACGTATTAGAGTGGTCCCTTTTGAAACTACTTTTGTTGATGATCCAATACAACCACATGAGAGAAAGAAAATTAAGAATATTGATGATTTGATTGAAAATTGGAAATCTGCTTTTATGAGTATTTTATTAGTTAAATATAAACATTATATCCAACATGGTATTGATGAACCTAATAAAGTTCTCATTCAAACTCATCAATATCAAAATAATTCTGATATATTTATGGAGTTTATTGGAGAAAAAATTATTAGCACCGATAATAGAGAATATGTCACTCTTGAAGATCTATGGAAAGAATTCAGACATTGGTATAAAGAATCCGGAAAACAAGATAAAAAAATTACTAGAACTGATCTTCGAGCTGATATGGAAATTAAATTAGGTGAATCCTATAAAAATAAATATATCGGTTATAGATTCAAAACTGAACATGATAATGATGATGATAATAATGTAACTGAAAAACTAAACTCATCATATAATCCAGGTCATGAAATAACTGAATCTAATATGAAATTAAAAAAATCTATTAGCCCTCTCTCTAAATCTAACTCTAAACCTAAAAATAAAATTGATGCAAATATGGACCTGTTTGATGATGAAGGTTCTGATTGTGTTTTTATTGCTAATCAAAAAGTTATAACAGTTTAATAATTTGTTAAAGCAAATTGTTAAGCGATTATAACTTTAGATTATAACAGTTTAATAATTTGTTAAAGCAAATTGTTAAGCGATTATAACTTTAGATTATAACAGTTTAACAAATTGTTAAGCGATTATAACTTTAGATTATAACAGTTTAACAAATTGTTAAGCGATTATAACTTTAGATTATAACAGTTTAATGATTTGTTAAAGCAAATTAAAATATTATATTATAATATAAATGTTTTATATTATAATCTTACTGTATATGATGATAATATTGATGTGTAATAAAAATGATGATCCAGATAATCATTATAAATATTTTATATTTAATCAAATTAAAAATAATATAGTAAATTTAAAACGAGATCATAAACTTAAAAATAATTTTGGTTTAGTTATCAAAAATGCTTATCCAATAATAAAATATCTAATTAGTTCTTTTGGTAGAGAATCAATATATGAACTCGCTAAATTTGTTGAAGATGATGTTGATTATTTCTTTGTTGGCAATATTTTTGATGGCAAAACTTTAAGAAAATATAATATTTCTAAACCTATTATTGTTCTCTATCTTATTAAACCTGATTTAGTTCCTATTGCTGAAAAATATGATTTAGAAATCGTTGTTTCTTCTAGACAATGGATCAATCAAGCGACACCTTTTATTAAACAATTTATTAAAGTTCATCTTTGGTATGACTCTAATTTAGGTAAAGAAGGTTTAAATGATCCTCAATTATTTATTGATCTATTCAAATCTATTAACTCTCCTAAAATTAAATTAACTGGGATTGGAACTAAATATAACACTTCTGATAAATCATTCAAACTTAATAAAAATAAACTTAAATTAGTTCCTGATGATGTAATTAAACAACATTCTAATTTTCAACAATTAATTAATTCTATAGATGTCTCTAGTTATAAACTCAATATTCATGTACCATGTACATTTGAATTAGATCATCAATTTACACCTTCTTTAAAATATGTAACTAGAATTGGAACTCTCGCTTATAGAAATATTACTCTATCTGAACAAGTTCTAGAAATTAAAACATTAAACTCTAAAGATTGTGTTGGATATTTCTGTGTTAATACACCTAAAACTGATAATGTTAGAGTCGCTCTACTTAAAAATAATCTAATTCTTGATAATCGCAATTTTATGAACGTTAAAATATTTACATCTTCTGGAAAAGAACTTCAATTCTTATATTATAATTATGATCCATTAGCTATTATAATCAATAATGAAAATATTAAAGTAGGGGATACTTTAACAATAATCTATAATGATCTCTTTGCTTATAATTAAATCATCCTAAATTTATTTTCATGAATAAACTGAACTTCCTCCACTAAATTCTTTATCAATTTCTCTATATCATTCGTATTCGGGATTGGCATATATGATATCAGTTTATTTTCATACAAATATTCATATGGCTTTAATGTATAATAAAAATGCCAAGGATTCACTACATTCTTTGGTAAACCCAATATTACCAATTCCTGTAATTTCGGTATTAAATATGGATGAGTTAAATGTATGTGTTTATAGAATTCATATATATTCATATTAGGTTTCTCTAATTTAACAAATATCTTATACAAATAATTAAATGTATTTAACTCTTTACCATGACCATTATATAAATCATTAAACTTCTGTTCTTTCATTCTCTCAAATATATGTAATGGTATACCGATTTTTATATATGAAGATCTATTGAATCGTCTTCTGTTCTCTATTAATAAATCCACTAAATCTATACAATATGTATTTATATCCGCCGTGTACAAATTTAATATATTCGTATCTGGATTATCTATATTTTGTATCGTTTTAAAATCATCTAATAATGTTTGATCATTCTCGGATACATTTAAGATTTTCTCGACTAATGGTGCATATGATGCATAATTTCCATGGATTATAATATCTTCAATTTTTAATGATTTTGCTAATCCTGATAACCATTTTATTAAATCATCATCATTGAATTTATTTGATAATCCAGAATATCTATGATAATAATTTACACTAATAATATTCCTTATTTCTACTAATAATTCAATATTCCCATTCTCTGGATTCTGAATTGTTAAATATATTTCGTCTCCTAATGTTTTATTATCTTCTGTTTCTCTCTGAAGAAAAAAGAATTTCGAATACACTTTATTTTGTGTCAAGAAATATGCATAAAATTTATATGTCTCTTTTCCTATCACTGAATAAAAAGTCCTTCTTAAATTGATCTTTGGTATCTGATAAAAGAAATTTATTAATATCTCATTACTATTCGATCCTTCAAAATCTATATTTAAAAAATCATATGTCGGTATCATCATTTTCGTTTCTATATACTTTTTCGTATAATAATTTATATTATATGATAATGGCTCTATGTATTCAAATATATATTTCTTTACGATTTTCCCTTGAGCTAATTTATTCCAATGATAATATTTAAAATCATTATTGATTTCCACTAATTTTAATCTTGATGGTGGTAATAATACTTCCTGTTCATGTGGATAATTTGAATACGATTCCATTAATAGAGCTATCCCTGGTTTGTTCTTTGGAAGCTTGATCTTTAATAAAATAAAACCAAATTGATTATCTTTCATTGAATAAAATGGATTTCTCGTCGTTGATATAAAACTTCTCTCATCAAATGTTTCTCCTATACTTAATTTCTCTAAATATGCATCCTCCTCTACAAATCTATACACTACATATTCATTGTCAAAACTTGGAGTCTTCTCTATTATTGATAAAAAATTATTGATATGTTTATTTAAATCTTCATCTAATATTGACTCTTCATTTCTCATATAACTATTGAAATAATAAGATCCAAATAATGAATAATATTGAACATATGATTTCGCATGATTATATAATATATATAGCTGATTATAGATTAACATTTTTACATTGATTTCATATACAGATAATTTAGAACAGATTAATTGTAAATCTGATTTATTATAATTCCATGGTTTAGAATGAATATCTTTTATGATTCCTAAATTTAGTCCCATACTTATTAGTTCTGATTTGGTATAATAAGGACTTTGATATTTCTGATATGGGAGATATGATGGTTTTATACAAGTTGTTATTTCTCTTGAATTTGGATTGGTATTCAAAAATGTTTCGATAAATGTTGATCGTAGAATTGTTAAGTTATAATTATTAAGAAAATTTATATTATTTGTTATTTTTTTTATATATTTTAAGATCCAATCTAACTTTGAATCTTTTGATTTCTCTAAATTTGATATCGTTTTTTTTAATAGATCAATGATTTTATCATCGGGAAATCTATAATTAAAATTTGTGACTTTATTATATATATCATCTTGATCAACTAAATATATATTTTTAGTATTATAATCAAATAATGGCAACTTATATGATAATTTAGAAATTAATTCTTTTTGGTTTTCAATAAAAGTTTCATAATTTACATTTTTATATTTTTTGTCAAATTGTTGGAGTTGTTTTAAAGATGGAAAAATAGCTAAATTATAATACATTTCATCAATAACGATATTTTCATCAACTAAAACAATATTATTTTTATCTTTTTTTGGATAATATAAAACAAACTTCATATTTAGATAATAGTATAGTAGATAAAAAAATTAAATATTAAATTATATGATATTTTTGATTAGTATCTCAAATAACGGTTATATTATAGTTAAAATATAAAGTTTCAATTACCTTTAGAGAATCATAATTAAGATTATCAAAAAAGTATTTATAACTTTTCGGTATATTTAAACTATTAGGATATTGTTATAGATACTTTAGAGAATCATAATTAAGATTATCAAAAAGTATTTATAACTTTTCGGTATATTTAAACTATTAGGATATTCATTAATTAAAGTTCCAATATAAAAAAGTTGAAAAAATAAGTTATAGATATAAATAATGATATATATATTTATAATAATTTGAAAAATGAATGTTCAAGATTTAATTCACTTTGTAAAAAATTTTAATCATATAGATCAACTAATTGATCCGTGT
>JACCDO011533203.1_pt1 | contig 12386 bp, 10 predicted proteins | sample 7446101 | NCBI WGS metagenome assembly JACCDO01 (sample SAMN15323440, study PRJNA562643) | freshwater metagenome | isolation source: river surface water | place: USA:Blue River Watershed | collected 2017-08-16 | reverse complement strand
CATAGCTCAAAGCGACTCTAAACTCACTTCTGCGCATACGTTTTATAAATTTAAGAAATTTGACTCAATCCATAAGTTAGGTATAACCAAGCTGGAGTTAGTCATATCTGAGTCCTACCTCGTGTCCCTGTCCTCCGACGGCTTCTGCAGAGTGTCTGACGCACTACTAGGCCATCCGTTGTACCAGATACAGAATTGCAGGAAGTGTATATACCCCGGGGTTATCTTTGAAACTGCCTCGCTGGTCTTGTCCGATGAATTTGGGTATATAGAAGTGTTCGACCTAGTGAAAGAGAGAATCAAGTTCACCAGGCACGTAGTGCACGCCAAAACCAGTAAATGTGAGAGTGAGATACTGCTGTCGCACAAATCCCCGCTGATTCGGCACATGACCGCGTACAATGAAGACAGGAAATATTTGATGATCTCAACGCCTTCCTCATCCAACACCACCGATCCCGTCTACGAGAGCAACGGTATGTTCGCAATTTGGGAGGCAGTTTATGATGTTACTTGCACCGAATACTTGGGTCATACCGACACAATTCTTGGGTTTTGTATTCCAACATTCAAGGAAAATGAACACATTACAACGGCTACCTCCAAGCTTCTATCACGTGATGAATGCAAGTTTTTCTCGGTGTCGTTAGACAACACAATCCGTTGCTGGGACGAGTTCGAGAACGCCGAGAGCTACCAAATCAAGAATAAATTGCAGAATACTGAAATTATGTGTGTGACTCCCATTTGGAGTATCAACAGCTTTATGACCGGGCACGAGAGTGGGTTGGTGTTGCTTTGGCACGCGGATTCGGGTTCTCACATCAGTAGTAAAGCCCTCAAAGCTAGTGTAACTGCTCTAGTTGAAGCACAAAGAGGTAACAAGCATGTTGTTATTGGTTGTGACTATAGTGGCCATATAGCCGTTTGGAATCTATCATTATTAGCATCTTATCCTGGTGATATTCCAACGGACCAAGTGTTTGTCGGTTACCATGACCAGGAGGAGCCGTCGATACTGAGTCTGGTGTATCACAAGGCGACCAACACCATCTTCAGCGGCGGCGTCGACTGCTCTATCTGCATTTTCCGCTTAGACTCGGAAATTAATGAATGTGTGAAGTTTCATAAGGATTCGGTCACTTCATTGGAGTGTACCGACACGTTGTTGCTGTCCGGTGACGAAGTGGGACTCATGGTGTTATGGCGAATATTAGACTGTACGAGCACTACTGCTCTACCTCGAATAGTCCCGTTATGTGAGCTCAGGTGTAACCCTGAGCTCTCTCCAATCTCCACTCGAGCTGTTTTTTCATTAGTTGAAGTTGAACCTGGTAAACGTGCGTATATAGCACAAGGAGGTAACGGTAAAACATTTGTATGGTTTGTATGGTTACAACACCGAGTCGTGAATCAGCGCCAGATCTTGGATGCGGGCTCGGGAGTTACAGTCACTGGCCGCGCCAGTATTTTGACCTTGAACTCGTTGAACAGGCACCTAGCAGGCACAATAGTTCAAACATCAAACAAATTCATTAAAAGTGATGACTCTAATGCAGATAGTTTCAAGAAATTATTCACTTCTCACTTGTCGGATGCCGTTGCAGAGCCCAAGAGTGGGGCGGAAGGTAGCAGTGCAGAAGACAAGGGGGGTGACGATAGCTTCGTGAAGATATTCGAGCTGAAGCACGACGACCTATACATCAGCTGCACCAAGTTCCAGGTGTTGCACCACGATGACATGGAAGCAAATAAAATAACAATTATAGGGAAACAGAAGGAGATTGACAAGGTGTACGTAGGGTTTGTTGATACAGGGGTTGTTTATAAGTACAAAATATGACAAGTTGAAGATGTGTAATCTAATAATGGTTGTCCTAACTCATGGATTCTCATTTTCTAAAGCACTTTCTTCTTCAATATTATCTTCAGCCGCAACCTCGGTGCCTCCACCAATGCCTACCTCAGACAGCTTGCGTCTCATTTGGAAGTGTGTTAGTAACCAAGAACCGCAGATTAATACTATCAACAGTAATAAGCTGAATGAAAGTGATATTGTTTGCATTACTCCTAACAAAATTGTTACGCACAGCATGTCCCACAATAAAAGACCAGTATCGCCATGCCATCTGCGTATCTTGGAGTTGTGCTTTGTTAAATGATCCATTTTGCTTTGTCCCGAAACTACTTGAATTAAAATTAATAGAATAACTAATGTTCCACTAATAGAATGCAGTGACGACGGTATTAACGAATGTTTGTACTCAAATTTGTTTGCTACAATAAACAGTAAAGCTAGCGCAATAAACCCAGAGCCAACCCACTGTATCGTCTGATGTATGGCTCTATTTTTCATACGTTTTGTGTGTTGCATGATTGGAGATAGTGATTCCAACAAAAATTTATTACGATAAGATACAATACCTTCACCAAGAAAAAAAAATGCACCAATTGTCATTAACACTGCATGCATAGTAAAAAGGGTAAGTTTCTTCACTTGTAAAAATATATTCAATATAATAAACATGGTTGTAAACAGCATCGCTAGGTGAAATAGCAAAGAACTCTCTAGTAGGATCATTAATCGTGGATTAGCAGCAGATGCCCTGGATTGCACCAAGTCTAAGAGCTTGGTGCGTCCCAGAGACAGACTACGTAGCTGACCCAGGCAAAATGTTGACACAGATTCCATCAAAAATTTATTTCTTTTTTGAAAGTTTGAGTGAAATTTTGACCTGCCTGTACCGTCACCATAACATGATGTAAATACTCATAAATACAGTTTCATTAAGTGAAGCGATGACTTGACAGCTGCGCTGGCTGCATTTGTAATCACTGCCATCGTCAACTATATCTACATGTCAACTAGTTTAAACTGTTGACTACACACCGGTACAAGTTCACTTTTGACAGACCCAGAGAACACAACACACAAAAGTTGGAGAAAACATGCGTGCCAAGGGATGTTTGACAAAGCTTCTTCGCGAAGTCGGGAATAAGCCGCGAATGTATAGTACCTCATTATTGCCGCCATCACTTTATTGTAGAGCCAGTAATGTAGGAAGACCAGTACTTGTAAGTACTAGAAGCTTCGGTATTATGGATAAGATTCAAGATTTTACGAATAAACAGTTAGAAAAAAGTCGTGAAGCAGATACAGAAAAAATGATAGAATATATGTCAGAATCTAAATTATGGACATTAAAACGATGGCGTGATACATTTGAATCACAATTAAGTGGTTGGAAAATGTATATTCCTGGTGCATCATCCGCACCTGGTATTAAAGAACTTAAAGAGTTTAAAACATTATTAGATGCTTTTAAAGAAGAAGAATTAAATGATATAAGTCTAGTTACAGGTGCAGTCAAGGCGCGAGTTGCTACAACAGCAGGAAAACCAATTGATGATGTTAATAAATTAATATTTTTCTTTCGTCAATCATTAATTGTTGCAAATTGGTTGAAACTAAAGAAGGATAATAATGAAACACTTCCAAAAACAATGTTAGAACTTCAAGCAATGCAAGAAAAAGATCCGCGAATAAGAAATGTTGCCCAAGAGGCCATGCAGAAGAAACATAAGAGATCTGGACGAGGTACTTTTCTTACGACTATTTTCACTCACTGACTTATTTACTCACCCATGTATAGGTCGTCGTTTACCAATCTAAGAAAGTAAAAGTTAGCAAGCAATTAGTAATTTCATTATGATACAATCCCTATAGTGTATATAAACAATTTCCTTTGACTACAAGCTATCTATTGATAACTGAATATTTTTAAATGATTGATATAAATTTTGAAATTCATTATAAGTTAACTCAGCATCATGGTACTTCACTTGCCCATTCAAATCTTTTACGGCAAACGTGACTGCTATATAAGGGGTTTGAATACTCTTGCATGTATCAGAACATAAAGATATGCCAAATTTCCATTTAAAATCTACTAATTGACCATTAATAAAGTTCAGATCATTCTTAGTAGCATTAGTTACCAGATTAGGTAATGTGTTGCTCTTGCTACTCTCATAAGCTTCTATTGAACTGATAATTTCAGCAATATTATCACGACTTAATACAGTATTATTATCTAAAATACGGGCAAATTCTTGATTAGTTAGTGCTGGTACAGAATCAACCTTCATTTTAATCAAGTATATTAATGCCTTGATGACGTCCTTCTTGAGTATCCCACCACTAGAAGCGATTACCTCATCATCGGAAATATCATGACCATTATTCCCACTACAATATCTTTCTAATGCATCTTCCATTGCACTAGTAAGTCCATTTGGTAACTTCGCTAAAGTTGAACAAGATTTCACGAAGCCAATAGGGGCAGCGAGTAGCTGAGCCTCCAACGGACGACCACTCATTTTGATTAACTTTCTTTCTTATTTTATAGGTATTTTGTTGATATCAAGATTTGCTCCGAGTCCTACCAGTTGATTCAACAGTAGCGCGGCGAAGAAGAAGAATTAACTTAGACAAAATGTAGCAAAGCTTGCAGCTTAAAAACGTTTCAAGAAGTATTGTTCTATATATATTCACTTTCAATACATAGTAATAAACTTCGAACAAATCATTGATATTAAGTTAACATGCTGTCACATAGCATCAGCCAAGTAGGATCTACTTATGTAGTCTACCCATAAATGTCCATAATTAATATATTAATTGATTTTACAGCGCGGGGTACCGGCAATACGCATGACTTGAAAATCATCACTGAAAGCTCATAAAATATAACAAGGATGCGTCGTCTTACGGTGCTATTGTTGGTGTGTCTTCTGTGCATCGCTAATGCTGCACTGAAGCGTGCAGGGAAAGAGTCTACGGCGATTAGCAATGGCGTGCAGTCGGAAAAGAGCAAAGCGAAGAGTATTGGAGGAAGAAGTACAATTAAAAAGGCAGTGAAGACGAGTGCTAGAGAGCAAATAGTAGAGAAAGTCGTGCGTCCAGTTGCTGGAACTAAAGCAGCACCAAGTAGTAAAAGTATAAATGAACGAAGCACTAATAAAGTAAGTCATTATTATAACCTATAATCATATTTTAATTTATTCTAATTTTTCTGTGTTTTAACTAACAGGTTAGTAGATGGCGAGGCTTCATGTTGCCACAATTATTGCCACATAAAGACAAAGAATATCTGCTTGCATTTGGTTCTGACAACTGTGATCATTGTGATCAAATGGAACCTGTATTAAAACGTCTTGAAGAAGATTTAGGTAATCATATTTTTTACTCAATACAATGTAGCAGACATTTTGATTCACACTTATATATATATAAATTTAGGAACCAAAATTCGAAGAATAAATATATTTTCGCGCAAAGATACCTTCTCTTTACTCGAGTCAATCGGTTATGATGAGTGTGGTACGTTACCGTTTTATTATAATCGACGAACTGGTCAAGCCATATGTGGTGCAACTTCATACTTAAATTTAAAACGATGGGGTACAGGTAATCTACAACATTTATTCCAAGATCCGCCTGAAAATCTGTATGAAATGGATACTGAAGCTCATGTGAAGAAGGGTGATGTGGGACTGAAAGGATTTGTAACAGATAAAATCAAGAATTTAGAGAAAAAAGAGAAACCAGCAAAGAAAACAAGCAATAAACCAGTAGATTCCACTAAGGAAAAAAGCTCTAGTAGTGCCGCTGATAGAACCAAGGAGAGAAGAGCGAAGAGAGAAAAGAAATCATTAGCTAATGCAAAATTGTAAATAAATAATTGAACAGACGAAACAGTGAACTGTGTTATGACTCCGTATAGCTTCCTTGTCTATTTGAATGCGCTTTTTAAGTAGGTGTGGATCTTTATCAAAGACGGATTTGCAGCCGGTACTTTGGATCCAAAAAAAAATTAAGATTTTAGAAGAAGCAAATTGAAGGACGAGATATGCAGTCAGTGATACGTGGTGTGACTAAACAAACCGCCGATATTACTATTATTGGAGGCGGTGCAATCGGTAGCTCAATTGCGCTGCATCTTGCACAGGTAAAACTTTATATAACTGCAAATATTGAAGCTATTCGTCCTACTTCTTAACACTTTAACATACTAATGACTACCTCTCTTGCCTCATTACTAATGTTATAAATTATATAGGCAGATAAGAATCTGAAGATAAAAGTAATTGAACGTGACAATTCGTATAAACTATGCTCTGCCATGTTGAGTGCTGGTGGTATCCGTCAACAATTTTCAGTAAAAGAAAACATATTAATGTCCATGTATGGCGCTTCATTTCTAAAGAATATGGGCAATTTGGCTGTTGGTAATGATATTCCGGATATTCAGCTGCACGAAATAGGTTATCTGTTCTTAGCTGGTGATAATCCAGCACATAAGAAGGTTTTAGAAAGTAATCACAAGGCACAGCATGAGTGCGGTGCTACATGGATATCATTATTAAACAAAAGTGAACTATCTGAAAAGTTTAAATGGTTGAATACAGACGACTTGTCTATCGGGACTTATGGTGTAAAGAACGAGGGATATTTTGATCCTTGGTCGTTTATCATGGCGATGAAACGCAAGGCGGTATCGCTTGGTGTTGAGTACATAGAAGGAAATGTTATTGGTGCTAATGTAAGTACTAAAAACGGGTCGGTTTCCTCGCATGAAGTGAAATCAATCAATATAAATGACGGCAAGAATGAGATTAATTTGGCTTCTAAATACTACGTCAACGCAGCGGGTGCATGGGCGGGTGAGCTCGTTAATTTATTAGCATCCAAGACAACTAACCCTAAAAGTATTTTTAAATTACCTGTGAAACCGCGCAAAAGATGTATTTTTAGTGTTCATTGCCCTGAACGTAGTGCATCAAAGCCAGTCCCACCTCCCAGCACCCCACTCACCATTGATCCCAGTGGTGTGTACTTCCGACCAGAGGGAAAAGGAGGTAAATTTATAGTTGGAGTGTCGCCTACCGAGGACAACGACCCAGATTGTACCGAGAAAGACCTCTCTCACGTTGACCACAAGCTGTTTGAAGATATTATTTGGCCCACGTTATATCACCGGGTTCCAGCCTTTGAAGAGTTGAAGGTGCAGTCCTCTTGGGCAGGATTTTATGAATATAATACCGTTGATCAGAATGCAATCATTGGTTTCCACAGTGAACTAAATAATTTGCTGCTATGTAACGGCTTTAGTGGACACGGGCTGCAGCAGAGTCCCGCTGCCGGTCGAGCCTGTTCCGAGCTCTTGTTACACAATAAATTTCAAACTATAGATTTAACAAGATTTTCTTTCAATCGAATTGTTGACAATAAACCTATTTTTGAGACAGGGATAGTTTAGATTATTGATATTGTATGTAGTATAGACACATATTTAATTACAATCACTAGTATTTGAACATTTCATCACTGAGTCAGTCAGTATGAAATAACACTTCTTAGCATACTTTACCCATGAATTTATTATCCATTTTCTCTTCCTCGTCGGTTGCGTCGTTATAATTCTGTAGAAATGCTTCAAAAGCATAGTATAGTCGATATAATAATTGTTGTTGTTTATTTTCACCTTCATCAGCAGTAACAGTTCCTTCAGTAGAAGTAGCAGCTAAGAATTCCAAGTTATTCGAACTGTTATATAGATTATTCTGTGATGCTGCTCTTTCAAACATTTTAAATAAGTTATTGGAAGAAGAATTAGATGCTAGATCGTCTTGACTAGCCATATCATTTAATCTTGGTGACGATGATCTTGGTGACATTGATTGTAATGATTCGTTGGATGCAACCATCGGTAATGCGACACGTTCAAAGGCCTTATACACACGATCAAACATCGTTGGGTCACCATTCGCTAATTTATCCTTATACAAGTTGAAATCAGAGAGATTATCACTTGAAAGTGATTGTCGTGGAATAGTTACTTCTTCCGCAGCATCATATAGACAACCGTAAAAGCTTTTGTCCACTTGTGGTTCTGTCATTTCTCTCTTTCTTATTGCTTTACTTACTCGCTTTTATTCTTTCTTTTCAATGGTTTACTTCTCTCTTCGAATGTTCTTTTCTGTTCTGTTCTATGTTGAACTTCGAGTTTGCTATCGTACCCGGACCGGTCCCATTCCTAGTATCAAAAGTTTATCGAATATAGTTGTGTGCGAAGCCAGGACATATCTGCGGTGGTTTCCCTCGTCAATTGACGCCGTTTCTGCTCCTTTTTAAAGGCGATTTACGACATCAAAATGGGACCGGATCGCGAGGTCCTGGAAAGCAATGACTTTCCGTGAATTTCCAAAAATAATTGTCTCTAGGAACTATTGTTGATTGTTGCAATGACGGAGCTGATTACGTTGTCCAAGGCTTGGCGATTACAGCCACCGGGGCAGGCGGGTGAGAGTGTAGCGACAGCGAAGCAGTTAGTTGCTTTATTCGAGACAGAAATAGCGTTATCATCGGAGGAAGTGGAAGAATTGTCATTACTTGCAGACCATGTTATAAGCACAATATTTGAAGAGAAAGTATTGCATGATGTGTATCAGAATTTATTCTCTTGTATTATATCTGAGGTTTCGAAATATCTTACATCTGGATCGTCAAGCTTGTATTCTTCGTTGATACATAAAATTAATGAACACATAAATTCCGTAGAATTATCATCGCCATTAGATTTTAGGCGGATAGAAATGCTTCTTCATGCTTCTGTTACTAGTTTAAAAGCTATTCCTTCGACAGAAACCTATGTTTGTGATTTAATAAGTACGATTGTTGTAACGTTGATAAAGTTGCAAGAAGAAATATTGTCTATTGGTAGAACAGCATCAACAGTTGGTGTTGGAGATGGAAATGACTCAGAGACTTGTAAAGAAATAACTGCTTCTTGCGCTTCGCTGCGAAAGAAAAGTATCAATTCATTAAAAATAATATTCATTACCCATCCGCAATGGATTACCGTGAATAACGAGACCTATTGGAATGTGTGCATAAGCAAATTCAAGACTCCTTTGTTGTTCATCGGTGGATACATGACCAACAACGACGCTATCGTCCACTCTATTATCAACTACATCAAGACGGGGCTAGGAAATGTGCTGCAGTATTCCATCAGCACCGCGAAAGAGATAATCAAGAGTATACAAGAGTTAGCTGATTACAATTGTGCTGAGCTAGTCAACGAGGAGCTGCTGGGGTTGCTGCTACAAAACTGTTACTTCAACTATTCAGAAGCACTCATTGCCAAGCAAAAAGCGTCGAATATCATCAGTTGGAAAGTGTCGATCATTACTGTATTCACTACCCTCTTTACCACGTGCTCAACCGCTGATGGTCAGCCCAAGATTATGCTCAGTAGTAATGAGCTAGTCGCGTCCTTCACCACTATGTTGGTGCAAGACTTGCTGTTTCTATATTGCTTTCTTGGCTATGCAACCGATGAGACTATTACTCCACCAACTAGCAACAAGAAGCAATTATCCCGAATGAGTAAGCTGAGATTCGGTACCGCGGATGAAGACAATCTGATGAATCTGGCTCACACTGTAGCCAACTTGCTCGTTATTTACTGCGAGAACTGTTTAGTAGATGCAACGTATGTCTTGGTAGATGCGCAGGGTCTTCTACATAGCCTTGTTACTGTCTTACTCACAAATATTCAACGCGAGGTTGTCTTCGAAGATGACGAGGCGCATCTATGCTGTGAAATTGACCTGTTCACCAGGTTGACACAATTGTTGGCCCGATCGGCGCATGGCGATGATGTGAAACACATCTTTCGCAATGTCAAATCGCTGCTTGCGTTGCATACAACGCTCAGCACCTCCAACGACTCCATCAAGGACATCTACGGTGACAACGCGGTCCTCTTACTCAACAAAATCGTCTCTTTATTGCAAGAAGGTGGCGACAGCGGGTTGTATGAAAAGGATACCTTCATCCGCTACACTAGTGACGAGGTGAAAGCCTTGATAGGCAATTTTGAAAGTAAAATAGTATCAGATGCGTGAGTGAGTGAGTTAGTGAGTGAGTGAGTGAGTGAGTGAGTGAGTGAGTGAGTGAGTGAGTGAGTGAGTTAGTGAGTGGGTTAGAGAGCGAGTTGGTAGGTGAAATAATATTCTATTTATGTAAACAATGCAATTAATGTACCATATGTCCTATACTTTGATACCGCCACCTGAAACGAAAACCTTCACTTTATTCGCCACCGCATTCTGCGCCCACATCGTCAGGGCATCACCTGAAATACCGTTAGATACATCAGCTTCGCGTACCGCTTTTTCAAATGCAGCATTAGTGGTGTGGTTTGTGTGGCAATCCGACTTGAATATCTTCTCAGGTCCCACTGCCTCGTAGTAGCCGGGAGTCGACAAGATATTCCATGTTTGATCATACTGATTTCTCTCAACACATTCCGTTGCCAACTTCTTTGTCATAATTAAACTTTGTAATTGATCTTGTTGATTGTCTGGAGAGGCCTCGGGATGCACGTTCAACGCCACGCTGCCTGTGGTCGTCATCAACTGGTCGCGTAACGTCTTCATTTCCATACATTTATTTTTTACAAATAACAACTTACTTGTTCCAACATTACCAGAGATACCCATTTTACTCAATGAACTAGAGAGCTGTGCTTTGGAGTCAAATCTGGCCTCGGAAGACGACTTCCTCAAGCCGGTACTGCTTGCGGTACGAGGGGTCTCACGAGCTGATCTACCAGTGAAATTAGGTGCGGTAACTGGACGAATATTCTTATCTTTGTCATCAGAGACTTTATTGGCATTTATTGGTGATAGCAGTGACCCGGTGCTTGATGACTTGACAGGTAGCGTGATAGGTGATAGTGGTGTGTTAGGTTTCACTTGCTTGAGTGGAGAGATCAACGCTGAAGGAGTTGTTGCTCTTTTTATATTATCATTAGGTAATGGCGCATTAGCTAGTTTGAACTCGGCTAACGGATCTAAATTAGCCACGAGAACATCTGGATCTAGGTTTAAAGGTGGAACAATAGACCTTACAGGCAACGCTGTTGGTTGTTGCTCCTTTGTTTCTTCTAATGGACCACTGCTGTGAAGTAAGTCTGTAATAGGTGTCGATGCCCAACGTTCAAGTCTTTTTAGTTCACTCAATGATCGTAGCTCAGCTATCTCATCGGGAGTAGGCATTTTAGACTTTCTCTCGCTTCTAGTTACTGGTTGAATACCATGTTTCAGCAGAAATCGTTGAAATTCTGCTGCACTTACACTGTATACAGCGGGACCTGCACGTGGTTTATATTTAATACTTTTTAATGTTTGTTTTCGTTCATTTTTCTTGCCAGTTAACCTGAAGAATTGCTTTAATGGTTTGTCTGAGTTCCTTAATAAGTCATTCAAGTCTCTAATAGTTTGTAATACAACTTGATTTTTACTTATAGACTCATTATTATCATTTTGGTAATCCAATTCTTGATTCAATTCACTCATAGCGCGATCTATTTCCAATGAAGATAACTCTGCATTTAACTCATCAATATACAGCTTAAACATTGGATCACTGTTACATGCATCGTCAATAAAATTTGGATTCTCATGTAACATTTTCCTAAAGTCAATCAATTCTTTCTTTTCTGCTTCAATTTTAAGTCTTTCCTCTGCTGTAGGCGGTGTTTTAGAAAACATTGCTCTGTTCAAAGAGGCAATTTCATTCCCTAATTTCTCATCTAATGTTACTGCGAGTGCAGTGTTCGTCCTGCCATCACTACCTTGTTTTGCTGCTTCTGTAGACATTTTACAATAGAACCAAGTAAATAAACGTTAAAGAGTGCCTAGACCAATCAAGTGCAAGCTCTAAATGTCGATTTATGGCACGAGTATAGACAACTCTGCCTTCAATCGCCGAAAAATTATGAATTCGGTTTCATGGAACTGCGTAGTTCCGCTTTTGTCGGCCTTAAAAACAAGAAAAGAAGGAAAAACCATGATGTTTTTTTTTTAGTACAGGTGGCCACAAATAAAATTTCTTAGTAAAGTCACACCAATTTGATTTTCTTGGTATTGAAGATGAAGGATGGAACTGTTTGCATCGCAAGAATTAAATCGTGATCTGGCTCCTTGTGTTTTAATCTTGAGCGTTTTTTGTCTATTACCTCTTGAAAATTCGGTGTTGGAACTGTTTGCATCGCAAGAATTAAATCGTGATCTGGCTCCTTGTGTTTTAATCTTGAGCGGTGTTTGTCTATTACCTCTTGAAACTTCGGTGGTAAAGCTTCACCGTCTTGAAGGGAACGTTGAGCTTCATAAGCATTTTTCACTTTGGTAGAAAAGTGTCTCGCCAATACTTGTTGATGCACCTCTGGTAAAGCTTCACCGTCTTGAAGGGAACGTTGAGCTTCATTAGCTTTTTTCACTTTGGTAGGAAAGTTTCTCGCCAATACTTGTTG
>JACCDO010765545.1_pt1 | contig 12386 bp, 5 predicted proteins | sample 7446101 | NCBI WGS metagenome assembly JACCDO01 (sample SAMN15323440, study PRJNA562643) | freshwater metagenome | isolation source: river surface water | place: USA:Blue River Watershed | collected 2017-08-16 | reverse complement strand
TGGTACAGAACTTGGTATTACTGAACCACTACAAGATACAGATATTGTTAAGGGATTCTTTATTTCAGATGCAGACCCAACAACTACCACAAACCCAAATAAAGCAGATACAGATGATGGTTCAATCATCGATGGTATAGAAGATGCTAATCATAATGGTAGTGTTGATCTAGGTGAAAGAGATCCTAATCTTGCATTTGATGATATTATCAGAACTTGTATTGATTATTCTCCATTCTGGAATAATGGAGAACCCAATAATTCTGGTAATGAAGATTGTACAGAATTGATCTCTAATTTTGGAAAACTCAATGATTTAAGTTGTGAAGATCAAAGAAGTTTTATTTGTAAAGCTTTACCAGATACTGAAGTATTGGACGATCTACCAGATGCAGAGATTAGTTTCTTAAATGATAGTGATATTCGCTGTACAAGGATTGCAAAAAATCTAGGTTATTATTGGCTTTGTGAAACAGAAAGCACTTGGTTAGATGCTCAAGCTTATTGTAGAAGTGCAAGTGCGATTCTAAACATACCTACTGATCTATTTTTTATTAGATCTCAAGTGGAATTAGATACAATTTCTGCATTCTTAAATCAAGAATATCAAGGCATGAGAGTATGGCTTGGCCTTAATGATAGAAGTGCTGAAGGATATTTTGTTGAAGACATAGATTTGGGCTTAGATCAAGATCTTGATCAACTTCTCAGTGCTTGTGATAATTGCCCTTTGATTGAAAACGCAGATCAAAGTAATGCTGATCGCGATAGTAAAGGAGACCTTTGTGATGATGATGATGATAATGATGGACTTACTGATCTTCAAGAAGATTTAGATTCAGATGGTATTGTCGATGAAGGTGAAACAGATGCCAAAGATGCTGATACAGATAATGACGGTTTAACTGATGGTACAGAACGTGGTGTAGATGAAAATGGCAATGAAATCCCAAATGCGATTTTGACTTTACCAAACAATCCAGATACAGATGGCGATGGTTTAAATGATGGTTTTGAAGAATTAAATCTTCAAACCAACCCCAATGATCAAGATACAGATGATGATGGTTTAAGTGATGGGGCTGAATTTGAAGGCTTCCAAACCAATCCATTGCTCAGCGATACAGACGCAGATGGTTTATTTGATGGTACAGAACTTGGTATTACTGAACCACTACAAGATACAGATATTGCTAAGGGATTCTTTATCGCTGATGAAGACCCAACAACTACCACAAACCCAAATAAAGCAGATACAGATGATGGTTCTGTAATTGATGGTGATGAAGATCTTAATCGCAATGGTCGCATCGATGAAGGTGAAAAGAACCCCAATTTCATCTCTGATGATTTGGATGCTGATGGTGATGGTTTAACTGATGCTCAAGAACGAGAAATTGGTTCTAACCCAAATGATGCAGATAGCGATGATGATGGTTTAAATGACAATATTGAAGTCAATGACACCCAAACCAATCCTAATGATGCAGATAGCGATGATGATGGTTTAAGCGATGGATTTGAAGTGAATGAATCTGACACTAACCCCAAAGATGCTGATAGCGATCAAGATGGCTTATTTGATGGTACAGAACTCGGTGTGACTGAGCCATTAGCGGGAACAAATGTAGAAAATAATCACTTTATCGCAGATGCAGATCCCACCACCACCACCAATCCCAAAGATAATGACAGTGATGATGGCGGATTAAGCGATGGCGCAGAAGATAGTAATCATAATGGTCGCATCGATGAAGGTGAAAAGAACCCCAATCTTAGTGCTGATGATTTGGACAGTGATCTTGATGGTTTAAGCGACCTTCAAGAAGAAGAACTTGGTTCTAATCCCAATGATCCAGATAGCGATGATGATGGTTTAACTGATGCTCAAGAACAAGAACTCGGCACTAATCCTAATAACCCAGATACAGATGGTGATGGTTTGACTGATGGTACTGAAGCGAATATGAGCATGACCAATCCTAATAACCCAGATAGTGATGGTGATGGTTTAACTGATGGCGCAGAAGTGAATACTTATCTCACCAATCCAAATGATGCAGATAGTGATGATGATGGTGTTACTGATGGGTTTGAAATTCTCAATAGCATGACTGATCCCAAAGATGAAGATAGCGATGATGATGGATTATTTGATGGGACTGAACTTGGGATTACAGAAGCACATCCTCAAACTGATCTCACTCAAAACTTCTTTGTCGCAGATGCAGACCCAGAAACCCAAACCAATCCAAATCTCGCAGATACAGATAATGGTTCTATTCCTGATGGTGTAGAAGATGCCAATCATAATGGTAAAATCGATGAAGGCGAATCTGATCCTAATGATATTGCTGATGATGTTCGTGATCCAGACCAAGATGGTGATGGGGTAGCAGATAATATCGACAACTGTCCTATGGTAAGTAATATAGATCAAGAAGATGAAGATAGCGATGGAATTGGTGATGCTTGTGAAGGTGATCAAGATGGTGATGGCATTATTGATGACTTAGATAACTGTCCTATGGTAAGTAATCCAGATCAAGCAAATCAAGATTCAGACGCAAATGGTGATGCTTGTGAAGGTGATCAAGATGGTGATGGTATTATTGATGATGCTGATAATTGTTTAACTGATGCCAATACAGACCAAGCTGATGCAGATCAAAATGGAATAGGTGATGCTTGTCAACCTAAGGTTGATGAAGAGACTCCTGTTCTAGATGCGGATCAAGATGGTATTCCAGACGACAAAGATAACTGCAAAGATACAGCCAATGGCGATCAAGCTGATGGTGATGGTGATGGACAAGCTGATGCCTGTGAATATGACGATGAAAACAATGGTTTTGATGATCGTTTTGTGATTTCTGGTAGCGGTTGCGATCAGAAAAACAATAGTTCCCACTTGCTCATTGTTCTCTTCTTGGCTGCCTTTGTCTTGATCTCTAAGTCCAAAAAAAAACATCTACAATCAAGAATAGCGATATCTAAGTATCTTTCATTATTATTATTGATGCTCAGTAGCATTGCGTATGCACAAAATGCCCAAGAAAACAGAGATTTTGAAATTCAAAGATATGTACCAGCGCTCACCAGCGAAGGTATTTTGGATGTTCAAGGGGCAAGAGCGCCAAAACAAAGCTATGGTTTTAATGCTGTAGGGAATTACAACATCAACCCATTGATCGTTCAAAGGGTCAATAGCAGCGAAAGTAAAGCTTTGGTGCAATACAGAGCAGAAACCCAACTTCAAGCTTGGTGGAAGATCAATGATCGTTTCTTGATCGCAGCTGAATTGCCCACAATTGATGCACAAGGCAGAAATAATGGCACTGGCAATGGTGTGACCTTGCCACTCAAATCCTTAACAAGCGCTGGGATTGGTAATCCAAGACTTGCCTTACAAGTATTCCTATTCAATTACCAACAAATCGGTGTGGATCTTGGTATTCAATTGGGTACTGCTTTGCCACTAGGCACCAAAGATGCATATATGGCAGATCAAAAAAATAGATTCTTTGCAGACTTACTCTTGGGTAGAAAATACCAATCTCTAAGATGGGGCTTAAACCTAGGTTATCACCAAAGATCTGATATCTCTGTTCAATCATTGGTTCTCGCTGATGAATTAACCTTCAAATTCGGTTTGGGTTGGAGAAGCACAGATACTCAATCCGCTTGGAGCAAATATGAAACAGAACTTGCCCTTTCTGGTGCTACAAATATTGGTAAACCCTTTAATCGCTTTAACCAAAACTATCTAGAAGCCTTAGCGGGTTTTAGCAGATGGTGTGGTGATGTGGTCAAGACTCAAGTTTTCTTGGGCACTGGCTTCTTAGAAGCTTATGGTTCTCCAGATTTAAGATTCGGTTTAGCCATTCGTTATGAAGACAAACCCACCCCAGATTTGGATAAAGATAAAGATGGGATTTTGGATGCTGTTGATCAATGTATTGATGATCCTGAAGACAAAGATCAATTTGAAGATGAGAATGGTTGCCCAGACCCAGATAATGACAAAGATGGGATTTTGGATGTCAATGATCAATGCAAGAATGATCCTGAAGACAAAGATCAATTTGAAGATGAGAATGGTTGCCCAGACCCAGACAATGATCAAGACACTGTCTTAGATGTTGATGATGCTTGTATTAATGTCAAAGGTGATCCTACCAACAAGGGTTGTCCTAAAGAAGAAGTCAAAGAAGAGAAAATCGATCTTATCGATAAGATCTACTTTGCCAATAATAGCGATGTCATTCTTCAAAAATCCTTTAAAGTCGTAGATCATGTCGCTGAGATTCTCAAGAATAAGCCTAATATCAATGTTAGAATTGAAGGCCACACTGATAATCAAGGTTCCGATGAAAGCAATCAAAATCTCTCTGATCGTAGATGTATTTCTGTGATGAATTACTTGATCAATAAGGGCATTGCTAAGGAAAGATTAACCACTAAGGGTTATGGGGAAAGCAAACCTATTGATACCAATGATACACCAGCGGGTAGAGAGATGAATCGTAGGGTTGAATTTATTATTGTGAAATAGTTTGTTTTTGTTGATCTTCTTCAATTAAAAAACGATCAAGTATACTGATTTTTTGCCAAATTTTACGAGATAACCCATCTGTTAAATTTTCCACATCACTCACTGCTGCCAATGTTTCAGCATCTTCAAAATATTGAACATGCAAAGCCGCAATTTTAGAAATCAAAGCAAGTGCTTCTGCACAGTAATCCAAATAGCGAGTCAATTGAAATGCAGTCATTGTCCTCTTTGGCGAAGAAGCAGTAGTTTGATAATTCGATGAAATCACCACTTCAGGATCTTTGGTGAGTTGATGCATATCTACAATATGCGCCAAAGATCGAAGGGAATGTAGAGATCTAATCGCTTGAGATCTTTTCCATTTATCTTCTATGGTGATCAAAGACCAAACGGCAATCACAATAAAAGCCAAGTTATTAATCCCAGACTCAATGATTTGTAGAATATCTTGTATGGTATTGGTTTCGATTTTGGAATTTTTAATTTCCGCAAAAATATCGCCAAAAAACCCAAAAGCCGTAGCAATAAACAATGCAAAAATCAACATCAACATCGATCTGATCCAATAATTAGGTTTAGCTAATTTTTTGGCTTCAGTTTCAGCTGTTTTTGATTCAAGCACAATCTTATTGACCACATCAGATAAACCAGATTCTGGAAATCTTTCTTTGATTCTTTTGGCGAGTAGTTCTGCTGTTTCAGTGATTTTATCTGCTTCTAACAAATGGAATTTTGTTGCCATAACATATCCTTTCATAGTTCACTTGGTTTTGTAGTTAAAATTTCAATGGTTTTGATCACTCTTTGTGTCAAACTTTCTTGCACATAAGGCAAATGGTATTTTTCACATAAAGCTTTTAATTTAGGTTGTATTCTTCTGTACTGTCCTAGAGTAAGTTCAGGCCAAACATGATGTTCGATTTGATAATTCAAATAGCCATATAGGAAATCCATAACACTATGGTTTGTAGGGTAATTACAAGACCCAATGATTTGTCTGACATAGAAATCTGCTTTACCATTGATCTTGCTTTCAAATCGATATAGATCTTTTCCAGTATGATTAGGCACAATGACCAAAAAAGTATGAATATTCGAGATGAGTTCTGCAAACACTAAACAAAATAAAACCTGTTGCCAAGCCACAATGGAAATCCATAAAAAAGGTAAAGGCACCAAGACATACCTCAATATCAAGTAAGGCAACCAAGCTTGAAACATGATTTCCCAAAATCTCCTACGTAGGGGATGCCATAATGCCCAACTGTACAATGTGATTTTTGTTTTTTGTTGGTGATTAAGAAGGGAATTTAGGGTATTGGGTGCATAATAGATGATTTTCCAAAACATCGATCCCAAGAGAATAATCAATACTTTGATGAGATAAGGCACCTGCCAATTTTGTAACCACCAAGCCTGTTCTTGAGCCAAATCTGGATCACCAATATTTGATTGATATTCTTTGATCTCTCCATGTAATTCACCCAAATGATAGTGATGTAAGAGATCATGTTCGTAGTGCCAAGCTTCTGGTACAATACAATCAAACCATTGCAAGAATCTATACTTACCCCGAGCAAATTCAGCCGAGAGATAACCATATTCTTGGTATGCTCTATGAGACCAATGATGTGCAATGATGGTCCAAGAAGAAAATTGGTATAGACTTAAACAAAGAATCGATATGATTGTAAATACAGTCCCCATGGTTGAATTTTGGGGAAAAGCACAAAGCAATAGTCCCAAAATTCCCAAAAAACGATTAAATACAATCATTCTTTTAAACTGAATTTCATCTTGTTTTTCTTTGGGTGTATTTGATTTAAGTTCTTGTAACTCTTCACTAAAAGCCAGTAGATCTGGGGAAGAGATGATTTGCTGGCTATCTTTAATGATTTTCATTCTGATCTGATCTCTTTAAGGTGTGGGGTCCCCTAAATATCTTTTTAAAATTTCTTCAGCAAGGGGCAAATCCCTGACTGACCAATATGCCAAATAATAAAGCTTCTCTTCTTCAGAGAGTTCCCCTGTTAATCCTTGAGCAGCGAGTCTTTGTCTGACACGAGTGCATACATCTTGTAACACCATGCCAACACTTACTGATAGATTAAAACTTTCTGTAAAACCATACATCGGAATTTTAAATACTTCATCGCAAGCTTCCATTGTTTCATCCACAAGCCCCCGACCTTCATTGCCAAATAAAATCATCGCTGGTTGATCATTAGGAATCTGGTTGAGTTCGATTTTCCCCCTAGGTCCTGCGCCATATACACGATAACCTTGGGTTTTGGCCCAATTGATGACTTCAATACCTGTATTCATGGTTTTAAAATCAATCCAACGATGAGAATGCATACTTACATTACTGGGAATCTTCTGCTTCTTCTCGGGTTCTTGAGTGCCTAAGGGATAAGCGTTTCTCAGTTCAGCAGCCACAACTTGGTGAATTCCTAAACCCTCTGCTGATCGAATACAAGCTGCGCCATTATGTTCTTTATGCACATCTTCTACACCCAACACTACAGATTTTAATCTATGATCCAAAACAAATTGAAACTTATTGAGCCTTTGTTCGCTAATATGGGGTTTAAGCGCTTGAAATACATCTTGGGTGCGGTATTTCCCTTTTTTAAAATTTAACCAATCTTGAGACAATTTTAATCCTTTATTCTTCATCCTCAATCACAATCGCACCACTTTCACTCTTCTTGAGTTGAGTTAAACCTGGGTGAGATTGTTCTAGCTTTTGAAGCTCTGATTGATTTTGTTGGTTTGTTTTTACTGGAGTTGGTTGAGTCACAACAGATGCTTTCTGTTGTTCTTCTTTGATTTTATTGGCATGTTCTACGGCAAAATGCATGGTGAGCAAGAGTTCTTCTTCTTCCCAAGGTTTGGTTAGGAATCTAAACACAGCACCTTCATTGATGGCCGCAATCACCACTTGCATTTCAGCTTGTCCTGTTAATACAACCCTAGCCATATCAGGGTAAATCAATCTACATCTCTTTAAAAGCTCTAATCCTGTCATTTCTGGCATGAGATAATCCGATAGAATCGCATCTGGTCTTTCTGTTTTTAAGATTTCCAGTGCTTGATCGCCAGATTCTGCAAAACTGAGTTGATAATCTCTTCTCAAAATACGACGGAGTGCAGATCTGATATTTTCTTCATCATCTACAATTAAGATATGGGGTTTTTGTTCTTCTGACATATTGATATTCCTTGATAAAAAGTTTAACCTCATTATTTTTGAATATCACAAGCAAAAGATCAAGTAAAATCTACTTAAAACTGGGCTTTTTTACATCACCTAAATCCAAAAATGCCCCATCTACCATGATCACAAAGGGTCTTTCATCAAATAATAATTTCCCTTCAGCACTTTGTTCGATCACTTGAACCTTACCACCACCATAACCCATAGGACCTTTGCTATAATAATGTGCTTGTAGATGATAAGGATAAGCTTTGGCTTGGGGAATTGTAAAACATTCTGGACCATAACCTGTGGTAATATCAGCATAGAGTGTACCACCAGAAGCCAAAGCCATACTGCTATAATAGGCATGATTTTGATCTTTATCTCTGATATGGAAATCCACATCGTTCGCATCTGTTTCCCAAGATAAAATCACTCTGAGTTTTGCTTGTTCATCTAGGCTACTCTCTAATCCATAAGCCCTTAATCTTTCGATTGTACTTTGCATATCTTTGGCACCTTGATGTTTCCAAGCAAAAAGCAATGCTTTAATATCATCATTAAGGATGGATTTGACCCCATTAAATCGACCTGTTTGTTCCCAATTACCACTTTGTAAACCAATCATTAAAATCTCTACCCCTTCTTTAAATCGACCCATTTTTGCCAAAGTCATAGCGATCAAATGGTAGATTACTGGATGATCTGCTCTTTGATCTAAAGCTTTTAAATACATATCCAATACGATTTCTAAACTATGATCACCGAGTTGTTCTAACCAATTGGCGCTTAATCGAATCATATCCGCTCTGCTTGGGAAGAAATCCACTAAAGATCCAAAAGCTCTTGCTGCTTGATCAAAACGATTTTGAGCGACAAATATTTTTCCTTTGGCGATTAAACTTAAAATATCTACAGCCGATTTCTCTCTCCATGTTTTTACGATTTCTTCAGCTTGAGCGATTTTGTTTGCTTTGATGGCAATATCTACTTCACTAAACTCACCTGTTAATGCATTCACTTGGTCTTTGTTGATATTTCTAATCGCATTAGGATTGATCAAGATCAATGGTCTTTGAGGGGATTGGGCGATTTGTAATTGTCTGCGTTCGCTTTCTCTCTTGACAAATTGACTCTTGAGTTCAGTAATGGGTGCTTGTTCCCCCTTCTTGCCAGCCTTATCTTCAGTTTTTGGCTGTGCATCTTTCTCATTCTTGCTCGCTTCATCCATTGCCATGGGTTTTTCTTCTTCTTCAGCTTTCTTATCAGCTTTTTGTTCAGCAACGTCACTGTCTGCCATTTCCTTGGCCTCTTCCATGGGTTGAGGGGCAGATGATCTCTCCCTTCTACGTGCTTCCATGCGTTGAGGCATGGGTGGAGGCGCTGATGCAGACATGGATGGTCTAGCCATACCAGCAGGGGCAGAATTCACAACATCATCAGCTTGAGGGCCTTGATCGGCTAATTCTCCTAGATTTGCTGTATCTCTTCTTCTTGCGCTTGCTGTTTTTAACTTCATTTCCCCATCGATTGGATTGATTGTTTTTGGTGGAGGTGGAGGTGGGGGTGGGGGATTGGTCACAATATTTGTTCTATGTTCAGCGACTAAACCACTTGCACCAATCACCAAGATATCGCTTAATGCATTTCTCTTGATTTGGAATCTTTCATAATCAGCTTCAGTTTCAAGCACAACCATTGCTGTCAAAGGTGAAAGCACTCTGTATTTTGTGGAAATTTCAATGATCTGTTTCTTAAGTGCTTCTTTGAAATCCAAATCTTTTTGTTCACCGATTTGATCGAGTAGTTTTTGTATTCTGGCTTTGACCCAAGATCTTTCAACTAAGGCCATGGGCGCACGTCCTAAGATGGGTTGTAGTGTTTTGTTGAATGCACCACTGAATTTCAATTCTGTGGTTTGATCTGCATTTTCTAATTCTGCATATACTAGCACAACATCACCCTTTTGAACGCCCTTAAATTCTGTAGGCCAAACCCATTTTGCACCACTGACTGCGACTTGAATGGGATCAAAAATATTGCTAGATAAAATCTTTAATTGTTGTTCAATGGTGGCATCCAAAATCACTTTACCGGGTTTTAGGTTTTTACTTTCTACAAGCTTTTGCAATAACTCTTTATCCCTTGCGCTATTCTCTACTATCGCATCTACACGTTGTAAGCCATTTTTTGATAAATCACTCAAAATCGCAGATAAATCACTTCGATCTGTCTTTCCTAAACTCACCATCCCATCTGAAAACAAAAACATACGATAAGCAGATCTAGTGTTGATTTGATATAAGGCTGATTCTAAGTGTGATGCGCCTAATGCTTCTCTCTCTTTGATTTGTTTTAAGATTTCAGCATTAAATGCACTGACTTTTCCTTGGTATACCCTCTTGACTTCTTGATCAAAAACCAATAATTCTAGATGTTTAATGCCTAATTTTGATTCAATTTGATTGATAAATAAACCTAATTGATCTACTTTTTGATTAAAATTCAATAGGTTAGATGCAGAAGTATCAAATAAGATCACGGCATTTTCCACTTGATCTACGCGTTGAGTGCTTTCTTCATTGATTTGTACTCTGGCCAGAAAATATTTCCCTTCTTTAAATGCTTCCCCAGTGCTGATTAAACGATCAGACATCTGTTTTTGATGTTCATCATCTAAAGCCAAGACCCAATCTTGCTTGGGGGTAAATTGCTTTTCTTTGATACTTGTGGATAGGTATTTTCTAGGGGTCGCTGTACCGATGGAACTTTGGATTGAGCCAACATCATATTGTGCGATTTGGGCATTGAGTTCTAATTCTTGAATCAAAGGCAAACCCAGTAGAGGCAATCGATATTCTTCCTTGGGATTGGCGCGTTCTTGAGACCAAGAGATGATAATGGATTTTTCTGATTTGGCTGGGATGGGAAAGATTCTTGCGCTAAATTCATTCCCTGCTTCTTGTTCAAGTAAAGCTGGATCTTGTCTGCGATGTAGAGCATCTTCATAAGCCCTACGAGCCGCTTGTTTTTCAACGATTTCACCTTCCATCCATTGCCCGTTGATCTTCATGGCAAATCTACTCATAGATGCTTGATCTGGCATGACGATTTTAAATCTACCTTCAATGGTGCGATCTTCTGGGTTCTTAAAAGTTAATTCCAACTGAGTAAAAGCAAGTGGTCCATCGATTAAAGCATTGGCTTTAAAAGAGACAAGTTCTAAACCTATGCCTTCTTGAGAAGTAAGGCTATAAGAAGCATTACTGGGTTGAGTTGCAATATTCAGTGTTTGACCTTGGGCATAAGCCAAAGAACAGTAAAAAGTAAAAAACAGTAGGCACAACCGATAAATCGGTCGTTTTAAAGCAGATTTCATCTCAAATCCTTTATCTATCAAAAAATAAGAAAACCGAGCCTCATATTACTACTCGGTGATGATTTAGTTTTAAAAATCATTCATTTTCATTAAAAAACTATATTTTCAGAGATTGCCATTTTTTATTTGTCCAAAGATAGACATAACAACATGATTGTAAACAACGATAAGAACCTTGGGCAATCCATACACCCACTAAACCATATTGACAAGATACCCCTAGGAAATAAGCCAAAGGTAAACCAATCATCCATTGACAAATCAAAGCAACAAGCATGGTAGAACGGGTTGCCCCAGCGCCCATCAAAGCATGAAGCATAATCATACCTACAGATTCTGCCAATAACCACATACTTGCTAGTCTTAATGGCATAATCCCAATTTCAATGACTTCGGGTTGTTTGATAAAAACGCTTAAAATGGCACTAGGAAAACAAAAAATCAGTGAAGAAATCACTAAAATCGCCAAAACAGATAGTTTAGTGACATCCCAAGCCCATTGATATGCCATATCAAAATGATGTTCACCCATAGCCTTACTGACCAGCGTTGTTGTTGCCATCCCAAATCCCATCAAAGGCAATATGCCAGTAAGATTGATATTTAAAATCACATTTGCTGCTGCACTTGCTTCTGTGCCGATATGTCCAACAATCCAATAGAATACGCTAAAACCAGCGAGTAGAGAGAATTGTTGTAATCCAGCGGGAATGGAAAGTTTAATGATTTGTAGGTACTCAGATCGATGTAACCCACGCATGGTTTCCTTAAAAATCTCTTTGAATTTCTGCCAACTAAAGCCAAATGCTTTGGCGTATCTTACTGCAAAATACAGATATGAGATTAGGGCGATGTATAAGGCGATGCTACTGGATAAACCTACGCCAAAAACACCCAAAGCTGGAATCCCTAAACCACCAAAAATCAAGAGGAAGTTCAATGAAATATTGGTTGTATGTAGAATCAATATCGCATTGAGATAAATCTTGGGAATTTGAACACCATTCCAAAACCCCCTAAAGGTAAAGTGGGTTGCTGTGGCAAAAATAGAGAATACTCTTGCTTGAAAATAAACAAGCATCACTTCTCTCACAGCGACATTGGGTTGTATCTTGGCGATGAAATAAGGGGCAAGATAAAAGAGGGCTATGCTCAAAGGAAAAGAGAAAATCAAGATCAAAATCAATGATAAAATCAATGGATAAGATGCTTCGTCTTTGCGTTTCTCGCCTATTCTTCTGGCAACCAGC
>JACCDO010276412.1_pt1 | contig 12386 bp, 14 predicted proteins | sample 7446101 | NCBI WGS metagenome assembly JACCDO01 (sample SAMN15323440, study PRJNA562643) | freshwater metagenome | isolation source: river surface water | place: USA:Blue River Watershed | collected 2017-08-16 | reverse complement strand
TAATTCTATACGATTATCTCCTTCGCGAATTTTTGCTCCAACAGTAATTTTAAAATCATCATTTTTTTCTAAAAATTCTACTAATAAATCATATTGTTTATCAGTTAAAATTGGTTTTTCTGTATTATGAGAAATATCATCACAATAGTCTTTAATTAAATTTAGGGTTTCTACACTTTCTTTTTTTATACTTTTTACAAACGCATTGTGTGGTAAAGAACTTATTTTATTAATCTTTTTTATAATTGTTTCTGACATTTTATAAAAATAATACTGATCCATTTTTAATTTTCAATTTTAAAAAATATGTAAGTAGTAATATATTATGTTACTAAATATTTTAAAAAACCTTCCTATAGAAATAATTAATAAAATATATTTGTTAGCACATCCAATTTTAGATAAAAATTTACAAAAATTCATAATTATTAGTAAAAAGAAATCATATAATATTCGTTTTAATCATCCACACAGTTCTTTATTTTGGTTTTGTAAAAATTTAAATTGAATTTAAATTAACTATTTTTATATTAAATTAAAAATGAAGATTTGTTCAAAAGACAATTGTTATAAAGAATCTATACCAAGAGGAAAATATTGTAAAGAACATTGTACTGTTAAAAAAAAATTAGATAAATTAATTAAAGAACTAGAGAAAGAAAAAATAAATAAAGAAGAAGAAAAAATAAATAAAGAAGAAGAAAAAATAAATAAAGAAGAAGAAAAAATAAATAAAGAAGAAGAGAAAAATTATAATGAAAATGAGATCAAAAAAATGAATGATTTATTTGAGGAAAGAAAATTAAAAGCTGACCAAGATGAAGAATATCAAATGACTCTTCTTGCTGATAGGGAAAGAATTAATAAACAAAATGAAGAAAATGAATTGAAAGAAATTTTAGAATTATCAAAAAAATCTTTTATTGAAGAAAAAAGAATTAAAATTCTAAATGAACCAGAAACTGAATATTATACCATACAATTTAAATTACCTTCTGGGTCAAATATAAAAAGAAAATTTTCTCGCAACTGTAAATTTGTTGATTTGCGAAATTATTTAGATATTTATTTTTATGATAACCATTTAGATATTATTAATTATGATTTAATTGTTTTTCCAAAAATTACCTTTACAATAGAAAATAATAATGATAGTATAGAAAGTTGTAATTTTCCTAAAAACTTAACTTTTTTTATATATAATTTGGATAGCTAAAAATTAAATTGATATTTTTAAATAATTTATTGTCTAAAAATATAGAAAATGAGTAAAATAATTACCCTTGAAAAAAAAATTTCATTAGAACCACAATATTTGGACTCAAATATTGAACAGCATATTTTGAAAAAACTTAAAGACGTATCTAACAATGAGTGTTCAAAAGATTATGGTTATTTTTTAAAAATTGTTAAATTAAATAAAATAATTAATAACTATATTTCTTCAGACTGTCAAATTATTTTTAACGTTGAATATGAAGTAGAAACTTTAAAACCAGAAACAAATAAAATATTTGAGGGAACTGTTTGTATGATATTTTCAGGTGGTATTTTTTTGACTATTAAAAATAAAATGAAAGTACTAATACCTATTTCTTCACTTTCAGATTTTGAATATAAACAAAATAGTAATAATTTTATTAATAAAAAAAATAATAAAGAAACAATTAAAGAAAATGATTTTTTAAAAATATCTATATCTGGCATAAAATATTCAAAAAGTAATTTCAGTTGTTTTGGAACATTAGTTAAAAATTAAATTTAAATCAGTTTTAAAGATTTAAATTATAATATAAAATGTCTGAAATACAAGTTTTATCAGAATTTAAAAACGGATTAATATCATTTTTTGACGAATTGATTGATCAATTTCCACAGGAAGGAGATTTAGTTATGATTAGAATTTTTTTAAAAGATCAAATTCCGATAGAAGATGTTATGATTATTTTTAATAATTCTTTAACTAAAGATAATTATAAATTAAAGAAAATGATCAAAGATAGAAATGAATCTTTCTTTTTGGAAGAAAATAATATTTTTGGTTCTCTTTCTAAAAATAAAGTAAACCATTTTAAAAAATTATGGAGATCTGGTTTACTTGATGATGAAGATAAATTGGTAGTTTGGAAATGGGTAGATTCATTCGTATATTTAGCAGATAAATATTTAAAAATTAAAACTGGTAAAAAATAATTTAATAAATAATTTTTATAATATAAAATATATTATAAAATGACATTTAATGAAGATGAAACAGAAAATTTAGCTAATTTTGCATTAGATATTGGTAACTCTAATATTTCAGAAATAAGTATATTAAACTTGAGGAAAGAAAATAACAGTATTTTATCTATTAATAATGTTATCGATAGTTTAAAAAGTTTTCAAAAAGCAATTTATTATGTTAATTACTTGAATCAACTAATAGATGAATATCAAGAAATTATTTTAAGTAATAAAGATTATTATTCAACTTTATTACCTATTATAGAAATACAATTTATAGAAAATATTGAATATTTTTGGATAGTTGAATGTAATGAAAAAAAAAATATATATGATAATAAATGTTACTTAGAATGGAAAAGATTAACAGATTGGAATAATAAAACTATTAAAGAAATTTATATTACTCCAGCTTATTCAGAATATAAAAAATTATTAGAATCAGGAATAACAAAAGATCTAGAAAAAATAAAAGAACTAAAAAATATAAAAAAAAAAATTTATTACCATTTATTTATATCAAATTGGAATAACGGATTAAAACTAAAAATAACACTTTTTCGTAAAGATATATTAAACCCAAATAGTTGGATTACTATTTCAAGTGGTATAGATTTAAAACCTTATATACCAAATATAGATAATATTGATAAATTTTCATCACAATATAAAAATCTTATTCAAACTATATCAAACGAGATTAAGAAATTAAATAATGATGATTTAGATATAGAAGAAAAATGGTCTTATATTAATCCTATAAATTTTAAAGAAGCTAAATGTTTTTTCTCTAAAAATTATCCTCAATGGAATAATCAACTAATTACTAATTGTTTTGTACCTAGTTCTAATATTAATATACCAAAAATATTTAAACAAATTATTACACAATTATATTCAAATTATCCAAATTTATTAGAAAACCAATTTGCTTTTATATTATATAATTACGACACAAAATTTTATTTATCTATTTGTAAAATACTTAAAGATAATACCTTTACAAAATATGATATTCTTATTAATGATTTTTTTGAAAATACTATAAATTTTAATAATGATATAACTATATCAGGTTCTTTTAAAGTTGAGACATATGATAAAAAAGATATTATTAATTCTAATCCTACTTTAGGGATAACTACTTTTAATAATAAAGTAGGTATTAATCAGGAACCTTTTGAAGTTCAAGGTCTTCTTGATATAGATAATTTATCAATATCTAATATTATAAAAATATTTACCGAAGAATTATACCCTAAATTACTTTATACATATGAAGTATCTAATAGTTTAAAAAATACTATATTATTTGATGATGAAGTTATAAATACTATTTTAATTAAAAATTATGTAAATGATATAGTCATTTTTAAAACTCCTTTGAAAATTAATATTAATTTTGAAGATATAAATTTTATTCATAATAATAATAATGATATTTTTCAAGGTTTTTCAATTGAGTCTTTAGAAAAATTAAGTAAAATTGTAAACGATATATATAAAATGAGTATTACAAAAGAAATTGATTTTTATCAAAATAAAGAGCAATATGATTATATTTTCTCATTTGTTGAAATTTTAAAAGATTATAAGTATAATTATTTATGTTCTATTAAAGTTATTCGTAAAGAAAATTATGATAATACAAAAACTAATCTATTTTTTATAATAAGTTTTTTAAATATTGAAAAATTTATGATTGATAAATCTTATAAATTAGTTTTAGATAATTTTGCTAAAAAAATAAGTGATTGTAATAAATTATTGAATTATAGTATACTTTTAATTTATAATAAAGAAATACAATCTAATTTATTTAATGGCAAGAGTATAGGAGAAAATTGTTTTACAACTATAATTGAATCAAGTGACTATTTTAGAAATCGTTTTAATTCTCCTGAATTATATACTTATGCTTACAATATGGAAAATGATAAAATATTTTTTAACGAATTATTTCCAATATGGAATGGTATTGATGCAAAAAAATTATTTTTACCTAATAAGGACAATAAAGTAATAGAAATAAATAAAGAGAATAATAAAAACTATTATGAATTATATGGTAATAAAAAAGAACAAAATTTTGTAACAACATTTTTTTGGATTAAAGATATTAAATTATCTTTTGTGAATTCAATTATTTTAGATAATCAGAGATATTTAGTTGGTACAGGTATAAATTTATACGATTATATTGATTTATCTTTAATCTTAAAAGGAGATTCTGAATATATTGGAAATTTTAAAATTATGGATATAAATAATAATACAATCTTTCAAGTAGATGATAATAAAAAACATATTTTAAATATGTACAAACTTGGTATAGGTACTCAAAATCCTAAGACGACTTTAGATATTAATGATTCTGGTTTAGGTGATATTATTAATATAATTAACGAGATGTCAAAACAATTTTATACTCTAAATACAAATATTAATAAATTTAGAAATTCAACAGATACTAATAAATTTAGAAATATAGTTCAAACTAATTTTATAGATCCTAATACTAATGAACAAATAAAAGAAAATATTGATAATTATATTATAATTTCAGAAACTCCAAAAAATTTAAAAGTAGAAGAACATAAATTTTTGTACCATTGGTTATACCCTAATTGGGAAAATATTGTAATAAGTTCTATCAAAGATTTACAAAATCAAGAATCATTAGATAATATAATTAAAATAGCATTTCCTAAATTCTCTCAAAATAAATTTTTTAATAATGGTTTGAATTTAATTATTTACAATTTTACACATGGTATTCGTGTAGTATTAAATTATACTTTCGTAAAAGATTATGTATATACATTATCACAAGGGGTAAATCTACAAACTTTTGATTTAATATATAATAATAATTTAAATATCAAAAAATTTTTTGAATATCTAGAAAAATATACATTTTATTTACAGTATATAGTCTCGATTCATAAAAAAATAAATATAGAAGATATTATAAATTATGATAAAGCAGAAGAAATAAAAATAAATGGTTTAAGAAATTTTCCAATAGAAAGTTTTAAAAAATATGAAATTGATATTAATAATAGAGAAAATATAACTATATATGATGTTAATTTTGAAGATCTAAGTTTGAGTAATATGAAAAAATATTCAGAAATACAAGATGTGAATTTAAAAACTAAATTAATGTTATTTTTATCAAGTATGCTAAGAGAATATAAATTAACATCTTTTAAAGAAGATGATTATGGAATATTACACTTTGAAGATAATTATAATGACTTTGTATCATTATTTTATTGCATCAAATTAGAAAATAATATATTATTTCTATATTCATTAGAGCTTCAATTAAATAATGTATTATTACCCTCTACACAAATTAAAGGTGATGTTAAAATATCAGGTGATTTATATTTAAATGACGCTAATAATAAAAATGTTGTTATAGTGGATACACAAAATAAATTTGTGGGTGTAAATTCACAAGAAGTTTATGTTAGTTATATGAATAATTATACAACTACTACTGATATATCTTTTAGTAAACAAAATTTCCTTGTAAAAGCTAGAACTTACCCAGTTTCTGTAGTTGAAAGAATAAACGAAAAAGATACAATTGAAAATGATTTGTTAGAAAATAATTATAATAATTTTAGAACTTTTTCTACATTTACATGTAGGAGAACAAGTGAATTATATAAATTTTCTGAAATGTTAGAAAATTCAAAAAAAATAGATTCTAAAACTTCAGAAAATAGACCAAATGCTGTTGGTAAAAATGAAAATAAAGAATTTATAAATAGATATCATTATGGTTCAGATATAAACTTTGAAATAAAAGATAAAGAAAATATTGTAAAAGAATTAGGAAATTTATCAATTGGTATTGAAAGTGTTACTGAAACAGGAGATGTTAATGGTTGTTTTACTGTTAATATGACAGATACAATACCTGATACTAAAAAACCTCAACAAAGACAAGTTTTAAAAGTAAGTAATGATAGCACTTTATATGTTAACAAAATTAATCTAGGAGGGAAAATACTTGAAATAGATAATAATGGAGACTTAATTTTTGAAGGAAAAAAAGTTGTAACATTATAATCTTTAATCTCCAAAATATTTTAAATTTTTTTCTTAACCACAAAAATAGGTTAAGAAAAAATAATATGACATAAATTTACGTCAAATTGAAGACTAAAGGATAAAATTTTATTAATATTCAAATTTTTTATCGCATAAGTTATAATGATTATAATTTAAATCATATTCATATGTTTTTAAAAGTAATTGTCTCATAAATCCTATGTTCGGATTTACAAATCTTCTTTTTCCTTTACAAAAATTTAAAATATAATTAACAGAAAATTCTGGACTATCATAAATATTATTATAAATATAATAATCTTTTAATAAATAATTTAATACTAAAGTAGCACTTCTACTTATACCTGCATAACAATGTACTAAAACATTTTTACGATTTCTAATATATTCACTTATAATATTTTCTGAATGATCAAAAAATCTTTTAATATCAGCATTTGGATGATCTTCCAAATAATAATAAATATGATGAATTTTATTTTTATTATAATAATCTATAATATTACGAGGTTTTTCTCTAGTCTCTAATGTTATAACTAATTTTATATTATATTCTTCTATAATATTTTCATTATTACTTGCAAACCAATTTGATATATAAAGCCCAGGTATAATTTCGGAAATATCGTTGTTCATTTTATTTAAATTAAAATAATATTTTTATATTTTAAAAATTTATAATATATACAATAAAATGAGTTGTTTATTTAATAGTCTCAGTAATTTTATTAATCTTGATAGTTATAATATAAGACAAAAAATTTGTAATTATTTAGAAAATAATCAACCAATTATAGATGGTATAGACACAGATTTAATATTATCTTTAGATAGTTCAAAAGATGATTATATCCATAATATGCGTTCAACTTCAACATGGGGTGGTGCTATTGAAATACAAGCCGCTTGTAATTTATGGAGTTTGCGTATTATAATCATTAATATTAGAAATTTACCAAATACACAAATCGAATTTTTACCACTAAGTAATAATTATACACATACTATAAAAATAAGTTGGAATGGTTATCATTATGAACCTATTAGTTGTATAAAAATGTGAAAAATAATCTAATTTTTATTTTAAAGATAAAATATTATACATACAAAATGAATAGACACTATAACTATAAAAACATTTTTAAAATTAATGGGAAAGAATTTTCTACTAATTCAGTTTCCTCTCTAGATTTTTCAAAAAATATTAAATATATTTTAAATTATCTTAAAAATAAAACACCTAAAAATGAGGTTGAAATAAATAATATTCTAAACGAATCTATAGTAGAAAATAATAGTATCAATATTAATAAATTAACCGCATGTTATTTTCTTTGTGAAAAACTTTATGGTTACTATAATATACAAAAATATGATTTAGAATATATAATCAACTTATATTCAAATATACTTATATTTGATAATTATATTTCAGATCCTCTAAAAATTATTCATTCACGCTTTAGAAATATTGATATGTCTTATAATATCTCAAAAAATCTTTACCTTGAAGTTAATAATCATAATAATAATTTTACTCTAAATAGAGGTGTTTATTTTCAAGTTTTAAAACATCTTTTAAGATGTAAAGATATTGTAAGTAATTTTGACCATGAGATAGCTAATAATATTTTTGAAGAATTAGAAACATTTTTTATAGATGAACGTTTAGATATAAGAGAAAGAATGGAAATTGCAGATATTTTTATAAATTATGGAAGAATCATACGAGGAAATGAAATGTTAAATATTGTTCGAAGACAACAACAAATTTACGATATTAATAACTATAATATTAATACAAATAACAATAAAACTAATATTATATATAATGATTCTCAAAATGTTCATGATACAAGTATTAATGAATCTGTTAAAAAAGCATGTAGAGAACTTATTAATTCAGTTGATAATATTAGGATAATTTTTAAACATATTAAAGAAGATATTGAGAAGATGAATAAGAAAAATAAAGTAGATAAAGTAGAATTAATGAGTATAATTAAAGATCTTATATCTGAAACAGACAAAAAATTTATATATGATTTATTATATATTGAAGAATCTGAAAATGAATATTATAAAATTTTTAATATATATGAATTTTTAGATAAAGAAATAGATCTGGAAATAGTTGAAAAAGAATTATGTTCTGGAAAAATTAATACAAAACATATAGTAAATGTTATTAAAAGAATAGAAATGGAAACTACATATTTTGATACCTTTAATTTATATCAATTATTTCAATCTTTATGGAAGTTTATTATTATACATAAAAATAGCAAGGATTTAAAAAAACGTTTATTAGAAGAAATGATTGAAATGGATGGTTATTGTACAACTGGACATCTAAGTCGTTTAATAAATACAATTCAAGGTTTTACAAATATTTCAAAATTACAAATTAAGATATCAGATAAAGAGCAAATAAAATCTTCTATCACTATGTATTTAACAAAACAATTAGAATATGCACCTGAAGATATATTAGACAATATGCTTGACGAAGATAAAACTATTTTTGGAAACTATGTTTTAGATATTATCAATAAAAATTTTGAAAACTTTTATAAAGACTATAATGATGATTTTATAAAACATATAGTAGATATATTAAAAGAATATATACGTATTGATACTATCAAATTAGTAGATAGAATTTTATTACTAAAATAAACTTATTAAACTAATAATAGTTTAATAATTAATTTTTATAATTTCTTTTACTCATCATCATCGTCTTCATCTGCTGATTTCTTCTTTACAACTTTCTTAACTACTTTTTTTACAACTTTTTTTGGTACTGGTTTTGGCTCTTCTAATTCATCATCAGAAGGTACGATGCTTCCTACATCATCGTCGTCATCTGCATTACTAGAACTATTGAGAGAAAATGGTACAGACTCTTCAACTTGAACCTTTGATTTTGCTTCAGGTCTCTTCAAAAGTCTTTTAGTATTCTTGTTGCTTGGTCTAATATCACATTCATAAACTTTGATTTGTAAAGAAATTTTATTACCAATAAAAATTGATTCAAACTTAATGGCAGCTCGAGCAAATGCATAAGTACCAAGTAAGTCTAATGGATTAAGAGATTCACCACTATCCATATCATAAAACTTCGTAATAATTCCTGATTTCTTTGAAGTAATCAACTTTCCATATAAAGTAGGACCTTGACCTTCGACAATCTTTCCTTTGTCTTTCTTGTAATATAGAGGATTTAATTTCTTCAAATCTGCCATTTCTAATTCATATTGTCCTAATTTTTCTTTGTTATCAATTAAGAATTTCTTACATCTGTCCACAATCTTGTTAAAAGTATCTACAAAATTCTTTTCTTCTTCGCTGGGTCCATTTTTGTTAAATAGACAAAGTGGTAATACATAACCATTAATTTTACCTGTTTCTTGATTTAAATTTTCACTGACACCAAAAGTAAATAATTCTTCAGTTGGTAGAACTAGTTCACCGCTAGAACCATCTGAATTCTTAGTACCAATCATAATTCTTTGATATGAAATTGGTGGTTTACTTTCAGGTACACTTCCTACTTGAGGTTCAGAGAATGTCATGTTGGATACATCATAGCTATCAGCCGAAATTAGTTGGGTAGAATTGCTGCTCATTGTTTTTATTATATTGTGATATTTTTTTAAATAGTTTTTTTAAAATTTCAATTTTTTTTTTCTGGAATTATAAATCTTCTCCTTCAATTTTATCAATTATACCAATCTCAACTTCTTTAATAGTTTCTAAATTATTTTTAGGATTTTTAGAATTATCATTATAAAGTATACTTAAACTTTGATTTATACTTTCATTACTTAAACTTTCACTTATACTTTCCGTTAAATTAAAAATTAAACTTTGATTTATATTTTCAGTTACAATTTCATATAAACTATGAAAATATTGAAATGTATTATTATATATTTCTTGTAAATTATTCATTAAGATAATTTAAAAGTTTATAATTTTTAAATTAAAAATATGAAATGTATAATAGTAGGATGTATAGAAAAAGCTAATTATAATTATAAAAATTGTTATAATCCTGCTTATTGTTATGCGCACAGCACTTCTAATATGAATAAAAAAGGAAAATATTTTTTTGATGATATAATAGAAATAATTTGTTATGGTATAGAAAAGATTATTCCAGATTAAATTAAACTAATATTAGTTTAATTTAATAATTAAAAATCTCCATTTTCTTGATTTTCTTCATTACCAGTCATGTCAAAATCTTCGCCGCCAGTCATATCAAAATTAATTCTTCCTCTAATAATTCGATTAGAGGAACTTAAATTAATAAAACTCAAAAAAATAAATAAACTAAAAAAGAGATTACGAAACATTTTATATTTTTATAATTTTTTAATATAAAATTTCAATTTTAAATAAGTTCAATATCTCTATTTTCTGATATCTCAGTTTCTTCTTTCATTGTATTTGAATGCATAGTAATAAATTTTAACAACATATGTTTTAACTCATTTGGAAAATCATTTAAATCAAATTTCATATCATGTTTGATAAATTTACCTCCATATGGTAATTTAAATGTACTTTTGTCTTCACTATTTTCTAATTGATAAACTCTGATGAGAGCATAAATTAATTCTGAACCTTTTTCATCTATATCTTTAATTAACTTCATAAACTTATCTTTTTGTTTGGTAGACATTTCTTCATGTGGAAGATCTTTTACCAGATTATCATAAAGAGGAAAATTACTCATATTATTATTTAATAATTTTAATCTTAAGATTTAATTTCAATTTTAAATTAGTAATAATTAGAATAATATTCGGAAAAAAATACAAATTTTTCTTTATTTTCTACTTTATTCATATGTGTCTTCTTTATATATATACCTTTAAAATCTTTATAATAATTAACATTCTCTTTTTTAGGTTCTAATATTATATGAGTTTTCATTACACCATTACTATTAAAACCTACTATATCATTATGTTGTAAAGCAAATTTTTTTAATTGATCTATATTTCCATTAACTTTCTGTTTATCATTGCCTGGAGAATCCAAACATGGTACAAAATAAAATTTATCATCATCGTCATAAATAAAATCACTCGCAAAATCTGCTAATTTATTCTTAAAATTAGAATACATACCATCAAAACCAATATGTTGTATAACCGATTTCTTTAAAGTAGCTATAGAAAATTTATTTCTAAGTATTACTGAACATAACGCCCAATCCCAATTTTTTGTACGAAGAGCAGAATCATGTAATTTTAGATTTTTATATAATTCCGAAGACATAAAAATATTAATACCACCTACTGATAATTTTAAATTATGATCTTCAAATTCTTTATGAATTTTATGATTTTTTGTATTAAATCCAGTTAATATCAAATCTTTATATTTTGGTTTTAATTTCTCATACATTTCTTTTAATTGTTTGAGCCAATCTTGTTTGACCAATGTATCAGAATCTAAATTAGTTAAATATTTTACACCTAATTGACAACCAAGATTCCATCCAATTCTTAAACTATCATTAATTTGTTTATTCTCTTTTTTTAATATTTTAATAATTGGAATATTTTTTATATTAAAATTATCAATTAACTCATAAATTCTTTTTTCAGAACTATTATCATCAATAACTATTATAATACAATTATCTAAAATACTTTTAGCTACATATTCAAAAGTATATTCTACGCAAACTCTATTATAAGTACAAATAACTAAACATGTTTCATAATTTTTATTTTCCAAATTCTGAATTTTAAAATTTTTTATATTTTTATTATCTTTAAAAAAATTTTTAACAATTTCAACTTTAGACATTCTTTATATTAAGAAGTATTTTTTATTTTTATTAAATAATTTTTATATACAAAATATAAAAATAGTTGAATTCTTATTCATTTTGACAACATGTATTAATATTACAAATATCATCACATGTAATAACACAATCTGCATTATTTCCAAATTCTGGTTGTATTGTTACTGAATGTATATTATGAGAATGCATACATTTTTGTATATCTTGTGCAATATTCATAAAATTTTCTAAATTCTTA
>JACCDO012322602.1_pt1 | contig 12387 bp, 6 predicted proteins | sample 7446101 | NCBI WGS metagenome assembly JACCDO01 (sample SAMN15323440, study PRJNA562643) | freshwater metagenome | isolation source: river surface water | place: USA:Blue River Watershed | collected 2017-08-16 | reverse complement strand
GTAAATGCCCCCACTGTTGCCTCTTCTAATAATAGTACTCATGTTGCCACTACTGCTTATGTTAAAACCGTTATTGGGGATCTAATAAATTCAGCTCCTGAAACTTTAGATACATTAAAAGAAATCGCAGATTCTCTTAATAATGATCCCAATTTAGCTGGAACTTTAACATCAGCTATCGCATTAAAAGCACCATTAGCAAGTCCAGCATTTACGGGAACAGTAACAGGTATAGATAAAACAATGGTAGGTTTAGAAAATGTAGACAATACAAGTGATGCTAATAAACCCGTTTCAACAGCCCAACAAACAGCTTTAAATTTAAAGGCACCATTAGCAAGTCCTGCATTTACGGGAACAGTAACAGGTATTACATCAGCCATGGTAGGTTTAGGTAATGTAGATAATACAAGTGATGCTAATAAACCCGTTTCAACAGCCCAACAAACAGCTTTAGATTTAAAAGCACCATTAGCAAGTCCTGCATTTACGGGAACAGTAACAGGTATAGATAAAACAATGGTAGGTTTAGAGAATGTAGATAATACAAGTGATGCTAATAAACCCATTTCAACAGCCCAACAAACAGCTTTAGATCTAAAAGCGCCAATTAATAATCCTATTTTTACTGGAATTGTTAAAGCACCTGGATATATTTTAGAATATGAAACTTTACCTAATTTTACATCTAAACAAATTGGATATATAATAAATGCTAATCAACGCAGTAGTACATATACACTTAATGTAATTAATCAATTTACAGAATCAATAACATTACCAATTGGTGTTTGGATATTAAATGGTAAATTTACACCAGGTAATGATACTCATGGTACTATTACAAATATAAGTATTGCAATTGGTACAAATACTGATAATAATTCTATAATAGTTGGTGATTCAAGTTCAAGTAGTAGTAATAATGGTTCAATATTTCATTACGCTAAATCAATATCATCAGTTTATGTAGCAAATAGTGAAATAACACTATATTTTTATGGTGCAATTAGTGCTCATAATGATACAACAATATCATTTTCTATGTTTAATTTTTCAGCACTAAGAATCGGATAAATTAATAATATTAAAATATTGAATTTAGATTTATTTATAATTAATATTGCTTAAACAATATTAATTATGAATATTACAGAAAGAGTTGATCTTATAACTTCAATTGGTTGTGAAATTATAGGTAATGACAGTATTAATGGTATATCACCATTACAAAAATTATTAGAAAATAAACCTACTGTGATTGCATATGATGGTTTTGAACCATCAGGTAGAATGCATATTGCACAAGGATTATTAAGAGCACATAATGTAAATAAATTTGTTAAATCTGGTGTTCATTTTAAATTTTGGGTAGCAGATTGGTTTGCGTTAATGAATTTAAAACTAGGTGGAGACATTAATAAAATTCAAAAAGCTGGTAAAGATATGATTAAAGTGTGGGAAGCATGTGGTATGGATACTAAAGCTATTGATAATAATGGCAATCCTATGATTGAATTTATATGGTCTTCAGAAGAAATAAATAAACGATCAGATGAATATTGGCGTTTAGTTTTAGACATAGCAACAAAATTTAATTTAAATAGAATAAAAAAGTGTACAACAATAATGGGTAAAAAAGAAGAAGATAATGTTTTTGATACTATAATTGAATTAAATGCTGAAATAACACAAATGTTTGAAGAAAATAATATCCAAGAATTAGAAAAATATAAAGATTCTATAATGAATAAATTAAAAATATTGTTAAATACCAAATTAGATGATTTAGCTGCATCACAAATATTTTATCCAGTTATGCAATGTGCAGATATATTCTTTTTAAATGTTGATATTTGTTCGTTAGGATTAGATCAACGAAAAGTAAATATGTTAGCAATTGAATATTGTGATAAAATAAAACGTAGATTTAAACCAATAATTATTTCTCATCATATGTTACAGGGTTTAGATGGTTCTGATAAAATGAGTAAATCTAATCCAGATAATACTATATTTATGGATGATTCAGAAAACGAAATTAAGCGTAAAATTAAACGTGCATTTTGTGAACCAAATAATATTAGTAAAAATCCATTAATTGATTGGATAGAACATTTAATTTTACCAATAGTTGGAAATATAAATATTGCAACTAGTTTAGAAGAATTAGAAATTGAAATTAATTATACTGACATTATGGAAATAAAAAATAATTTTTTAAATGGTAAAATACATCCAAAGGCATTAAAAGATGCAGTAACTAAATCAATTGTAGGATTATTACTACCTATACAATCAAATTTATAATTTTTTTATATATTTATTATATTATATGTCATACAGATTAGTAAAAAACCAAATAGGTGGTTTTGATATTCCTTTACGAAACCTTATTAATAATAATAATAATGTATATATAATTAGTAGTCATGGTTTAAGTAGCAAAGAATATATGTATATTATACCAGACAATACTTATATTATATCATTAACTAAATCAACAGAAAATTTATGTGGATTAAATGGAGATCAAATTAATGCATGCAGTAATTATAATGAATTAATTGATTTATTAAACTCAAAAAAAAATATTGACAAAAGATTAAATGATTTATATATATATGGTCCTGGTGAAATTATTGCTTTACCAGAAATTATAAATACAGGTATTTTAGAAGCTACAGACTCTACACAGTTTGAACAAATATATGAAGATGAAGTTATTGGTATAGATTCTAGTACAGATACAGAAGTAATTACAATAATTGTTGATGATATAAATAATAGACATCTTATGAATAATGGTTTTTATTGTAGTTTAAATTTAGATGGAAATTCTAGTAGATATTATGTTAAATCATCAAAAAGTAATCAAACACAAAAACAACTAGAGGAAAAAATAAATAATTATTATAATAATTTAATAAAACCAATTGTAAAGCAATCGATATTAAAAACTGAATTTACTAAACGATCAATTAAACAAATTGTAAAAAATATTATAAAAAATAAATTAGAAATAAAATTTTATGATTGGTCAAATAATCGTTGTGAAATAATAAAATCTAAACATATGGATAGTTTTATGCTATCTGGATTATTAAAATTTACAAACAGTGGTATTATTGGATATGACAAAAAAAAGTTACATGGAGATTATAGTGTAATTTCTACAATTTATGATAAAAAAACTGAACTAAGATTATTTAAACAAATATTGAAACAAAGAAATCATTGTTTAGTAGAAATGTCACAAATTAAAATGGCTCATAAAATAGAATATAAAGATTTTAAAATAGCATACATAAAATTAAGAAAACATTTTCCATCCGAATATAAATTTATACTTTTTTCACTAATTACAAATCATTATAAATGTACATTAGATGAGATTATATATAAAAGTAGTAGACATAGTAGTGTAAAAAATATTTATATTTTTAATTTTTGTAGAGGTATTGAAGAAAAAAAAATTAAAAATTTTGATATTGATTTATATAATAATATAAATCAAATGAGCGATGAAAATTCAATTGGTGGTTTAGGTTTTGCTTTTAATATAAATACTTTAAAAAGTTTAAATAACATAACAAATTTTTTAATAAAAAATTTACATGATCTTGGTTTCGATATGTCAAATTATGAATCAGAACTTAAAAAAAATAATGAAATTAATAATTTACTTAATGGTCAAATAATTGAATTTAAAACAATCACTGAAATTGTTGAACATCTAAATATATATATATATCAAGAACAAGATGAATCTTCATCTGACGATGAATTATCAGATGATGACGATGATGACGATGTATCGTCATCAACGGAAAAAGATTATGGTATGTATCGTATAAAAGAGGACTACAATACAAATACTTTTGAATCTTCATCATTTAATGGTGAATTAAATATTGATGATAAAGAACAATTAAATAATAACATGTTAAAATATATTAAAATAAGTAAAGATGATACTAGTGGTAAAATTATAATAGATATAAATGAAATTTTACTTGGTACAATATTAGATATTTATGATCACATAAATAATAGGGAATAATTTATTGAAATAGATACTGATCCACAGCAGAATCTTTAATTACTTGTTCAAATTGTTTTGTTAGTTTATCCTTTGAAAATGCCATATTTAATATGTGTCTATCTACTGTTAATTTATTATTACTTGGATCAACAGATATATATATGTAAATTTTAACTTCTCTATCTTCACTAGGCATATCTTTATGTGAACAAAATCGAACTGCTCTACCCATAACTTGTTCTAATCTTGACATATTCCAATATGGTTCCATAATATGAACTTGTCTAACTCTTAAAAGTGATACACCTTCTTTAATAGCTGGACTACCTAATATAACCTTTAAAAATGATCCATTTTCATTTTCTTTTTTATTAAAAAAATCTTTTGTATATTCTTTAACCAAAAGATCTTCATCACCAGACCAAATAGCATATCTATTTTTACCCGGACCATCTTTATTAAAATTTTTAAATCCATTATATTCCAATACTTTAATTAAAGATTGAATACCACCATATTCTCTAAAATTAGAATACACAAAACAAGTACCTTTACATTTTTTTATATTTTTTAAAATTTTATAAAATTTTACAGAGTATTTTTCTAAATTTTTTTTATAGTCCAATGCTGAACCATTAAATGCATTATAACCATCTTCTTTAATTAATCTATCTGGAAATGCAACATTAGAAATCATTCTAGAACCAATATAAAAATTATTAGGTAACTTAAGAATATCACCAATTTTAAGTCCACCTTCTTCACCTTCAACAGTTTTATAACATGAATATTGATATGAGCTCATTCTACAACGAACAATTTTAATGGTTTTTTTTGGAAACACATAATCGGGAGCTCCCTTGAAATATGATACATAACCAGTTAATAATTTTTTTAGTTTATTAGCATTTTTAAGATCATAAGTAAAGTAATCTTTAGTTTTAACTTGTTTTAAGAATGTATCATTAAATTTTGGATTTATAGGAAATGGTTCATCTGGTCTTAGTAAATTAATAGTTAATGCTAATTCAATTGGTTTGTCAAATATTGGTGTTGCACTCATTATTATAACTCTTAAACTTTTTGGTCCAGTTTTAATTTCTTTTAAAAATGTTTTATAATAAGTACCATGTTCAGAAACTATATTTTGAACTTCATCAATAATTAATATTGAATCAGATAAATCTATTTTATTTCTTTGAGATAAATCTACAAATTTATTATATGATAATATTGTATAATGTTTGTCTATTCTTTTTTTTACTTTTTCTAATATTTCATCATATAAATCAGATCCTGGTTCTGCTTCAAGTAACTCTTTTCTTTCCTTTTCACTTATATATTCATTTCCAGCACATTGAGTTCTTAATTCTTTATACATATTACCAATTAATGATGCAGGACATACAAACATAATTTTTTTTTTATGTTTCCATTGTTCAGCTATATTAACAGCAGCACAAGTTTTACCGGCACCAATTTTATGGTATAACAGGATACCTTTATATGGAGTATTTGGATTTATAAATTCTGATACAAATAATTGTGGTAATTGATATGTAAATTTTTGTGGAAAACATATTTCTTTAAAACTTGGATTTTTTTTTATTTCAAATTTATTAAATATTTTTCCAATTTTTTTTTGAAAATCTGGTTCTGCTATACTTGGATATTTAATTAATCCTCCATTTTGTTGAATATTATTTTTGTTAAATATTATAATATTTGATAAATCAACTAAATTTGATTCCATTTAATTAATATTGTTTATAAAATAAAATTAACCAATTAATATTAAAATATTGAAAAATGAAATATTGATACTTATTCATTTATTATATTTATTATTAATTAATGATCGGAACTATTAATACAGGAGCACCACACTTTAAATCTATTGCTAAACAACATAGACAATCTAATTATTCTTTTGTTAAGTTTATCTTTGAATGTATTGATAATATTATTAAAAAATGTTCTCATATTAAAATTGATACTGATATTGATACAAATGGTAGATTACAAGAAGTAAGAATATCTGATAATTATTTATCTGGATTTGAAAATATTAATAATGAAGGTATTAATAATCCTATGAATATGGGTCATATTAAATTAACTCATGATAATGATGATGAAACTTCCGAATATGGTGTTGGGTTAAAAGCTGGTTCTATATCATGTGCAAATCAATTGGAAATAATAACATTAGTTAATGGTATTTATTATAAAATTATATGTGATTTTATTAAAATGGAGCGTGAACCTGATGTTAATCAATCATATAATCCTCAAATACAAATTATTACTGAAAATGAATATAAATATATTCATCCATTTGATAGTGGATCTACAATTAAAATTACAAAGATTAGAGATACAACATATCATACAACAAATAATGAAGAAATTACAGATACAATTAAAAAAAATATTAGTTTAACATATTCAAGATTTTTAAATAATTGTAGAATTGAAGTTAATAGTTCATTTGTGGAAAAATGTTATAATTTTTTCTCAGATCCAAAATGTATACCATTTACGATAAATAAAAGAATGTATATTTTAAAAAACAATAATGACACTAAATATTTTTTAGAATGTACAAAAAAAAATACATTTTATGAATATAACTCAAATAACAATAAATGGATATGTATTAAAAATTATTCACTCCGAAAAACAGAATTAATTAATAATGGTTATGACTATTGTTATACTCCATTAAATAATAACGTTGATTATTGTATTGAAATTAATTCAACTTTCACTATGTACTCCGATTATGATAATTTAATTACTATGGATGCAACATATATATATAAAGATAATAGATTATATGGACATAAACCACTAAAAAAACATAATAATGGTATACATAATTATACAGTTCATGAAATTAATTTTTATTCTAAACTAATCGGTAAAGAATTAGGTATCACTTATAATAAAGAAATTACTATGGATAATTCTAATAATTTAATTAACTCAATAAAAGCTACTATTTCAGACTCAAGAAGTGAATTTTCAAGTGATGTAAGTACTGGTATAAATACTGCATTATGTAAAAAAGCAATTGATTTAAAATTATTAGACATTTTAACTTGTAATGAACAAAAATTATCAGCATCTTATCGTTTGGAAAGAATTAATAAACTTAATTCAATCGCTATAAATAAAATTACAATTTCTCCTTTATCCAGTAAATTAACTATTAATAATAATAAACCAATTTCTAATAGTAGTGAATTAATTATTGATGATAGTGATGAATCTGATATTGATAATAATGAATTAATTATTAAAAATATTTATGAATCTAATATTGATAATAACAATAATAATAATGAATTAATTATTGATGATAGTGATGAATCTGATATTGATAATAACAATAATAATAATGAATTAATTATTGATGATAGTGATGAATCTGATATTGATAATAATAATAAATCAGTTATTGATAATAATAATGAATCTAATAATAATGAATTAATTATTGATGATAGTGATGAATCTGATATTGATAATAATAAATCTAATATTAATGAATTAATTATTGAAGATAGTAATGAATCTAATAATAATGAATTAATTATTGATGATAGTGATGAATCTGATATTGATAATAATGAATTAATTATTGATGATAGTGATGAATCGGATATTAATAATAATGAATTAATTGTTAATAATAATGAATTAGTTGTTGATAATAATAATGAATTAGTTGTTGATAATAATAATGAATTAATTATTGATGATAGTGATGAATCTGATATTGATAAAGAAAAGGTTGAAATAGTTAAAATAATAAAACATTTATCATATATTGTATCAGGTGATATAGAGATGATATCATTTGATAATTTAAAAAAAATAAAAGAAATATTATTTAATTAATAATCTAATTATAGTATTTTATCAATAGTTTGTTTAGTAATATATAATTTATCTCCTTTATAATTACTTGGATCATAGAGATAATTTAATTGAAGTTTTTCAATTAATTCTTTTAATACTCTAATTATATTTCTCATTCCTTCTTCCCGTTCTGTTTTATTTTTAATTAAATATTCTATTTCTTTATCTTTAAAATCAACAGTATAATTTTTAAATATAGTTGTTTCAATAATTTTTGGAAGAATATGATCTTTAACAATGCATATTTTTTCATGCATATCATAACCAGGAACAGTAATTATTTTAATTCTATTTTTAAGAATAGGTGATAATTTATCTTGATCATTAAGTGTACAACAAAAATAAATTTGTGATATATCCATAGGAATATTAGATCCAATATAATTATCTATAAAATGTTTATTTTGTGAATTATCTAACAAATGAATTAACTGACTAATTGAACCGTTTTTATCATCAGTTATTTTGTCAATTTCATCTAATACTATAATTAATTTAAATGTTTTTGACTCAGAAATTGCATTTACAATAGATCCAGAATGAGCACCAATATATGCAACACTATGACCAGTAAAAAATGATTGATCACTAATACATCCGCATTGAATTATTTTAACAGGCATATTTAATGCTTTACCTAAACTTGTAAAAAACATTGTTTTACCAACACCAGGTGGACCACATAATGCTAATACTTGTGGATGATTACCTAGTTTAATGTTAACTATTTGTCGTAAAATTTCATCTTTACACATACTATAACCATAAAATTCTCTATTTAAATTTTCTCTAGCATCATTAATAATTTTAGAAATTTCATTGCATGGTAATGGACTAAATTTACTAGAAGTTTTTAATGTATCCCATGGTATATTTAATACAAAATTAATCCATTCTTTTAATTTATATGATTCTTCATTAGAACTACAACTACTTAATAACATAATTTTTAAATAAATATGATCAATATAATTATTTGGAATTTGTGAATTTCGTAATTTTTCAATGAATTCTTTAGTTGGATCAGTTAAATTTATTGTTACTGAACTAGTTAAATATCCATTAAATTTTTCATATAAATCTAAATAATGACTTAAATATGCTTCTGGACTATCTGATTCATTCATTATAAAATATAGTTTTATAAGTTCTAATTGGTTAGTTTCTGGAATTTTTAAGGCAATTATGTCAGTTAGACTTACATATTTATCAGTTAAATAATTTTTTATATTCTCTAGTTTATCATTAATTTTTACTAATGATTTTTCCATTTTATTGTTATTTTTATCTAATTCAATTATCCTTGACGATAATTTATCTATTTTATTTGGTAAATTTGTTCTATTAACAATTAATCCTACTATCTCTTTATGTGTTGACACATCACTATTAGATCGTCTACGTTTAGGTACAAAAGATTCATCACTATCATCTTCATCAGAATCATTAATTTCATCATCTTCAGAAATAATAAAATCATCTAAACTATTGCTTTTTGATAACTTTCTTCTTGTCATACTTAAGCTTAATTAAAGTAATAAATGTATAAATAGTAATATTATTTAAATTCAACATTTTTTTTTAAATAATATAAAAATTAATAAATTAACAAAATTAAATATTTTCATTGATAATATTTAATATATCAGCCATTATATTACAATCAACATTATTGTAATATTTAATAGATGACATAGATTCTTCTTTTTCTTTTTTATTTTTTTTATCAATATAATACCATAATGCATTATACATTGCATCCATGCCATTAGAACATGAATCATTATTTAATAACCAAAATTGATCATTGGTTAATAAATTATTATTTAGTAAGGCTTGACCAATACTTTTAATTGAATAATTAAAGGCTCCTTTAATTCCAATTGGATTATGTTTATTTGTAAATATTTCTAAAATATCAACTATTTCAATATCGAATAATTTGTAAATACCATTAATATTTTTAATAATATTTTTATGATTTTTTAAAACATTTATTTCAAATTGTGACCAAATAATGAATTTTATTTTATTTTTATCTATACCATTTAATTTATTGTTTAAAATATTTTCCATTTTTAATAATGAATTATATATTAGACCATCAATATGATTATTTAAATTATTAATTGTTGAATCTTTATATATATCATCAATGGTAATTTGACATTCATCAAATTTAATAAATTTACATGAAGCTCCCTTTTCTTTTTTGTAGATATTAAATCCGATCATAAATATTTTTTGTCCATAACCAAAATTATTATATTCTGAATCAGCTTCAAAATCATATCCATTAATTAATCCATTTTTTAAAAGTTTAAATGGAATAGTTTCGAAGTCAAGACATACAATATAATCATTATTAAATATTTTATTTAATTCAGCTAATTTTGACTTTTTGTCATTTACATAAAATATTTTATTATAATCTAATGAATTTGCCTTAATTATACTTTTGACAATTTCTGGTTCTTTAATATCATATTTATCAATATTATTTAGAATTTCATCTGTTTGTACATAACTATAAATATTTTCATTCTCTTTTAATTTTTTACAAACATCCATATTTATTCCACGAAGTAATGATAATGAACGAGTTTGTTGTGCTAACCACATTTTAACATCTTTATTATCAACATAATTGCCTTTGACATATGGAGTATTGTATTGTGATTCACCAGAATAATTCACTAAATTATTTTTATTAATATTTAGTAAAGTTTTACATTTAATTATATCATCCATTTTAGTTGAAAATTCAATTTTATGTTTGTTATTATAAATTTCTTTTAATTCATTTATTTGATCATCAAATAAAAATGTTATTGGCATAGAGCCATTTGATAAATAATTATTAAATGAGTTTATACATGCTTTATAATCAGAATAAATTTTTGTTAATTGTACATAATAATTAATATCTTTATTATTAATATCAACATTTATTAAAAAATATTTATTTTGATTAATAATTGGATTATAATATGATTGAGTAATATTTTTATAATCAATTTTAATACCATATGGTAAAATAAATGCTAATGTTGATTTATTTTTTATAATTATTTTATTAAAAATAGTATCATCTGTTACATCATTATCATTATTATAATTCATAATATAACAATATACTGCTAATTGTGTTTTATATAATTTTGCTAACTCAGTATTTCTACATGTTTTACCATCTACATTTAACTGTAAAATAGAAGATTTAATATCGATAATAATATAATCATTATAATTATCAAAATCGTCAATATCTAATTTCATTTCTGAAGTTTCTCTATTTAAATAATTGTAAAATAATTTTAAAAATGCTTTTTTACTTACAATTAAATCAGGAAAACCTCTGAATTTACATTCATTATTTTCACATTCTATCATACCCTGATAGATTATATCAATACCATTTTCCATTGCAATATTAGTGTTATTTAAATATAATTTATAGTTCTCAAACTTAGGAGGTGAATCATTCGTTACTGTATAAAATGATAATTTATTTTGATCTGTTAATATATTTGGTTGATTTATTTGAGTAACTAAATTATTGTTTAATATATTATTAATAATATGTTTCTCATAATCACATCCTCTTTGAAAAATAAATTTTTTTACTTTATCAATATTACTTACACTATTGCTATTAATAGTACCATTACATATAAAATCAATTAAATCTTTTGTGGTATTTATTTTAAGCAATTTAAGTATATAACCTAAACTATCATCATTTGTAAAATATTTTGTTGTTGTTGCTGATAAAAAATCATCAGCTGTATTAAATTTTCGTTTTTTACTTAATTTATTTAATTCATCATCATTATTTATTTGTTTTAAAGACGAATCATTTATTTCTAAAATAAATGTATCATCTTTATTTGTTGTATGAATATTAATATTTTGTCCAAAACTATTAGTTAATTGTGGTTTAATTAAAATAGTATCTTTTGGAGTTATTGGTGTTTTAATATATACATCATTACCAATATGTTCTACAAAATATTCATTGTTTCTATTTCTTTTTTGTAATGTTATTTTTGTTCTAGTAATTTTATTATTGTTAATTGAAACATATTTTTTATCTTCATCGTCAGATATTGTATAAATATTGATATTTTTTCCAAAACTATTTTTTAATAATGGTTCAATTAATTTAATGTCTCTAGGAACAATAAATGTTTCAATATATACACTATTATTATCATGTTTTATAATATAACAATCTGTTCTATTTCTTTTGCACAATTTTATTCCATATATATTGTCATATGTACTGCCAGTTTCCTCTTGTAAAATAATGTTATTAAATTCCATTAATAATATTATTTTAATATACTCTATTTACCTTTATATAAAATAATTTCATTTTTTTATTGTTGTGCACATTGAACTTGTTGAAATTC
>JACCDO010861586.1_pt1 | contig 12389 bp, 10 predicted proteins | sample 7446101 | NCBI WGS metagenome assembly JACCDO01 (sample SAMN15323440, study PRJNA562643) | freshwater metagenome | isolation source: river surface water | place: USA:Blue River Watershed | collected 2017-08-16 | reverse complement strand
GATGCTCTAAGAGAGAGGTGCCCCTCAAACTCCCCCACCCCACTGGGATCCGCTTTTGTTGTGCTAGGGTGGATGGCTGTTATTTACGATTCTAACTTCTTCAACCTCTCGAGGATGTCGTTGATGAGAGATTGTTGGGCGGCGACAGTGGCTTCTAGGCTAGCGATCCGCACTTTATCCGCTTGTTGCTGGCGGTCGACTTCTTTGAGAGCAGATGTGGTAACTGTGAATAATTCGTCGTATTGAAGAGTATAACAATTGTATACTTCTTGTCCGTATATGAATACGTCATTTTTATTTTCTTCGACTGTTGAAAATTTGTATTCTTTATCTAATTTTACACGAATCTTCATTCCATCAATATTTATTAATGTAGATATGTAGATAGAATCTTCAAAATCACACAATTTTATTCTTTGGTTTGTTATTGATATTTCTTGACCACTCGCATCTAGCATTTTTTCGAATATTAATTCTTTTGTAGTTGAGATTTCATATATATGATTACTCGCATCTATCACACATATTTTTCCATTACAAAAAAAATTGGGTATGAAGTCTTGGTGTTGTTTGGTTGATTCTGGAATAATTTCTTCGACATCTTGTGCGATGAAACCATATACGAGTCCAGAGTCCTTTTTTAAATCAATATACTTATATTTTTTCGGTTGTAATTTTCGGATTTGCGATAAAGACATACTTGAATCAATATCTACTATGTCCTTTTTTATACGCCGGTCACTTACATAGAACGTTGCTCCACCTACGCGTATATTTCCTTCAGCATATATACTAACATTCCATGTTCCCCCCTGGGAAAGGGTGCTATTAGCGTAAGTATTTACGTTTCCAGTGGTATAGAAGTTAGCGAAATTATAGTCAGTGTTGCCCTGTCCTGCATTGGAGTTATACCAGTCTAGATACGAAATGATATCATAAAAATAATTTGTCCAACTGTTTGTACCATAATATCCTGTTGTGGTAAATTTGACTGGATTGGTAAATTGTAAAGTCTTTTGTACGTGTAAACCCGCAGCCTGTCCGGTATTGACTCCTATGCACATTCTATTGTAGGATACAGTTGTATAGGCATCCATCCATAATCTGGTAGTATCACTTACCCTCCAGTCATGATCAGTAGGACTGTTATAATATGATGTACTATAGGTATCATATTTCGTCCGAAATTGACCATCAGAACTATAATGCCATGTATCTACTGGTAGAGTAAGTCTACCGCGAATCTGAGTCGCACCATTCACATCTAATAGTGAACCGGGGGACTGTGTTCCGATACCAACATTACCATCTGCGGCTATTCTCATTCTTTCATATGCACTCGTTCCAAATAGCATCGGGGTCGAAGTTTCATTCCAAATAAATGAATGATGATTAGCTATTGATGGAGAACGAACGCCGACCAATATTCTATTATTACTTGCTGTAGTACCTGCTGTAAATCTAGAGAATGCATGATCTGATTTATTAATATCAAAACTACAACTATCATTCGACATCGCCGTTGTATTCGTGCCTAATATAAGACCAGTGCTCGCTCTCATTATTCCCGTTACATCCAGGGTTGTGGCGGGCGCCTCCATCCCGATTCCCACATTTCCTGTATTTGTTATAGTCATTCGTCGTAGGTTTTTTGTCCCTATTCCCAAATTTTTATCACCTTTAGACCATATAAACGATTCATAGTCAGAACAGCCTATATCAAAATTATTGGCATTACCTACAAATCGTAATCTTGGTTTAGCGTTGTCTGTTGTATTGATTAGGTTAAGCAAACATCCTGTATTGGTGTCCCCCCCAAGATCCATCGATGTCTTCGTATTATCGCCTAGGATTAGACCTGTCTGTGCCGATAGTATTGTTGATACTTTCGCCGCCCCCGTTACATCCAACGGTGCTGTAGGCGCATTACTCGACCCTATCCTCACCGAGTTACGCAATATTGTATTCCCGACGACATCCAACGGTGCTGTAGGCGTCATTGTCCCGATGCCCACATTCCCGCTACCGTTTATTAACATTCTGTCTACACCATTCGTATGAAATTTAATTGAATTTGAAAGACCAGTTGAAGAGGTTGCTGATATCAAATCTATACTGCTTTTTGTGTTATTTTCGGCAGATAGTCGTAAAAACCCACTTGAAGCTTTACCTAATCCGACAATTTCATTCGCAGTTTGATTCGCAGTATTACCTGGAACGGCTACTCCATTAGCAACTACATTAGAAACCAATCTTATTCTATGAATATCACTGGTATAATTTGACGCAACGCTTGAAATATCTATCGTTCCGCTAATATCCAAATTTCGGAACTGTACACGTCCCTGAAAATTAGTGTCTTTTAGTAGTGATACTACACCTGCAGAATTAATAACAACTGCATCCGTTGATCCACCTGTCTGCAACGTGATATGGTCAGGGGAATAAATACCTAACCCTGAACTTCCGGATGTTAAACCAAGAGTAGTTGCGGTTGCTCCCGTGACGTTACGATGATATATCCCTGGATATGTCGTAGATATTGGTCCAGATTTTGGACCATTTAATATTATATTCGCATCTGCTGATGCTGCAGAACCCGGATTATCACCTACCATAACTAGACCCTTTACGTGAAGTTTACGATTAAGACTTGCATTCTGTCCAAGTTCGGCTAGTGTTATACCGCCGATACCTACACCAACACCACTAGACGACGAATTCGGTACAATAAATTTATCTTGACCAGAATATAAATTTGAATCCGCATCAAGTTTAATACCAATTTTGCTGCTTGTGGTGCTGTTATTGTGAGACTCTATCGTGAATTCATTATTAATTTTATTATACTTCATTTTTACGCCATCAGTTATATCTTCGATACTATTTGGTAGTGTTTTAGTACGGTTACGATTTATTCCAGATGCTAAAATGATATTGGGTTGGGAGTCATCTCCGCTAGAAATAAAGGTTCTAGTTGTATTTTGTGTTGAGGGAACCATCAGTTCATTCGTCACATAAAATGGCGCACGTATCGATGAGCACGATATGTCTTTTACTTCAAGTGTTCCCCCCACTGGATCAATACCAGAGACAGCTGAAGTCCCTGGGGGATAGTATTTTAAATTGGAATTTCCTGAGAAATCGCCGCCGCTTAATTCTTGGACAAATGGGTCACTTCGGTATTGAACGGCATATTGAGGACCTTTTGCATTCGCTAATCCTCTTGGTCCAGTAGGACCAGTAGGACCTCTTATACCGGTTGCACCGGTAGCACCTTGTACACCGGTAGGACCTTGTGCGCCTGTATCGCCTTTATCTCCTTTATCTCCTGATGCACCTCTTGAACCGGTATAACCGGTTGGTCCAACTCTGCCTTGTGCACCAGGAATACCGATTGCGCCAATGGTTGTTTGAACATATGAGTAGGTTGTGCTCGATGTGAAGTCGGATTGAAAATATAAATTCACATTCGCAGATTGGCTTGACGCGAGTGTATTTTTAACATAAATCTGCAATTGAACATATACATTTTCCGTTTCACCTACCGCGTCTTTTAATGTGAAAAATTCTACCGGTATTGGAATTGCGTATCTTTTAGTGGTTACGCTATCTATAACTATACCACCATTTGTTGAAGTGTATGGGTGTATAATATTGGTTGTTGGGCTCCAACTTTTACCAATATATTTCACGTGAGAAGGTAAAAAATCAGAACGAGGAGGTAAAAATGATGAATCTCCTGTTCCGATTTCTGTTATTAAACTGTCTGCGGATGGTTGACCTGCGGTACCCATTGTACCCGTTACCATAAATAATGCTGCATATAGTGCTACTTGATTTGTATCTGATGTGGATACTGCATTTGCGTATAAATTGACTGTCCAAACACCGCTAGGAATAACAGCGATACTGGAAATAACACTACCTTTATTCCAAAACCTAGCTGCGTGCATTGTATAATTCGTATTTCCATAGGTTGCCGATACTGCGATTGGTCCGATTGTTTTCAATCCACCGTCGATAGGTGTTTGAGAAAGTAAATATGAATCAGCTATTTCTTCATTCTCTGTGTCTATACCGTCAACATTCAACCATAGAACAGTACCGTTGGCTCCTTGTTGACCTTGTGTACCAGGCGTACCGATTAATCCTTGTATTCCTTGTGGTCCTATAGGTCCGGTAGCACCAATTGATCCTGTACTACCAGTAGGACCTTGTGCGCCAGTATCACCTTTATCGCCTTTTGGACCTAATACACCAAATGAACTACCGGTTGGACCAATTTGACCTGTGGGTCCAGTAGCACCAGCTTCACCAGGTTGTCCGGTTCGTCCAATACCGTGAGGACCAGTTGGACCAGTAAAACCTAATGCACCTTCCGGAAATGCGCCTATAATTTCTTTGTCTACATAATGTTTTGTCGCTACATCTTGGGTTTGTATAGGGTCACGAACATTTCTTATGCGATTAATCGGGGCGGTCATATTGGGTCCGCCCGACATATCAATATCACCATTGATATATATGACGCCTGCGTTGTCTCCGATCTTCATAATTGTGTTTAATGCATTTCGTGAAATATCAATACTGCCGAAGGTTGTTCCGCCCATTGTTGCGTCGCTATTGCGAACATAATTTTGGGTGCCTGTCCTAGCAAATCCGCCAACTCTTTTCCACGAATCAGACATTTATATACTTCTATGTTTATTATTATTATTAAAAAATAAACATAATTACTTGTTTTATTCATTTTTATTCATTTTTATTCTTATTTTTATTTTTCTTTACTGATTTATTTTTCCTGCTGGTGTTCGGTTTCGGTTTCGGTTTCGCATTATGCATTGGTAGTTCATTTATCAAATGTGAATTATTCGGGTCACTATCAATATCGGATATTCGCAACCGAATATTTTCATCGGTTGGTAATATTTTGTATATAATGTCTTTCTGGTCCTGGTCGTCGTGGTCGTGGTCGATTTGGTTATTATTATTATTATTATTTAATCCTAAATCAGAGAAACTTGATAAAACCGGGCGAATATATATTTGTGTATTTACTGGAGGTCGTTTAAGTGTTCTCGGAACTTTATTTTTCAGGTATTGTTTTATTAATTCAGCTCCCAGCGGGTTATTCTTGCGAAGATCGCGAAGCGTATACTCTTTATGTTCTACTGGTTGACCATTTATTTGTGTGTCTATAGTCATTTTATTTCCGTCAAATAGCATATTTGATGCATAGCTGCTGCTGCTGCTCATATATGATTCTGTATACGGATGTTCAGTCTGACGATCATTTGTTGCTGGTGGTTCGGTTGTTGTTTTTGTGGATACTTTCTTATTCTTTTGCGTACGCACTTTGCGTGTCTCTTTTTTTGTGTTTGATTTCGGCATAATTTATATACATATAGCTTAGATAATTATATAGATTATTAATTATATAATTATAGTAGATAATTATAGTAGATAATTAAAGAAAATATGTCGTTGGATTATACGCTCACTGGATATCGATCCGAAGATGATAAATTAAAGGAAAAAATATTATCTCATTATAAAAATGATTCTAATATAAAATTGCCTGATAAAATGCTTCGTAATGTAGGCGAAGAGCGTGATATTAAAATCGAGTCGTTTCGTTCATCAAAAATGACTATGCAACAACATTATTATCATCTGGATAATTTATTTAGTTCTAGATTCAAGGCAGAGTATTTTGCGAATATAGATAACGCTACTGCGAGGGCGACAAATTAAAAATATAGAAGTAATATAAAATGGCTATGAATGGTAGAACAGTGACTGATATAATAGTTTTAGCTATTATTATTCTTGTGATTGATGGTTTATTTTTATACAATGCGAAGGGATATTTTTCTCGTCAAGTGATGTTGGTTCAGGGAACTGCATTACAAGTGAATATGAGTAGTGCTTTACTCTGTTATTTCATTATTATTATTGGGCTTTATTATTTCGTCTTACGTCATTTGATTATTCCGAATGCGTCAAGTTTGTCTGCTTCGATTCAGACGATGAATTTGAAGGATGGTATGACTACCGCGTTTTTTCTCGGTTTATTAGTTTATGGTGTTTTTGAGACGACAACAATGGCTATTTTTAGAAATTGGAGTCCACTCACTGTGCTGATTGATACCACGTGGGGTGGTGTACTATTCGCGTTGTCTACGTATGTTTATTATCGGTATAAAAGCCTTGATATCTAGCATAAAAAATGTTGTATTGGATGTATTGTAGTTATATTAGATGACTGCGACAATGTATATGATTTACAAGTATTGATAATATTTATGTAAATCATTATTTGACTTATGAAATGTAATATATTCCCAATAATAAACCAGAATTCGTGCGATTTTCCGTCTTCACATAATGTGGATATAAGCGTAATTGGTGTGGCGTTACGGTCGAAGTATGGTGAAACAAGTGTGTTCGCGTAGCTTGCCTCGCCATTATCGTATTCATCGAAGTTCACGTACATTGTATTTGGCGATTTTCGTGTGTATAAATTTTCCGGTTCACTTGGTTTCGTCGTATGTATCGGATTAGGATCTGTAGTGTTGGGAGTGTTAGACCGGTAAAAATTGTTTTTAAATGGTTGTAGTTGTCGTGGTTGTGGTTGATGGTGATGGGAATAATGTGGTTGCGGTGGTTGTGATTGCTGCGGTTGCGACGTGTGTGTTGATCCTGATGATCTTTCTGGTGGGGGAGAGTATGACGATGGTGATGTATTTATTGTAGAATAAACAAAATGTCGTTTCACATCATCATATTCTCTCGAGTAACGTAAATATATTTCTTGTTCTACTGGATTTTTTTGTGTATTTTGTTCGTTGTTTTCGAGAGATTCATAATTAAATCTGCATCCACAATATTCCGAAATTTTATCGCATAGGATTATTCTGGTGTTTTTTGGGATAATAACAAATATCAAGAATATAATGTCGCTTATAATATCTAATATTCCGAATATCGCAGCATAATTTGTTACGATATATTGTATATATAAAAAGTCGGTAATCATTTTAACTGCGATTGTTATGCAATCTATCATAAAAAATGTTTGTGAATCCTTGAAATATCCATAGTATACGCTTGACGCTACTCTACTCACGATAACGCTATGAAAAATTGGTGGTGGTGGTGATGTATTGTACGATATTGTCGGTATCATTAATAGTTGAAAAAGATAAACGCATATTGTTGAATGAATCCTATATGGGTTATTCATTATTTACCTGTTAAGGTTGATGTTATATTATATGTGAATATATATTTATGTTATTACCTGGATAAAATACTATACACTCCAAATAATCGAGAAATGATAATAACGATATAAGAATATTCGATTCTATAATATAATCGAATAAATGGAGATATATGAACAGTTATAATGATGATATTCGAGAGATTTTTGAATCAATGATTGTATTTCTCTTGATTGTTGAATTATCGAAGATCCCGGAATATATTTGTGAGTATTGTGGTCGTTCATATAAACAGGAGTTACGGTATATTACGCATATAGAAAATGTACATTGTGATACTAAATCTATTGCGAAGGTACATAGTAGTTGTAGTAGTATCATATCATCTGACGAGGTGAAAGGACGTGGTGATGAATCAAATGAAAACATAAGAATGGACGAATTGATAAAGCAAAATCGAGAGATGTTAGACATCATAAAACAGCAACAAGAAGCGATTATGGCTTTACTTCGGCATAATAATATTTTATAATGTTTCATAATGTTTCATAATGTTTTGGTGTAAATGAATATAGAATTAAAATACGAGAATATATAGTATTATTATGTTTACGTGTGAGTGTGGAAAATCATATAAATTTTCTACTGGTTTAAATAATCACAAGAAAAAGTGTTCTTCGGTTGTAAAAAAGGAAGACGATATGATGATGTTAGGTGTTCAAGAAACCGGAATTGCAGGGGGTGGATGTGATGAAGATGAAGAAGAGGATATTACGAAAAGTACGTTTTTTACGTTTCCGTTGACTCAATTGAAACCTACTGCGAATTTTTCAAAAGAGGATTTGGAGATGTTAGAAAAGAGGAAGCAAGAGCGTCTGAAGGCGATTCAGCAGTCTCGGTTAGAGGAAAAACAGCGAGCAGCAGCGGCAGCGAGTAAAAGGGAAAATGATCATCGTGAATTTAATTCTGTATTAAAAGGTGTGATTACTGGTGTTGGAGAGGAACTTTCTAGTCAAGATAATCTTGGTAATGAAGAACATAATGCATCAATCAATATCAAATATGTACGAACATCGTCGCAAACAAAACAAGTAATAGAAGCTGTTTCGGCTGCAGCAAATGAGTATTGTGAGAGTCAAGGATTAGGGACAAATTCAACAGTGGGAAACAAAGTAAATAGTGAGTCGTCCGCGCCTGTTTCTTTTTCTTCCGGAGGAAAAACTGTATTTAATCATCCGCCTAGAACTATATCGATTATTGAGAAGGATGAAGGAGATGAAGATATGGATGAAAGCGAGAGAATAGTAACATTGGAAAAGATGACGTATTTAGTTTTGGCGTTAATTCAGCAAAATACGAAAATACAGAAAGAGAACGCATTATTGAAGGTGATTATTTCAAATATAGATCCCAGCACATTAGAAAAACTACGGGAAAATTAGTATTCTATCATCCGGTGATGATTAAAAATGAATATAATAATATACATTGATGCAATATAATACGGTTGTGGATGCGTAATTATGGCTGATAGCAAAATTGTTAGTAGACAGGATGTTCAAACTACTAGTTTATTCGAAAAGAATATGGTACATAAACAATCATTTCCTGTATTGTATGCGAAGGATAAAAATGGGAAAATCAAGAAATGGTGTGCAGATGTTTTTATAAATAAAAAACTGTCGAATGACCAATCCACGCAAAAAATTGTGTATGGTTACATCGATGGAAAATTGCAAATATCGTATCGAGATTATAATGAAGGAAAGAATATTGGAAAGAAAAATGAAACAACGCCATTGATGCAATGTATCGCTGAAACGCGAAGAAAATGGTTGGATAAAAAGGAAAAAGAGGGTTATACGGAAACAATTCCCGATGAACAATCAGAGACCAGTCATATTATTTTACCGATGTTGGCGCAGACCTATGATCCGCTATCTGTTTCGGCTAAGAAGCACACGATAACTTTCCCGTGTTTTGTACAGCCGAAATTAGATGGATTGCGATGCGTTACGTATGTGAGGGAAATCTGCGCTGAACAAACCGGCGTTGTTGAAAGTAAAATAATACATCAATCGCGAACTGGTGCATCATTTGAAGGTCTGATGCATATAACAGAATCCGTATCATATTATTTGAAAATGAATCCGAATATTGTATTGGATGGCGAATTGTATACGGATGAAATGCCGTTTGAAGAGTTGGTTGGTTTAATCAAGAAAAAGAAGATTGATGCAGATGATATGTTGCGTTTGCGAATGGTGAAATATCACATATATGACATTTATGATAAAAATATCATACAAAAGCCGTATTCCGATAGATTGCGTGATTGTGTGGTGGCTGTGAATGCGTGTGGTGTCGGGGGTAGCGTCGGGGGTGGTGATGATCGTCCAGTAAAGCTTGTTCGTACAATAGAAGTGAGAGATATATCGGAGTTTCGTAGTTGGTTCGCAGTGTTTATAGAAGAAGGATACGAAGGAATAATGTTGCGTAATAAGACCGGTATATATAGACTAAATTATAGAAGCAATGATTTGCAAAAATACAAAGAATTTGTGGAAGATGAATATAAAATAGTAGGATATACACAAGCGGAAGGTCGAGATAAGGGAACTGTGTTATGGATATGTATTACTTCAGATGGAAAGTCATTTACGGTTCGTCCGCGTGGAACGTTACAGATGCGTCGTAAATGGTATCAAGAAGGAGATAAATACATTGGTAAGAATTTAACCGTTATTTACCAGGAATTGACTGAGGAAGGTAAGCCTAGATTTCCGGTAGGGAAGGCGGTGCGTGATGGGTATTAAATTTTCATATGAATCTGTACAATACATAAAAAATATATATGAAACCGGTGTAAATTATTTTATCTGTATATCTTATAACATACAAACATACATCATTATGAGTTATCATATTTCGGTAGTACCTCCAAGATATAGGAACGGTACTGTGAGTGATTTAGAAGAGTATTTAAATACTATACGGAATAAAATAGAAGGTAGTCCTTTTTCACACAACGGTGAACTATGTGTATTAACCTCAGAATCTCCTCTTGCCTCCCGTAGTTCTGCCTCCCGTAGTTCTGCCTTCAGTGGTTCTGCTGCCGATCCTTCGCGTCCTGCTGCCGATCCTTCGCGTCAGGTTGTCGATCCTTGGCGTTCTACTTCGTATCGCGGTCGCGGCGGTAAGTCAAGAGCTCGGAAGGGCTATAACAAATATATGAAAAAGACCCGAAAGCGTAATTAAGAGTAAAATACTGTGAGAACCACGAATTGTATAATTGTATAATTCGTGATTTAAAATATTTAGAAACATACGGATTCATTGCGTTATACTGCAGAAACGTTGTGTTTATGCAGCCATTCTGGTGTTATTGCTGCATTAACACTTTCTAACGCTCCTTCGACCCAACCTTGGTTGCGGCTAACTGCTTCTCCGACGACTGCTACGCTTTCGCACGGATATTGTATGATACGAATAAATTCGTTACGATTTTTAAAATCACTACTGAGTGGTGTATAATAATGTGTCCCTTCATCCCAGTAATAGCTTTTGATGGATAATATATTGAGGTCGTTAATTCCGAGAGCATTTTCTACTAACTTTGAATACATATCACAGTTTGCGCGCGTGTTTTCCAAGTGTCTTTTCAGTGCGATTGCGTGTGAATTGTCTGTGTATGCGATCATATACACGCCTTTATCAGGATTCATAGGTATTAATTTTTGAAGTTGATTCGATACAACTGTGAATGTTTTCACGTGATTTTTCATAATATCACTGGATGATTTATCAAACTTGGCGTAAACCATTAAGAATGGTTGTACGCGTATTTGTTGATATGCGATTTTATGTCGGCTATTTGTAGGAATTAAATCGCGCGTTATCTTTTTTATTCCAGAAATAGTGGTTGCAACGATAATTTTATTGGAATAATAATTCTTATGATTCTCTCGTGTAGAGATTTGAAAAAGTGTGAATGAAGGGTGTGTTCGCATTTGTGTGATATTTGTAACTTCCGAAGAAAATTTGAAGTGTTCCTTGCCGATATTTTCGTAGAGTTTATTAGTTAAGTCCTTCCACGGAATATGGATCGCGGTCCATCCGCCGCTGGTATTATCATCCATTCCATATTTATAAAGTGTTTCATATATGTCTGCATTTTCGTAGTCGGTATAACCAGAAGTAATAATAAATTTACGGTATAATTCATCACCCATAACTGTGATAAAAAACTCTTTAAAATTTTTGGATTTATAAGCTGTAGGATTGGTTTTATATTCGGACTGTAGATGTTTCATTATTTTCATAATATCTATCGGTTGAAATGGAGTTATATATTCTCGAGTCGCTGGAAACTCAGAGGTTTGGACTTTTGTTTGTCGTAACAATGTGATAAGATTACTATCTTTATGTTTTCTGCCTACACCTGCGCCTATAGCCAGTTCTGTACCGTAAAACATATCGTTTCCGGCTCGTCCACCTATATCTTTTTTTGTGTTTTTTTCTAAAATTAAAAATCGTTTGTTAGGTGTTAACCGTTTTATCTCAGTTGCTGCATATAAACCAGCTAGTCCAGTACCAATAATAATCACATCATAATATAATTCTGGTGAAATATTACTAGTCATATCGTAAGTTTACAATATATAAATATAAATAAATCAACCGTTTCTATTCGGATTTTCTTCGGATTTTCTTCGGATTTTCTTCGGATTTTCTTGGAATTTTTTAGAGATTATAAAATTAGTTTGTTACCATTATCGTAAGATTTTTATAGGTTTTAATAATAAAAATAATTATTACGATAAGTAAACGATAAATAAACGGAGTATTTAAAATTATGAAAAGTCAGTTTGGACGCAAAATTTGCATCCAAAAGTACCCTGTTTTCCGAAAATGGACATTTTTAAAAATGTCCTTTTTTGGATTTGCGCCGGAGACTTTTGAAAAAAAGTTGATTTTTCGTGTTGTGAGCATAATGCTCTTATTTCCGTTTTTTGATGAAAAAACGTGAGACTGACTTTTTTTGGATTTTGCGTTCGTTCGATCTGCGCGGCGATTATGTTGTCTTAGTTTAGGAAACTTTTGGAACAAAATGGAAATATTTTTACCCCAGACCATTAACGTGTTTCAGTGCGAAAAATG
>JACCDO010645858.1_pt1 | contig 12390 bp, 16 predicted proteins | sample 7446101 | NCBI WGS metagenome assembly JACCDO01 (sample SAMN15323440, study PRJNA562643) | freshwater metagenome | isolation source: river surface water | place: USA:Blue River Watershed | collected 2017-08-16 | reverse complement strand
TTGAGTAATCAATATTACTTGAGAATATTACTTGGTATTTTGTTCCAACACATTCAATACTGAAACAGTATTTATCATCGATTTTATCTACGGAAATAACAGATTTCTTCTCGATTCTTTTTTTCAAATGAGTCATTTAAACAAAAGGATACCTAATATTTTTATACTTAGGATTTTTGGTTTTCAAATATTGATTGAACTCCATATTTCCTCTTTCGTTGTTACAATCTTTACAGCAGACTATTAGGTTTACTTGAGTATTATTACCACCATCTGAAATAGGTATAATATGATCAGAAGTTGCATTTTCTTGATTTAATATCGTTGTGCAATAAATACATTTAGGATTTCTGTGATGTTCTAAGAATTCTTTAGCAAAACCACTGGTTCGTCTTTTGACATTTTTTCCGCCCCATTTTAGGCCAACAATAACAATATTACGATGAAATTTGTATTTTCTTCTAAAAATTTCACAACTAATGTATTCTGAGTTGAATATGACAGCTAATCTAATTAGCCATTTATACTTTTTATAAAATTCAAAATCTACTGATAAGAAATGTTCGTGCTTTGATTTATAAAGATTTTTTAATATTTTAAATTCTTTCATTATGGATTAACATCCAAATTTTTTCTACTTCCATATTTTATATATATCTAAAAATAACTTTTGTTTATGTTATCAAATATTTCGAAATTTTCATGGGCTGAAATGTTTTCCAACGACAACGGTAAAACATCAGCAACTGCTTTTAGTGGATGGCTTATTTGTGTTATTGGTTCTATCTGTTTTTTACTTGGATGTATTGATAAAATGTGGCTTTCACATTCAGTAGACATCATCACTCAATCAATTGTATTTGTTACTATTGGAGCAGCTTTACTTGGTATCAGAAAAGTCGCAACTAATAAAACTACTTCAACTCCTACACAAGAAACTCTTACACAAGAACCTCCTATTGAACAGATCAACTCTTAAAAACAAAAAACCTCTCAAATATTTGAGAGGTTTTTTTATATCCTAATGTTAAATCAATTATTTTCTTCTTTTGTTTCTTTTAGATTCCATTACAGCTTCTTTCTCAACAACATCAGACTTTAGAAAATCTAAAACTTCTTCCATTGAATCAAATTTCTTTTTATCAACATGAAAAGATTCCGTTTCTGAAAAATAGTTAATTTTATGACCTTCATAGTTAATCTCATTATTAACTACTTCAGCTCCTAAAGCATCTGCTAGCTGTTTCATCAAAACAGTACCCTCATACTGACTACCTTCTTCTTCTTCATACTCATCAGAAGAGTCAACAATGTTACTTGGATCTTTTTCTTCCATTTCTTCAGTAGCTTGTAAACCAGCCTCTAATTCTGTGGATTCAACTGGAGCTTCGATTGGCTCATTTGACTCGTTGATTTTACTTACGAAGTCACTATAATTTTTAACTATTTTCATAGAACTTTAATTGATTTTTTATTATATATTAATTTTATCCAACGGTTTTTTCATCTTCTATCGTATTTACAACATATTCTAAAAAATTGTCCAACTCATATTCTAAACCGTTACAATACTCTAATATATCATATCCTTCTCTTTCGAAATAAGGAATCAATTGTTCACCGACCTTCAAAATATAACCTTCTAATTCACCACTAAGTCTCTTATTATTTCCAAATTCTAAGTCTGGTACTGTTATAGTTCCATAATAGTATTTTTCTTCACCGAAATCTTCTATACTCTTTAATTTAAAAGTAAAATACTTATCAGTAAATGTTTGTTGTTTCATTAAAGTCAAAATTCTATTCATCTCAACTTTATTATCCCAAGCTTTCAAGAAATCTTTTTCTAAATTATCCAACGAATCAAAACCAGACTTATTAATCTTATCTAAGATCTCATCCAAAACCTCATTATAAAAGGTCCAATTCTCATATGTTTTTAGATATAACATTATAAATCATAGTCGTTTGGATTATATATACAAAATTAAAAGTCAAAAAAATCATCTTCTAAATCTGTAGAACTCTTAGATGTAGTAACAGTTTTGTCATCAAATAACAATTCAAATTCATCTTTTTCTAAAATCGTTTCAATCTTATTTTCTCTTTTAATCGATGTAAATAACTTATCTTGTTTTGATTTGAAATCTGGATTTGTATCGTATCTATGAGCAAAATCATTAAACATAGAACTCGACATTTGTGCTAATTTGAAAGCACCTTTGTTCATTTTTTTACTCTCTAAATATGAAATGTAAATAGGATATAATTCGTCATCCTTTATGGCCATTAGTTAAAACATATAATTTTAAAGAAGAACCTCAGTTCTATCTCTAAGATTATATATCTTAATTGGTCTTGTCTCAGCCACCCAATCTACTTTATAATATTGAAGTTTTGACCAATCTCTGATCTTTGTTTTTACTTGAACAGTCTTATAACCAATATCATCTCTAAAAACAATCATATCAGTACCAAAAATCATATCAATGAAATCACCGTTACCACCAGAATACACTATTTGAAAATCTTTTGAAACTAAAAGTTTCTTTACTTCTTCTTCTGCTCTTTCTCCAATATCACTAAATTGTTTACTGAATTTCGTGAATTTTCTAAAATCCTCTAATCCATCACCATTAGTCACAAAGTAAAAAATAATTAACTTTTTCAAATAAGGCTTTATAGATTCTAATCCAGTTTTGGGATCCTTAACAACAGCATCATATATTGATTTACCTTTTTCAAAATTTTTCTGAATACCTCTCATTATTAATTCAGTCAGTAAATCAGCTAAATCACTCATATTAGTATTTAACTTATTTACATAATCCCACTCACCACTCTCATTACGAACAATACTCTTAGATTCAATTCCGCCAAATTTAAACAATCTACTCTCAATGTAAGAATTATCCATAGATGTCTTTCTAAGAACTTCTAGACCAGAATAAAATTTAGAAATCTCTTCATTGGTCAAAGGACTTTCATAAGACTGTTCTTCGAAAATCTCATCAATTATCTTCATCATACCAAGACCAGATGACATATATAACCAATCTTTTAGAGTATTTATTCTATCAAATAAGATATTTCTGTCTGGTATCTCTGGTGAGTCAAATATAGAGATATTATATTCAGTTATGTATTCAGTAAATCTTTTCATGATGGTATATATTAAAACCCACCACTAAAAATGTCCATTATAACAGTGAGTCTTTTAGATATTTCCGGCAGTCCAAGAGGCGCAATAATCGAATTAATTGGACTCAATATACACTTTTCAAATTGAGTATCTAAGTCAATCTCAGGTGCCATCTCAATAGGATATGATCCTCTAATGTAAGCAAAAGTATCATTCATTGATTTATCTTTGACATAGTAATACTTGATCTTAGTTCCAGATTTGATAAACTCATACTTGGATTGTAAAGATTTATTTCTATGTAGTAAGAAGTTATAATAAGCAGAAGCTTTAACAGCAAAGTGAGCTCCACTAACAAACTCTAATTTGTCCTTATCATTCAAACACTTATCATCATAATTTGAACAAGAAGATTGCATACAGATCTCATCTATTCGATCTGGTACACACAAGTCAAACTCTTTTCTTAAATTCTTTACTAACTTTAGTAACTCCTTAATGTTAAATGTATCTGGGTGTTCAAACAAATATTTAACAATACCAACAATCTTATCTCTTGCGAAAAGAGGAGTAGATGATCTTACAAGTTCAACTCCCTTAGGATACATATAAGTCAATCTATCATAAGGAATTCCATCTTCATAAACAATATGTTGAATATACTTCTTTTTAGCAATGTTTATAATTGATTCAGAAATACGCTCTAACTCAAAATCTTGTTTGTTTTCAACACCATACTCAGCAGCATGTTCATCTAAACATTTTTTGAAATATCCAGCATATCTATTCTTATCTAATGCATGAATAAACTCTAATTCTGTTTTGTATGCATGTTTCCATTCACAGTGATCCATTGCTGGCTTAAATGATACAAAAAGTGAGTCAGTATCAGCATATATCGAAACTTGCTCATCTCTTTCAATTGGAGTAACATTTTTGAGATTCATTTTTTCATGCAACTCAGTATCTAAATGCCATTGATTATACCAATAGTCTTCATTTACTTTATGCATAGTTTGCGTCAGGTTTCTACCTTCAGCTGTTATGGTTCCAGCAACATGGTTATTAAATAAAATAAAATAGGGTGTTGCGAATGCACCGTAACTACCATTTAACACTAACTTCAAAGCTTTTTTTCACCCCCTCTGAAAATAATCAGAGGGGGTTATCTAGCGAGCTGAAGAGCGTTGAAATAATCAACTTCCTTCTTCAGCTCGTTTGCTTGTTTTTTTAGTGACTCGATCTTTTCTAATCTTTCTTCTCTAGTCATTAATTTTTATTTTTTGTAAATTTGTTCTAAACAGAACTAATGGTATTTAATATATAACTTAAATAACATGACTTATATGTTTAAAGAAGAAGAAGTTTTAGTTAAGATCAATGCTCGTAATGTCAATTACTATAAAGAAAAAGGATATGATGTATCTATATCTGGGTTCACTGACTCAAAAGATTTTTTAGTAAAAACATTGGATATACCCAAAGGTTCACATTTGAAAATAATCGCAATCTGTGAATTGTGTCAGTGTGAAAAAAATATATCGATTGAGAAATATTATACAAATAAAGAAAGAAATAATAAAGGATATTATTCATGTTTTAGTTGTAAGACAATAGAAAAAGAAAAAACTTGCTTGAATAAGTATGGTGTAAAATCATACTCACAAACAAGTGAGTTCAGAGAGTCTGAAAGTAAAAAGTGGAAAGGAATACAGAAAGGTTCAGAAAAAGGTAAAAAAACTAATTTAGAAAGATATGGATTTGAATCTTTTTTTCAAACAGACAAGATGAGAGAAATGAATAAAATTTGGATGTCATCTGATGAATTTAGATCAAAATCAAAACAAACAATATTAGAAAAATATGGAGTTGATAGTTTTTCAAAAACATCCAATTTTAGAAACATAATTAATGAAAACAAAGAACAGATAGTAGAAAAAATAAAACAAGTTTTTTTGGATAAATATGGTGTTGATTGGCCATCTAAAGTAAAAGATATTGTCGATAAGTCCTTAAAAACTAGGGAGGAAAACGGTGATATCATACCATCTGAAAATTTAAGTGAGTTTCAAAAATACCGAAAATTAGTCAGGAAAATTACCAATAGAAATAAGAAAAAACTTTTTGAGGACTGGCTTGGATTTGACTATTATGATAACGAGTTTATTAAAGGCAATTTTTCACTATCATCATCACACAGATTATATCCAACAATTGACCATAAAATATCCATATTTTATGGATTCATGAACAACATAAAAGCTGAAGAAATAGGACATTTAGACAATTTATGTATAACAAAAAGAAGTATTAACTCAACGAAGAGACAGTTAATAGAAGAAGTATTTAAATCATAGTTCTACTTAGTAGATGATTAAATACCAGTATAATTAGTTGGACTCATACTTTTTAATTCTTTTTTTATGAGTTCTGGTATTTCTAATTGGTCGATAAATTGGTTGATTACTTCTTGGTCTATTTCTTTTCCTCTAGCAAGTTCTTTAAGTTTTTCGTAGGGTTCTTGTACTTTTTCTCTTCTTAAAACAGTTTGGATTCCTTCGGTTACAACAGACCAATTATTTTCTAAATCTTCTGTTATTACTTCTTCATTTAATACAAGTTTATCTATTCCTTTTTTAATTGAGTCTATACTTATTGTAATGTGCGCAATTGGAACCCCGATATTTCTGAGTACGGTTGAGTCTGTTAGATCTCTTTGTAGTCTTGAGATTGGTAGTTTTTCTGATAGATGAGTTAGTATAGCATTTGCCATTCCTAAGTTTCCTTCTGCGTTTTCGAAGTCGATTGGATTTACTTTGTGTGGCATTGCTGAAGAACCGGTTTCATTTGGATTCGTTTTTTGATTGAAATAGTTCATAGAAATGTATTGCCAAATATCTCTACAAAAATCAATTAGAATTACATTGATTCTTCTTAGGTTGTCGAACAAAACAGCAAGTGAATCATAATGATCAATTTGAGTAGTATATTGAGACCTTTTTAATCCCATTTTTTGAGTGAAAATATTTGCAAATTCTTTCCAATCGATTTGTGGATAAGCTACATGATGAGCATTAAAGTTACCTGTTGCTCCGCCAAATTTACAAGAAAGTTCTACTTTATGTAAACTAAGAATTTGATTATCTAATCTCTCAACAAATACCATTAACTCTTTGTCCATTTTAGTTGGAGAAGCAGGTTGACCGTGTGTATGAGCAAGCATTGGTGTATCTTTACAATTATCTGACAAAGACTTAATCTTATTATTTAGTTCGGTTATATCTTTGATATAAGTATTTAGCCAATTAAGAAGTTGTAAAGGAATTGCTGTGTTGTTAATATCTTGTGATGTTAGGCCAAAATGAACAAACTCTTTGAACTCAGATAGATTAAGTTTTTCTAATTTGGCTTTGATAAAATACTCAACTGCTTTTACATCGTGATTAGTCTTTTTTTCGATTTCTTTTATTTCATGAGCATCGGCTTCACTAAAGTCATAGTAAATACTCATAAGATCCTTAGCATTAGGTATGTTAAGATTTATGGCATTATTTAGTTCAATTAAATATTTGACTTCAACATATACTCTATATTTAATAAGAGCGAATTCCGAAAAGAATTCTGATAGTTTTTGAGTTTTGTTGTGATATCTACCATCAATTGGACTTACTGAGGTTAGGGGTGTTAATTTATTCATCGTCTGCGGTAAAGTCTTGTTCAAAGCTGAGCATCAAATTTGAGTTTTCGTCTTTAACTAAAATAAAGGTTTCAAAAATACTGAAATAAATGTTGTCATTTTGATCATTAATATTTGATAAATACTTTTTACCAAAAATTAATTGTGTGTTTTTAGCATCAACTTCATCAACTATAAGTTCCCATTTTGATAGTTCATTCATAGTTACTTTATTATCAGTGACATTAATATTAACAATTCTTTCCTCGTTGTTAATACCACAAAGTTTCTTAACATCTGCGAAATCTTCTTTAGAAATTTTGAATGACCACTTTGATAATTTTGGATTTAGTCTTGTTTCTAAAAATTGTGGATTTAGATCACGGATTTTGTGTTGTTCTCCACCAACAATAGTGATTTTCAGTTTGTTATTTGTAAACTGTGCTGCTCTAACATGCATAGTATCTTCTGAGTCTGGACTTGGTTTGAATACTAAATCTAGTTTAATAGTCGAGTTAGTGTTAAATAAAGCTAAGTTCTTAGCAAATTTTGTAGCAGAAGTGATGATTAAATCAAAAGTAGTTTCTTGTTTGAAACCTTCGATATAGTCATCTGTCTTTAAGAGATAAGTTTTAAGTGCTAAAACACTAACATCATTAGATATCATTGAATAGAGTAGAATATTAGAACTTGTGATTTTAATTTTAACACAGTCTTCAATATTAGTGAGGTCTTTGAATTTTTGTAGAAAGTCACTAAAGTTATTTTGATTAAATTTTAATGCTAATTTATTTGCCATAAAATGTATATTAAAAAGGTGAAATGAAGTTTTTCAAAAAGATTTTTAGTCAAACCACTTATTGAGTATTTGATTTATTTTCTTGTCTCTTGATATTAATTCTGAATTATTTTCAAATCTATCTAAATATTCTAGTGTTTTAACTTGTCTATAAAGTGAAGAAAAGAAACAAAATCCCAAAATAGAAGTTAATCCAGCTAATGATTTTGAATTCATACTTAGACTAATAATACTTCCGGAAATTTCAATTAAAAATATTTTCAAATCAAATAGACTAACAAATAGTCCTGATATAAAACCAGATAAATAAATAGGCCAGTTTTTATTTTCGTTTGATTTGAAGTTAATAAGAAATAAAAGTAAAGTAACTAAAAATAGAGATAAAAAAATATTAGTCAAGTTTTGAATATTACCAAACAAAAGTGGAGGCAATATCAAAAAAACAAGACTAAATATTAGATATTCTTTTTTTGTAGAACTACTCATATCTTTATTTTATCGAAATACTCTTTGAATAATTCATGTGGTACTGCTACAGATATTCTCGAGTATTGTGAGTTTACAGTTCTATTGAGTGAAAATTTGTTTAAAGGAACTGAAGATATTTTATTGAATAAGAGTATATCGAAATTAATATTCACAATTGCAAAGGGACCTGTTGGTAATGTTGGATATTCATCAAACAGAAATCCTCTATCTTTTAGATATTGAATATTCTTTTTAATACTCATTTGTGTTTGTAATTTGTAATTATCTAATGATAGTTTTCCATTATCTGTTGTGAGTAATCGAGTTATTATTTGTTGTGGTATGGTTGAAATAGAATTATACTTATATAAAGATCTAATCTTCATCGAGTTATATAATTCTTGATTTTTTGTTGCTATGTAGCCGATTCTTAGTCCAGATAATCCCATAGATTTAGAAAAAGAAGATAATACGATTACATTGTCATAGAATAATTCGTGAATAGAATTAGTCAAATCGTTGAAAAGATAGTAATATGGTAGATCTAAAATAACTGTAATATTATTTTCCTTTGAGTGATCTAAGAATTTTTTTAGTTCTTCGAAGTCTGGTGCCCATCCTGTTGGGTTAGAAGGATAACACAACATTACAACTCCTGAGAAACCATTTATTGGATCAAAGGCTTTAAAATTTGATATGTTGAAGTCATCGAATTCTTGAGTGTTTTTACCATGAATTTTAAGAATTTTGTTCCAAGATCCCCAGTGATATTTTGGTATCCAGAAGTTTTCTTCAGATAACGAATTAATTACTAAGTCGAGTGTTGCCATACCACCTGGTACGGTCATTACATAGTGGTCTTTTAAGTGAAATTTATCTTTAATAACTTCTACTAATTTAGTATCTCCATCATTCCCACCGTATTGTTGAACTGTTTTTTGATTGTAGTCAAAGTCACTCATAAAAGAATTTAAGTCGATCATATCGACATCCATAACACCACGATGAAGTTTCAAATAAGTCTCTCCGGTTGTTTTTTCGAGATAAGAAGTTCTTTCTCCGATTTCAACTATTGATGAATAGGTAACTGGTGAATGGTTTACTTTCATATAAATTCTTTAAGTGTTTTTCTTAATATTGATTCGATTTCTCTAGCTTTTTTTCTATTAGTTTGAATATCTAATTGTATTCTAAAGTTTTTAATCTGAAGATCTTCTTCATCAGATACTTCAATAATCTCAATATCAATTTCTTTATCATCTATAATTTCTTGGAAATTTGAAGAAGAGATGATATCATTTATTGGAATTGTAAATTCTAATCCTTCTACGCTTACTTGATGTTCTTTATCAATTTTGATAGTTTCTCCTTTATTAAGGATTCTTTTACCAAAAAAAACTACATCTTCTAAAACTAAAAATTCTCTCATAATTATCTTCCTAAATAATTCATTAATTCTATAATATTTTTAATTGTATATCCTAAACTTTCTAAGTTTTTGGATGAGCTTCTTAAAAATTCAATATAGTTTTCTATTAATTGTATATTTCTGTCATTTTCAGAAATGTGTGCATCAATTAGTAGTCCTTTTTCACCAAGATTGGTTTTAAGTCCAAATCCGGTTGCATAAAAAACAAACTTATCTTGTTTTAGTTTTTTAATTTTTACTTCTTCTTTTGATCTCTTATTTAAGAAGAAAGAAATTTGTTCATTTATGACTTGTCGATAGCTAAGTGCTAAAGATTGAACTTCCATAATTTTTTGAGAGTTTTCTAATGTAAAATTATTTTTAATTACATCAAATAATGGCGTGATATTTTTACTCCATTCTTCTCTTTTTTGATTAAAAAAGTCTTCTAGTTTATCATTTGTTTCTTTTGCTTTTTCGATTCTGATTCTTTCTTCGTCTGTATAGAGATTCATATTAAAAATTAAATATTTGTATTTATATATACCAGAAATAATCTTGTTTAAGAGAATGGATATTAAATTTGAAATCGAAAAGGCTCAAAAAATTGAAATTCTCAATGATAATGATTTACAAAGTGTAAAAGAATTATACTTTTCTAAGGATGGTATTTTACCAAAAATTTATAATTTTGCTACTGCGAAAAAAGGAGAAGAGTCTTCACTTATTTTATCGGATTTAAATAAAATCAGAAGTATAATTATAAAAAAAATAAGTGATTATACTAGCTAATAACACTAACTACTTCAGGATAATACTCACAAGCTTCTGGATTTTTGCCTTCATAGTTAATAACTGATAATGCATATCTCATGGCATTTAATCTACCAATTCTTTTATCGTTTGAATTGATTATTGTCCAAGGAGCTTTTTTAGTTGATGTTTTTTCAAACATCTGATTTTTATACATTGTAATAATATTCCACTTTCCGATTACTTTTTCATCGTTTGGTGAAAACTTCCAGAATTTAATAGGTGATGTTTTTCTTAATTCAAATCTTTGGATTTGTTTTTCTTGTGTTATAGAAAACCAAAACTTAATTAAAGTAATTCCTTGATTAACTAATCCAGCTTCCCACTTATTAACATTTTCCATGAAATCTCTATACTGTTCTTCAGTACAATATCCCATAGCTGGTTCAACTACAGCTCTGTTATACCAAGAGCGGTCAAAGAAAACAATTTCACCAGGTTTAGGTAATTCTTTTTCGTATCTCGCAAACCAATTATTCTTTTCTTCTTCAGTTGGCATTCCAAGAGCAACAATTCTGAATATTCTTGGATTCAAAACTTCTGTGAATCTTTTTATAGTAGAACCTTTACCAGCTGAATCTCTACCTTCAAAAACTATTGCAATTCTTTGATTTGTATTTTTAACCCATTCTTGTAGTTTAACTAGTTCAATTTGAATTTGGTATTTTTCATCTTCGTATTGTCTTCTTGTTAGAATAGATTTTTCACCTTCCATTCTGTCAATGTGTTCTTCTTCTGGTGATAAACCTTCGGCTTTTGCAATGTATTCATCAACTCTGTCAATTAATGACTCGTAGTAGATTTCGAATTCTGCTAAAATCATTTTTTTAGTTCTTTTGCCTTTTAAATCGAGTAGTTGGTGTATTTTTCTCAAAAAAGTTTCTGTATTAAAAAAAATAACTATTTCTTTAGTGAATTCTTTTTCTAACTCACTTAAAATCATTTCAATATCGATATTGTCAAAATCTTTATAGATTACTTCGCCTTTTTCTGTAGAAATATTTTCTAATATAAAATCACGATAAGTGTTCAATCTCATCACAAATTGATTTTCGATATCTTGAAGTTCTTCTACTGGTAGTTCGAATTCTAATTCTTCGTTTAGAAATGTATTAAATGGTTTGAGTTTCATATAATTATATATTAAATTTTTGAGTCAAATATATAAACATCAAAAGTAGTATTACCTTTGACTTTTTTTATCTTTTTGAGTACATCTCCTGATATTGAATCCAAAACTTTAAATACTCCAATATTCGTTCCTTTTTCATCTAATATCTTAACTGTATTTCCTGGTTGACCGAGTGCACCAAGCATTGCTACATATTTGTTTCCATAAATACTTTTTAAGAAAGAAACTCTAATGTTTGCAACATCCTTGATATTATTAACATAAGGGTTATCTAATGGATTATTCAAATCTAAGATTGTATCAGTTGCTTTAGCTTTAACTGTGACGAATTTTCTGGTTTCTTCTCCTAAGGTTATATCTTCTTTATTTTGAATTTCTTGTGATTTAATTAAAGCTTGTTGATTTTTTCTTATTTCGTTAAAATCAGCTCTTGCTAAAATTCCACCTCTCATTCCTTTATCATTCATATTATATCCTGATGGAGGAAGTCTATAGAAAGAACCCGTAAATGTAACTGATAAAAGTCTATCGAATCTAAATAGTCTCCAAATTTTATTAATATGTCTATTTCCTGATACAGACCATCCATTTAGGTGGTATCCTCTTATTAAGAATTTTCCTTTAGTTGATTTACCGATAACCATTGGGTAAATTACTCTTTCATGACCAGCGAAGTGATTATCTTTTTCACCTTTGTAATTGATAAGAAAAACCATTCCATACTTAATGGCTTTAGTGATAATTTCTTGTGTGGGTTTTAGAGGTTCATTAATTGGAATATCGGCAATTTCTCTTGCGTTTTTTAATTGAAATCTAGGAACATAAGCATTATCTTCTTTAAGTTCATACTTTTCTCTGATAATAAACTCAATTGGTTTAGTATTATAAAAATCTCTAACTTGTTTGATATTCATACTTAGAGTATATATAAAAAAAGTCAGACACATTTCTG
>JACCDO010031893.1_pt1 | contig 12390 bp, 15 predicted proteins | sample 7446101 | NCBI WGS metagenome assembly JACCDO01 (sample SAMN15323440, study PRJNA562643) | freshwater metagenome | isolation source: river surface water | place: USA:Blue River Watershed | collected 2017-08-16 | reverse complement strand
GTAGCATAAGGCAAAGCACCGATATAATCTACATTTGAATAATACTTTTGCCCTACGCTATAATCACGCACACAAAGAAGCTCTAAAGTCTTATCGCCATAGCCAAAAGCACCAATACGCTTAGGAGGATAGTTCTTAGTATCGCTCCAATTATCAGAGTAGTAATAGCCTGTAATCTCGCCCTTCTCGTTACACTTCTCGGTACGGATTAATTGAGCGGGTACGTGTTCTACTCTTACAATTGCATTCTTAGCCTTATTGTAAATTACTTGAAAATATCCTTGACCTAAAAGCTTGTAGTCCGTAATAACGCACTTTAAAACCTCTGGTCTAAATAACATCTTCATTTGAGCGTACTCGTTCGGCTTCTTATTTGAATCCGTAGCATCTAAACCCCTACCGTAGATAAGCTTATTAATAGAGTTAATAACCGAGTTGTTTGTTGTCGAGTTATTGTATCTATCAATTAAGTACTTGAAGTATTCGTTGTCATCGCCAAAATTAACCCAAGCTTCTTTATTAGATTCAATGGATTGAGGCGGTTTATGCGATTCAAAGTTGAACACGTGAACGTTACTCATAGAAAATTATATTTTGGTCGTTTTGTACGTACTCGTCTTTATTAACGCTATACGTTCCTATTGTTTGATTGGTGCAAAATACTTTATCACGATAAATAAGCTCGCTATCTTGCTTAATTGTCATCGTGTAAAAATGCCCTTCTTCTAAAGCTAATATTTTTGAAAAGGTTAGATAGTAAGATACTTGGGTACAAGAAATAGAATATTCTACCTCTACGTTTGTTGTTTCGTTTCTTAAAAATAGCTTATTGCCCGCATTTCTGCGAGTAGGTACAAAGCGTACTAATTGAGCTACATTTGATTCTCTTAAAACTATCATTGTAGTATAAACGCTATTTAATATATTTTGTTTCTAAAACGAAAAAGGGGAAGACATCTGCTCCCCCAATTTCAAACCTCAAACAACAAAAACTAATTAAGTTCCTGAAACAACCGTGAAACCAGCAGTTGTTAAAGTAGTAGTTAAGAAGTTAGCCGGCACAGGCTCTTGTCCGCTAAGAACTAAAGTGTAACCGCTTAAATCTCCCATTGCAGCGCCAGTAACGATAGTACCGCCAGATACCTCCATACCGTGCTTAACACCGCAATAGAATAGATTTCCATTGTTATCTTCTACGATAACTTGAGGACGTCCGTAAGACAAAAGCTTAATTTGCTTATGGTCTACAATTGACAATTTTTTTAACGTTAAGTTTAACGTTTGCTCAAAGAACGTAGTTCCGTTCTCACGAGAAGAGGTAATTGTTTGCTCAAATGAGCTATTACCCTTTAGGTCGTACTTGTAAGCGCTAGGAGTACCTGCAACTGCTGAGATTGCATCGGTATTCGTAACATCGTAAGTATAACCTGTCGCATCGCCCCAGTTAACAAAGTAAACGGCTTTTAATCCACCGTTACTTGTTTTACAAGGCTCAATTCTACCTAAAGAAATATCGCAAGACATATTATATTATTTAAAAAGTTAAAAATAAGCACCCCGAATTAACGAGGTGCTATTGAAGCTAATTAGTTAGCTGAGTTAGTGATTCCGTAAGTTACGATATCTTCTACCGAACCATATTGAACACCTGCAGTCATACGCATTACTACACGTACGTTTTCTGAACCATCCAAATCAGCCATATCGATAACCTTTACAGAAGAAGAATCCATATCAGCTAGTAAGCCAGTTCCAAAGAATAAGTTGTCTTTAACAGTAGCGATTGCCGTGTTAGCAGCTAAACCGTTTGCAACAAAGATTTTAACTCCATCAAAAGAAAGAGAGCCATTGTTGTACCATTGAGTTCCCAATGAGTTAGTACCGTTAGCACCTAAACCTGAAGCAGCAAAACCACCCAAAGCACGAACGTAAGCGCGAGCCATGTTCTGAGAAACGTAGATGTGTAAGCCGTCATTTCCGTAAAGAGCAGCAGGGATAGCATCAACAATTTTACCCATTTCTACAATTACGTTAGAAGCAGTTACAGTAGTTCCAGCAACCTCTTGAGCAGCAGGTAAAGCAGCGTCAGCAGCTAACAAAGTAGAAAAACCGTTAAACTCTCCAGCGTTAGCAGTAACACCAGTCCAAATGTTAGTCTCGTTCTTTGCAGCAACTTTAGCAGCAACGTGAGCAACTAAGAAATCAGCGAAAGTCTTAGGGATAACATCAAATGCAGAGTAACCTTGCTCAGCTGATAACCAATCTGAGTGGTAGTCTTTCTTGCAAAGTTGTAAGTTAACTTGGAACTCTTCTGGTTGTAAGATACGCTCAGTTAGAGTGATAGTAGAAGTAGCATCAAAATCACAAGTAGCGTTCTTTAAAATCGCATCTGTAGATAATTTCTTAATTACTTCTTTGTACTTAATACCCGGCTTAACCGTGATACCACCTGCATCGATAGTTGGAGCAGATAAAAGAGCCGCAGCGATGATTTGATTCTTAAATTCGCCGGCGTAAGTTGTTGTAATACTAGTAGTAGTAGCCATTTTTTAAATTTGTTTGTTAATTATTTTGAAAAGATTTTGTTAAATACCGAATCTTGGATAGAAGCGGTTTTGTTTTTACTAATTTTAAATGATTGTTGTGGTGCAATTGCCTCTGGATTGTGAGCTAAAGGCTCAGCTCCTTCTTCAATAGAAGACATCTCAACTTTTAAAGACTCATTCTCAGCTTTTAAAGCTTCGTTTTCTTGCTTAATTAAAGAAAACTCTTGGCGCAATTTCTCAATCTCAGCAAAGAAAGTCTCTTTAGAAACTGATTCTACAATACGCTTTGCCTTTGGAGCTTCTTGAGACATCTCTGGCTCAACCACTTCTTCAGGAGCTTCTTCTACGATTGGAGCTTCTTCTTCAGACTCTTCTTCCATGATAGATGCAATAACACCTTCTACGGCAACTATTAAAATTTTACCGTCTTCTAACTTGTACTCGCCTACTGGCATTGGTACAATACCGTCCTCTGTTACAATTCCTACCGAGTAATCAGGCTCAAACTCTTCAGCTTCGATAACGGTAATACCATCTTCTAACTTCATTTGTGCTAATTGTACCTCCATAGAAAGAACAGCCTTAATCTTGTTTAACTTGTTCTTGTATTCCATATATTTATTAATTTATTTACTTATTAAAACGGTTGTGTTTGTTTTACTACAGTATCTAAAGCTCCAATAGCATCTATAGCCATTTGCACTTCTTTAACTGAATTAACATTAACCCCTAATACTTTTGCTGATTTAATAAAATCATTAATTAATTTTTCGCCACCAGTTAACAAAGATTTAGAATCTGTATTTAAAACTTTAGCTTCTTTTTGTAGCGCAGTTTTTTTATTCATATACTCACTACCTCTTGATAATATAGATTTACTAGAAGTAATTATTTTATTTAAATCTTGCAAATTACTTAATTCAATTTTTTGAGAGGATAATTCTACCTTATCTTCAAAAAACAATTTATTGAAAACTTTCTTTTCCGTGTTCATTATATTATTTAATTAAATAGTTTGAAATTGCTACCTGAAAATAATTCATTTGCAATTTTTAAAGCTTCAGATTTCATTTCTTTTATTTGCGCCCACTCTGGAGATTCTTTTAAACCTAAGGCATTTAAAGCCATCATAGTTGAAGAGCATTCGGATTGAAATGAATCCATTTTTTTACTTTCTTTAACTCCAATTTCTCTTACTTTTTCAAATTCACTTAATAATCCTGAAAATTGTTTAGCTAATTGTGGTGCTTCTGATTTGAAAGAATTAAATTCAGATACTAATTCAGTATACGATTTTTCAAATTCATATTTTTGAGATGCTAACTCTACCTTTTCACTAGAAAACAATTTATTAAATACTTTCTTTTCCGTGTTCATATCTATCCGTTTTGTGTTGTTATTACTCTTGGTTGATTTGTATTTACTACCGATGAAGTTACTTGACCAACTAAAGCACCGATACCTTGATTAATTTCTTCGCCTTTGCAACAATCTTTTGAATAAGTGCCATCTTCGCACAAGCAAGCTCTTGAAGAATCTTGTGGGCTAGTTTTTTTATTTGCCATCTTTTAAAATATTTATGATTTGATTAATTAATTCCTGCTCTTGTAACTCTAATAAGTTAAGCTCTTCTAGTTTGTTTCTTGACCAGCTAAGAGCAGACTTTCCACCCCATAATAAATAACTAATGTTACCACAATCGTCTTGAGACTCGGCATTATCATAGAACGTTTCAGCTCTTGACAAATAAGAGTACATTCTCTTAATAGTTTCTACCGAGATAGGCTCTCCGTTTGCTAATTGTTGCGCTCTTACCTTTCCAGTTTGAGTAGCACACTTATTATTATTCTTCTCGTTTAATTCAATACCTCTTTTAGCATTGCTTTTAACGTCATCGCCATAATCCGAGTAAGATTCTAAATTAATCTCGCCACTCATTTCTAGCTTGTCAGCAAAGTACCCCTCGATAGAAAAACCTTTATACTTACCCTCTTTTACTTGTTTCCAAACTTTATCGTCTTCTATCTTCATAGAAATCATCCAAGTACCTTTTGGCAAATCAAAACCGTATGCTTTAGACTTGTCCATTTCTGGGTTATCAATAATCCAAGACTCTACTACGGTTGCTCCATCAAATTTAGACTTATGCTCTAAGGTAGCGTTTGATTGATTTCCATTCTTTAAGAATAACTCGCTCGCTTGCTTTACCGTAGCCTCGCTAAAGAACACGTAGAATTCATCTTTGCCATTCTTGCGATAGATTTGCTTGTTAGGAATCAAAGCAGCGCCCATAAGGATACGCTTATCTGAATCTACCTCAGCAAATTCTATTTTGTATTCCTTGTTTAAAGCAATGAAATTTTCTTCGATAGCTGGAGAATCCACCAAGCTTACCGCATCAATCCCATCTAAATCCTTTTCTATTACGAGTTCAACAATTCTCATAGCCTATAAACGTTTATATTATTTTTTGTTATATTTTCAAATTAACCTAGACTGGCAGAGGTTACAATATTTCTGTTAAGTGCTTGCTGAGTAGTTACATCTTGAGCCACTACGTAAGCCTTTAATGGAGCTTGATTACCCCCTAAGGTTTGTCTTAATTGATTTGAACTTGCAGGAGTTGCTCCAACTACATTAAAATTAGGAGCTCTTGGTGTTTCTGGACTTGGTGCAGAGCCTCCACCTCCACCATTAGGAGTTTGTACACTTATAATACTTTGTACATTTTTTAAACCTGATGCAATAGCTAAACTAGCTGCAAGCACGGCTCTAAATGGAGCATCTGGAGTTGGTATAGCTAACTGAGAAGCATAAGCTTGTTGTGCTGCAAGATAGGTACTAATAGTAGTTGAAGCAATTGCTGCCGCCTTACCTGCATCTGTGGACTCTCCTAGTAAATTTGCACCTTGGCTTAATAACTGAGCATAAGCACCAAATTGCTGATTTCTAGCCTGAGCCTTAGCTTTTTCAATTGCTTCTTCTGCCTCTGCATTATCCTTGGCATTTTGCAGACTTTTATCCATTGCATTTTTTACGATGTCGTTAGCATTTAAGGATGCAGTTGTAACAATTTGAGCTTTACCTCTTTCAAAACGTCTACGAAGTTCTAATTCTGCTTCATAGTTAGCCATTTGGGTTTCTCCTTGCCTTTGAATTTCATCATTAAACTCATCAGCTTCTTTCTGTCTTCTTTCTTTTTCTTTATCGGCTATTTCTTTTGCTTTAGCGGCTTTTTCTTTTGCCAAAGCAATTTGCTTTTCTTTATCTGCTTTTGCTCTTTCAGCATCAATTTGTGCAATCTTTCTATTTGCTTCTTTTCTAAGAGCTACTTCATTTGCTCCTGCTTCTTTTACGGCTTCATTGAACTCATTAACTGCTTCAATTTTACGTCTAGTGTATTCATCTGTTACGCTTGCATTTTCTTTTAAAAATTTAGCATTTCTACTAAGAGATTTTTCAGCATTCTCTTGCATCTTTTCTACTGCTCTACTAGCTTCAGATGTAATGCCTATAAAATCTGTTACCTTATTAATTACTACTCCTATCGCATTGCCTATTAAAGATAATCCCGGAACTAATTTTAATGCAGCCGCTTTTAATTTATCAAAATTTGCTATAAGTAATCCGACTCCAACAACTAAAGCCCCAATACCTGTTGAAATTAATGCACCTCGTAATACTTTTAATCCAACAGAGGTTGCATTATTAATAAAGTTGTAAGCGGTTTGAAATATGGTTAAGCTTTTTATTGCCGCACCTAATTGCTTAACACTATTAGCTCCTTCACGCATTGCGCTAAAACCTTGAGTAATAGCTAAAGCAGATTGCACTTTAAGGATTGCTTTTTCTACTGATTTATTTTCTTCTCCAAAAATAGCTAAAGCCCCTTGCGTTGCAGCAAAAGCTCCCGAAACATATTCTAAAGAGCCACCTAACTTTTGTGTTAAAGTTGTAGCCGCAGAATCTACCGCTAAATCCGTTTGTATTTGTACTCTACGATAGTTACCAACAGAAGTTAATAATGCTTGAAATTCTGCCGTACCTTGTTTCCCAGCTAAAGATAATTCATATAACCTATCTTCAGCCTCTCCCATTCTAGCAGTTAAAGGCTTTAAATCTCCATATACTTCTTCAAAGCTAGCATCCAAATTAATAGCGGCATCTCCTAATGATTCAAAGGATTGCTCTAGACTATTAACCTCTTTTTTAGAAGCTTTAATTTGAGTCGTTAAATCTTTTAAATGCCCTTCTGTTTCATTAACGTTATCCCTAATTACAAGGTCAACTATTTTCTTTTCCGCCATTGCAATTCTCTTTTAACTTGTTTTAAAAATCCTTTAAATGTACTAGGGTACTCGTACTTACCTTTTGCTATTTCTATTTGTTCGCTTTCCCCAAAATGGTCTAATCCATTTAGTAAAAGCATTATTTGCTTTATCATATCGTTCTAAAGTCTGTTAATAATTCAAATTGCACTTCTCCGCTTGTTAGATTGGTAGTAAACTGGTTAATAATGTAACGCTTGTCTCTAATAATTACTCTATCGTTTACCTTTAAATTAGTCAAAAGGCTAATTGGAAGCATCGCCTTAACCTTTAATATTCTTGACTTAATTCCAAATATATTTTGTAAATAGTTAGAGTAGTAGTTATTAAATAATGATTGCTCTTCAATTGCCCCTGTATAGGTTGATTGCTCTGCTCCAAAGTTTAACGTATAATCTACTGAGCTAATTAATGTATCTTGTCCAAAGATGTTAGCGGTAGTGTGGCTAGTAGTAGAAACCCCATCGTTAAAATGATAGTTTGAAACCGTTTGTGTAGAGCCATAATCGTACAATATAACCGGCTTAGGAATATAAGGAATATAGCTAGGCTTCATTGCGTAAGCCACCTGTAAGTTAGTTCCTGTAAACTTGTTATGTAGTATGGTTTCAAATGGAAGCTCTACCGTGTATTCTTCGCCATCGTTCTCTAGCTCATAATACAAATCGCCATAAGGAACTTTTGAGCGTGACATAAACTCCTCATTTAAAAACGATTCTGCTTTTTGATATTTAAAGTTTACTTTCTTGTAAGGTTTGCTTCTTTCTATGTCAATAGCATCGTTAATAATAAATTGAGTAATATCTCTAATTGTTCCACTTGAATACCATCCCTCTAGTTGTTCAATTTTGTAAACACCTGCAACATCTGAGTAGCACGTTAAATTAAACATCTTTAAAATACCACTAAAGAACTCTTCTATAGTCATCTCTGGCATATATTGCGCCAAGTCCATTGTAGTAGTTGTGGTCTGCGTAGTCGATTGCGTTACGGTTAAGTCTGTAAGCTTCGTGTAAGTACCTCCGCTTAATACTCCTGTTTCGTAGTAGTAAACTGAAGTAAACGAAATAGCTGCTTTAGAAGCAATATAAAAAGTATAAGCTCCTGATTCTTCTAAAGGTACTTCTAAGTACATTGGAGTTATTTGAGTTAGATAGCTTTGAGTATTAATTACAACCCCATCACGATAAACATAAAAGAAAAACTCTTGTGCATCTTGACCTATCGAAGGAACGCTAAACGTGATTGTTATATTAGATTGTGATTGATATTCTGGTGCGGTAGGCTTTACGTAATTAAGCGTATCGCTAAACACGTTAAATATTCCTTGCGTTCCTGTAGTTGAGGTACTCGTTTGAAAGTTTAATTTATTAGCAACCGTTTTTAATTCAAATAGTTCGCTATTTTTAAGCCACAAGAAAGCTCTTGTAAATCTAGTATCGGATAAAAAAGCTCCTTCAAATGTAACCCCCAAGGTAGAAGCAATAGCATCGAATACTTTGCTAACTCTAATAGCAGGGAATAAATCATTGTAATAAATAGGATGGGTATTCTTTTTAATATCCCAGTTTGTTTTAGTCGTTCCGTTCGTGTCGTAAGTCCAAACGTTTAGCGAAGAAATTAAAGGGAACATTACATCGTTACCCGCACCACCTATTACACGATTCTTTACAACCGTACCTGTATAGCTAAAATTGTATGCACTAAGGTTTAAGTCTCTTAAAAACTTACCTCCAAAGGTGTCCTTTAAAGAAACTAAAGCACCAAAGAAAGTAATTTGATAATTGTCTATTTGCCCATTCTTATAGCTTGCTTTCTCAAGTTGCACTTTGCCCTTTCTAAATGTAGCATAGTCTAGCTCTATAAACGCATTCTTTCGCGTTCTAGCATCGAATCCATTATCTAATGAGTTCTCGTACCAGTGCTTGAAAATTCGGTTGTTATACGGTGTTGCAGGAACAGTAAACGACTGGCTAAAATCGGTAAAGACTTTAGATATATCGTTTACGTTTTGAACGCTAGAGGTAACGCTAATAGTTTCATCCGAAAAGAGTTCTATTCTTTGAGGCTCTCCGCTAATATCGTCATAAATATAAAGAAGTACGTTAATCATTAAATCACGTTGTTAATAAGGTTAAAACCATACTCAAATTCAATCTCGTAATTAATGTTTCTATCGTTTAAGCTAGTCTTTAAATCTGTAGCATTAGTCTTTACTTCCACCGGCACTCCATCTAAAAGAATCGTCTCGGCTAGAAGTAAGTCTTGGATAAGTTCGTTATAGTTTTCAGGTATCCATCCTGTGTTTAATCTAATGCTTTGGTTTCCGTTTATGTTAAACGATTTTGTTTCAGCTCTATTAACGTTATAATCTACGGCATCTGGCAATAACTTAAATGTTGTGCCTTGCGTTTGGATGCTATTAACTTTCGTTTTAAAGAATGTTAAGAATTGCCAACCTCCATAACGGTTAATAAATTGGCATTGAACTGGATTGTACTTAGGCTCACAAATAGGTTTTACCGTAATTGTTGCAATGTCATCTGTATACTCTCCTGTTGGTCTCCATTTAATTGTGCAAGTATTACCCTTATCAAACTTTACGCTAGTTGTTCTTAAAGGTATCTTGTAAAGCTTTGCCCCATCTCTAGCAATTGTAACTACTACTTCGTTTCTACCTCTTAAATCTTTATAAGAAACTTGCAAAGAAGCAGGGCTAACATTATTAGACCAAACATTGATATATGGATAATTAGCCTCCGCAATTCCTTCTTCGTAAAAATATTCAAGGCTTGTGTTAGCAAGAGGTAAAATAGTAGCAGTTGAGCCAGATTGATTATAACCACCTGAGTAATTTGTATAGCCACCTGTTGAGTAGTAAGTTGTAGTATCTAATAGCGTATAAGTTCCTAAAGTAGCTTCTTTAAAACGCTTAACTTCTACTAAAGCCATCATAGAGTTAGTATTGTCGCTAGGTGTTATAGCTTCAATATACTCTTTAACGTAAGGAGCTATATTATAAACGTTATTTCTGTTAGTAGCAGAAGCAATAGACTTTGTAAAAGTATAAGTAGGATTAACAGGCTTTGTGCTTGGGTTATTCCAAATACGTAGCTCAATCTTTGAGCCTAACTGGCTTGCCTCGTTTACTTGAATAAAGTAAGGACTTCTTGCGTAAATTATCATTTTGTATTGATGTTATAATCTATAATTGTGTCTACGTCTTGACTAAATGCTTTTAACAAATCTATGTCTATGTATTTAGAATATCCTTTCTCAAAAGGTTTAGTAAAAAATAAACTAGGCTTTAAGCCTTTAGCAAATATGCTTCTAGTAATTATAAAAGAGGTAGATTGATAACTTAAAAATCTTCCACTTTTTTTATCTTTAAATTGTATTCTTTTTTGTTTAACCCACTTCTCTATACCTTGTGTTAATCCTCCGCTTCGTCCAGTACCACTACCAAATTTAAAAGGGCTATTAGGGGCTTTAGAACTACTAAACTTGCCTTTAACTCCTTGGTCTTGATAAGCTCCATGCTCATCCATTATAAATCCTACAATAGTATAATTATTCTCGCTTAATATCTCTCCTTTAATACTATTATACAAAGACTTACTTACGTTCTTTCCTTGTCTAGTTAAATTTGCTCTAGCTTGAGAAATTACATAATTTTTAAACCTCTTAATTGTTGCTTCGGTTTCTTTTAATTCCATTAGCAAATAGTCATATCATTAGGAATGGTAACGTCAAACGTTAAAGTCCACCCTGCTACCTTGTTTTCAAATCTATCAATAAAAGGCTCGGCATTTGGAGAAGATAAAACTTGCACTAAACTAGTAAATAAAGTGCCTCTCATTAAATCACTTGTTAATCTAGATGCTAAAGCTAGTTGTGTGTTTAAAACATCTTGCTCATTATCATTACTTAGCCAAATATCTGTTATTTCTTCTTTACTCTCATCGACTAAATCCATAAATAAAATAGAAATATTAAGCGAAGTAGTATTTTCGTTTAACGTAGCATTGTTTACAATGATATGAGATAAAGGAAAAATAGTTTGCTTATTTAAGTCTACTCCAAATATATCGCCAATTGTAACCGTATTAATAAAATACGTATTCTTTAAGTAATCCTTAATTGTGTTTACAACGTAGTAATATCCGTTCATCTGTTAGCTTTTTTTATTAACTTAATTTCTAAGTTTGATTTCTGTGTTTCAAATACTAAATACGTTAAACATTTTCGTAAGGGAAGTTTTGATATTTCATCAAATCTTCTAACATCTCCTTTAGAGAGAGCATAGAGAGAGCTATACCATCCCCATCGTTTTCCGAATTGTGCTTCTTCATCAAATCCTTCATTTGTGGATTCTCCTCCAAATAAGTCAGGGTACTCTTCAATAATTCGTTCCCTAAATGATAAAAAAAAACCACCGCACCAAGAACAACATCTAAAGGAGCGTGTCTCATTACATCGGAATAGGTTATAGAGCCATTGTATTCTTCAATTGAGTATTTGTCTGCTACTTTATTTTTAATCGGTCTAAATAAAACCGCCATTGCCTTGTGCATCTCTTGCCAGTCTGTAATGTAAGTATCTAAATCCATATACTCGCCTTGAGTCATCTCGTCAAGGTTAGGAATAAATCCAAACTCTACACCTCCCATTTTAAAACGAGGTATAAATTTGTGAGACACCTTAAACATCTCGCTAATTGAAGCCGTAATTTCCATTACTTGCTTGTGCTTAATGTTAGCAATATCTCGCAAATCTACCCCGCAAAAGTATTGCACCATCTTTTGATGCAAAAATTCCGAATCCTCGTTCTGGTCGGCTATCTTTAAAAATCGTTGGTATTGAGCCAACTTAATTTCGTTTAGTTGCGTAGGAATATTTAATTCTAGCTTCATAATGTATAAACGTTAATTGTTGTTTTTTGTATTAGTAGACGAAATACTTGCCGCTATTGGGATTAGATAGCTGATAGAAGACGTTGTAACGTATGGCATCGATGGCATGGTTAAAGTTATCGACCACAAGTCCAGATTTCTTGTCAGAGTATATGTAGTTGTTGAGTTCTTTTCCAATGTTTTGAGAGTTAGATTCTATTATTAGTTGATAATCTTGCATAAGTGCAAGCCCTGCGGTAATACTTCCCGCTCCTTTTTCTGTCGCAATTATATTGCATCCTTGAGACTGAAGCTCTGCTATTAGTCTAGGCTCTGCGCTATCGGCTACAATTAAGCCTTTACCGCATACTCGTTTGTTAATGTGTGCTATCTCGCTTGTAGTTAGCTTAGGTTTGTATAAATGCTCCTTAATATAAATCTTTCGTTTCGTCTTATCTATTGCTACCTCAACTAGAGTTGTAGGGTCTATCGAGAATCCAAAGTCTTGACCGAATGAAGTTTGTAAACCATCCGGGTTAAAATCCCCAAAGCTCCAATTAGTAAATACCACACCTTCTGCTTTGTCTAACCATCCTCCTAAAATCGTATGCTCGTACTTACGCT
>JACCDO011754568.1_pt1 | contig 12391 bp, 10 predicted proteins | sample 7446101 | NCBI WGS metagenome assembly JACCDO01 (sample SAMN15323440, study PRJNA562643) | freshwater metagenome | isolation source: river surface water | place: USA:Blue River Watershed | collected 2017-08-16 | reverse complement strand
GCGGACCGAAGATGATTTCCATATTGGCCGTCATGCCCACTTCATTGGCGTTTTTGTAGACATTCAGTTTGCCTTTATAATGTCCGTAAAATGCTGTGGATAGTCCTATAGGGCTTTGAGAAGATGGATTGTTTTGCGCGAACAACGGACCGGAAATCGAAACGAAAAACAGGAGTATGCTTACTGCGATGTGCAATCGGTTTGTGATTTTCAGGGACATTTTCGAAAGGCAGTTTTTGGTTGATTCTTCAAATATCTTGGATTTGGTTGAAGGATTGAACGTTGGATTTGGGCGAGATTCAATTCTAATGGGTTAGGGCTGTGTGAAATTGCTGAAGATTTAGCGGGTATCCCTTTTATTTAGGCCTATTTTTGTAGGGTTAATGTCCTTGATTTTGGGGACGATTGACTCAAGCTATATGAATTATTTATCGGTAGAAGGACTCAGTAAAAGTTGGAATGAGAAGGTATTGTTTGACCAAATAACGTTTGGGTTGAGCAAGGGCGACAAGGTGGCGTTGATTGCTGGGAATGGAAGTGGCAAGAGCAGTTTGATGAATATTTTGGCGGGCCTAGACAAGCCGGATGCGGGTAATTTGAGTATTCGAAAAGAGATTCACTGGGAATATCTACCGCAGGATCCGGTATTGAACGAACAACTGTCTGTGCTAGACAATTTGTTTGTGGGTAATACGCCATCGATCATCGCATTGAAAGAGTATGAGGCGGCATTGATGGCTTATTCGCAATCGGCCAGCGAGGAAAATGAAAAGCGATTGGATTTGGCAACGTCTGAGATGACGATGTCGGAGAGTTGGGATTACGAGGCCAGGGCCAAGCAGGTATTGGGTAAGTTGAACATCCATGAGGCCGATTTGGTGAAAAATGTAGGTGTTTTGAGCGGTGGTCAGCGGAAGCGTGTTGCATTGGCTAGGGTATTGATTGATGTACCTGATATGTTGATTTTGGATGAGCCCACCAACCACTTGGATTTGGACATGATTGAGTGGTTGGAGGAGTATTTGAGCGATAAAAATTTGACATTGTTGTTGGTGACGCACGACCGTTATTTTTTGGATCGGGTTTGTAATCGCATTTTGGAACTGGATCGCGGAGTGTTGTATACGTATCAGGGCAATTATGGCTATTTCGTGGAGAAAAAGGCCATGAGGGAAGAGGTGGAAGCGAGTGAGCGCGAAAAGAATCGGAATACGTTCAGGCGTGAATTGGAGTGGGTTAGAAGAATGCCTAAAGCGCGAACCACCAAGAGCAAGAGCAGGGTGGATGCTTTTGATGAGTTATCTGAGAAGGTGAAAGGACCTTATACCCAACAAAAGGTAGAGTTTGGTGTAAAGATGGAGCGTTTGGGATCGAAGATTTTGGAGTTGCATCACCTCGAAAAATCGTACGGTGAACAACGCATTTTGGGTGATTTTAGTTACACCTTCAAGCGCGGAGAGAAAATAGGGATTGTTGGTCCTAACGGCGTTGGAAAAAGCACTTTGTTGAACATGATCATGGGCACGGAGAAGGCCGATCAGGGAAAGATTGTGTCGGGAGAGACGTTGGTGTTCGGCTATTTTTCACAGCAGGGCATGCCGGCTCCAGATGATAAACGGGTGATTGATGTGGTGAAAGATATCGCGGAGTATTTGCCGTTGGCGGATGGTACTAAGTTGTCTGCTTCCCAGTTTTTATTGCGATTTGGCTTTACCAATGACACCCAATACAATGTTGTGTCGAGGTTGAGTGGTGGAGAACGGAGGCGTTTGTTTTTGATGACGGTGTTGATTCAAAATCCCAATTTTTTGATTTTGGATGAGCCCACCAACGATTTGGATATTTTGACATTGGCTACTCTGGAGGCGTTTTTGATGGATTATTCGGGTTGTGTTTTGGTGGTTACCCACGATCGATATTTCATGGATAAATTGGTGGATCACGTGTTTGTTTTTGAAGGTGAGGGAAAGGTGAGGGATTATCCAGGTAACTATACTGAGTACAGAACTTGGAAGGAGCAATATGACGCTGAAGAGGCCGCATTGCGCAAAGGCAATGACACCAAGGGAAAGAATTCAATGAGCACCTTGAAATCTGGTACTTTGCATGGCGATACAACGGCGAAAGTTGCAACAGCCGCAACCAGTGCCGCGGCCATAGGCAAGGTAGAGGACAAGCGCAAATTGACATTCAAAGAGAAATTCGAATTTGAGCAATTGGGAAAGGATTTGGAGGCATTGGAGGTAAAGAAGAAGGCCTTGGAGGCGGAGCTTTCAGGATTGTCTACCGATTTTGAGCGCATCACCCAGGTAAGTGGAGAATTGCAGCAAGTAAACGACGATTTGGACGAAAAGGGATTGCGGTGGTTGGAATTGTCTGAGTGGGCCTAAACGAACGCACTAAGTATGGATAACCGCAACCGGAACATCGATGGGATCAAGGGATTGTTGGTGATTCTGGTGGTGGTGGGACATGTGTTGCAAGGACGTTTGGACCAGAGTATTTGGCGATACATGATTTATGGATTTCACATGCCATTTTTTATTGCTGTGGCAGGTTTTTTATTCCCTTATGAGCGAGTAAAGACTGATTCAATCTCCGTTTTTTTGGGTCGATATGTATACCGTTTGATTGTGCCTTGGGCCATTGCAATGGTCGTGTATGCGGTTTATTTGGGTGCGTTTTGGGGGTTGAAATCGCCATTGTGGAAAGGATGGTTATCGCATTTGTCGGTCCCATTTTATCACCTATGGTTTGTGCCGGCCTATTTGTTTTGGAGTTTGCTACTTTGGTGGATGTCGTGCCGAGGCCTATCTCGTTCCAAGGCTTTATTGTTGGGTTTATTGGTATCGTTGCCGTTTTTTTATGTAAAGTTGGCCAGTATGGGGGCGATGAATGATGTTTTGGGGGCGAATGGTGCGGGATTTTTGATACACACTTTGCGTCCGCATTATTTTCTATTTTTTGTGATGGGTATGTGGTTAAGGGAGGAAAAATTGGATACGCGCTCATGGGTCTTTTGGGTTTCAGGGGCGATGATGTTTGGTGTCTATGGGGGGATTTTTTATTTTCATGCTGGCATTACGGAGGGAATGCGCGATGGTATCTGGATTTTTGCCAATGTGTTTTTGTTGGTGGCAGTGTTTAGGATGATACGCATCGACGCATTGCCCAAGTCTCGTGTGATGGAATGGATGGGTAAGGAGTCGCTCGGAATTTACTTATGGCATGTACTGCCTTTCTTGTGGTTAAAGGATGTGATTGGTACGCGGGATATCACCCAGTTTTATGGGTGGAATTTGGTTATTGAATTGTTGTTTTTGGTTGCCATGTATGGGATGTGGCGCTATTGGAAGGGATCGAGGGTGTTATTTGGTTCACGGTAGTGGACAGTCTGGGTTGTGTTCCTATTTCTCTTTGAGATTTTGGGTTATTTTTGTGGCCTATGAGCAATCACGCCTATGTTTTTCCCGGTCAGGGAAGTCAGTTTGTGGGTATGGGTAAGGACCTATACGAGAGCAATGCGCAAGCAAAGGAACTGTTTGAAAAAGCGAACGATATTCTGGGTTTCCGGATTACGGATTTGATGTTTGATGGCACAGACGAGGATTTGCGTCAGACCAGAGTTACTCAGCCTGCTATTTTCTTGCACAGTGTGATTCGTGCGGTTGTTATGGGCGATGCGTTTCAGCCATCGATGGTAGCTGGTCACAGTCTGGGAGAATTTAGTGCATTGGTTGCGGCGGGTGCGATGCGATTTGAAGATGGTTTGCGATTGGTTGAGCAACGCGCTTTGGCTATGCAGGAGGCCTGTGAATTGGAGTCTGGGACGATGGCTGCAGTGTTGGCTTTGGACGACGAAAAGGTAGAGGCAGTTTGTGCAGAGACCGAGGGTGTTGTTGTTCCAGCCAATTATAATTGTCCGGGTCAATTGGTCATTTCAGGTGCTTATGCGGCAGTTGAGGCGGCCTGTGAGGGGATGAAGGCTGCTGGTGCAAAACGAGCCTTGATTTTGCCTGTGGGTGGTGCATTTCACAGCCCATTGATGGAGCCTGCGAGAGAGAAATTGGCCATGGCCATTGAAGCAACGGAGATTGTAACACCCCGTTGTTCTATATATCAAAACGTGACGGCATCAGCCATCAACGATGCCTCAGAAATTAAGAAGAATTTGGTGGCTCAGTTGACGGCACCTGTACGGTGGACACAAAGTGTACGCGCAATGGTTGCAGACGGTGCAATTAAATTTACAGAAGTAGGTCCTGGCAAGGTATTGCAGGGCTTGGTGAAAAAAATTGCGCCAGAAGTTGAGGCAGAGAGTGTTGCCTAACGAAGCAATTGAATGACGCCTTCGTATTTTTTTGGGCTCGGTATATATTGACTTTCAATGATATCGAGTTGGTAGAAATATGTGCCGGCAGGTAGGATTAATCCGTCATTATTCACGCGACCATTCCAACATTCGTTGAGGTCTTTGGTGAAGAATATTCTTTCTCCGTATCGATTGAAGATGCGGAGTTCTGCTTTTTCGCAGGTTGATGAAATGCCATAAACGCGGAAGCAGTCATTTTTTCCATCTGCATTCCCGGGGGTAAACGCGTTAGCGATTTTTACTTCGTGGGTGCTATCGCTATTGATTTGCAGTGGGATGGACAGTGAATCTGCACATCCAGAAGCTGCGTTTTTTACCACAATTTTGGCAGTATACTGTCCGGCCGCATATTGGTAATTTTTTGTAACGACCCCATTGCCTGTGGTTCTTTCAATGGGTGTACCATCGCCAAAGTTCCACAGAATACTATCGCCATTAGAAATATCGAGGATGATATCTACACCGGGTTTACAGGGGGTGAATTTGGTTTGATAGCCAACTTTCGGCGATAGCGTGATTCTAACCTTTTTTGAATAGGTTGCCGTTGCGTTACAGGAATTGGAGTCGGTGACGGTGAGCGACGCGGTGAAAGTGCCCGTATCCCGATAGCGGTGGTTGGGATTAAATTGGTGGGAGGTATCGCCGTCGCCAAAGTTCCACACGTATGTGGCGTTGTATCTTCTTAAGGGTTGAAATTCAATGGTTTTGTTGAGGCAGATGGTTTCGGGTTTGCCAATAAATTGCGCATCGATGGAATAGCCCAATCTGAAATCCAATTTAAAGCTGGCATTGGAGCATCGCACACTAACATTGTTTTTAAATGCCACATTGGTGGGCGATGTGGGGAAGTCGTTTAGGCCGGGTGGACTGTTGGGACAACTCGCGCAAACGCTTTGATAGATAATGCCACGGTTATCGAATCGGGAGGTGCCGCCGTCTACATGGTCATCGGATAGGTTTCCCCCGAAATAGGAAGCGTATTTGAGTGTTTTGGCATCTTTTCCAAGCACGATGAGGTAGAAGTCGTTGTTGTCGGTGGTTTTTTGATGGGCGTCTGCTGTGATGGGCAACCCACCGGTGGTTCCGGCATTACCCACGCCGATATTGGATCCCCAGCCACTGAAGTATATGTTGTAGCAATTGTCGACCATGAAGGCTGATGGACTCAATTCTGGCTGATTGATGGTTCGATTGCCAAAGGTGGTAATGAATTCCAGGGATTTCAGGTCGTTGCTAAACCGTCCGATGAACTGTGAAGTATTGTTTTTTCCGTAGGTGCCGGGGCTTCTTGTGATATTACCTTCGGTTTGTCCGGTGAAATAGACTTTGTTGTTGATGTCTAGGTCGATGAAATAGATTTGGTCGTAATCAGGGCTACCCCAATAGGTTCCGACATCATACGCACCAGTATTTTTATTGAATCGCGCGATAAAACCGTCTACGTTTCCGATGGGGGTTTTTTGGTATCCATTGCCTTTAATGGGAAAGCTGCTGCTGGTTGCTGTACCACCACCAACATAAAGATGGGCAGAATCATCTACTTTCACTGAGTAGGAGGCATCATCTTCGCTGCCACCGAGGAGGGTTGCCCATTTGAGTTTTGTGAGGGTATTATTGAGGCATAAAATGGCGGCGTCGGTTTCTCCTGAGGGCTTTGATTGCAGAGCACCTGGTGTGGTAGGGAAGTCGGTTGATCGCGTACAGGTAGCTACGTAGATATTGCCATCGTCATCGGTGGTAACATCGCCGCGGTAGTTATCGGCATAGTTGTATACGAGGGCAGTGTAGGGGATTTCTGTTTGAAACCCGTCTGCATCGCTTCCACCCATGAAGGTGCCACCGAGAAGTTTGGAGCCATCGCTGCTGAGCTTATTGACGAAAATATCGTAATCACCTTTGTGGGTGTTGAACACTGAGGAATCTGGGTGTACTGGGAAATTGAATGACAGGGTTGTGCCAAAGACGAGCAAATTGTTGAAGGGATCAACGCAAAGCGAGTGGGGATACTCATCATCGTCACCACCCATGTAGGTTGCAAAGAGCAATTTGCTTCCGTCTGGGGAATATTTGCTGATGGAGATATCGCAAGGAAGCTGAACGGGGGGAGCGCCAACACCACCACCACCGTAAGTAGTCTGAAATGCCCCTGGGGTTACGGGGTATTTGCGTGAGTAAGCGTCTACAATACCGCCAGCATAGAGGCATCCGCTGGTGTCATAGGTTGCTGTGAATCCAAAATTATCGCCTTGCGATCCGCTGTAGGTGCTGAACACAAGAATGGGGTCGATGGTAAGTGTGGTCTGTTTGTCGTACTTGCCCACATTCAATTTGATGGTATTTCCCGACACGATATACTTGCAATCAACTGCTTTGGTTTTGGTCTTTAACGCAAGTTTTTGAAATGCTCTCGGGGGCTGAATGTGAAAGGCGCCAACGGATGTTTGGAACGATAGGCGATTTTTGGTTAGGCTCACCCCTGTTTGATTATCCACTTGTAAGCCAATGGCAGATGGATTCGCGCCAGGGTGGATGACCCAATCAAACTCCAGGGTTTGTTCGATGAAATAAATTTCAATGTCGATCTTGGGGTAAAGATTTTGTAGGACAACTTTCCGGGCTGGATTTACAGACTTCCAATGCTGAGGTTCATGTCCCAGAAAAAAGTTCTCTTTCCACGGGGCGATGTCTTGATAAATGACCGCGGTGGGTATTGGCGTTTAGGAATGATAAATCAGTTACATGGTAGGCCAGTGTAAACTGCGTGTCTTTGCCTTTGTGATGATGAATTTGGTGTTTGAGGTGAAGGTTCTCCTTGTCCTCTGTTAGGATACGGATGCCGTCATTGGTGATAAATATGGCTCCACCTGGGATTACAGCTTGGGCGATGCTTGGGTTTTCATCTGGCCATTGTCCTACATTGGGCGTAAAGTACAGTTGTGATTGTAGGGGTGATTGGGTGGCAAGTGCAGCGTTTACAGCGCTTTGTTGAGCCCATAGCTGTGTGTTCGCTATACAACCAAGTACAGCCAACAAAGCGAACAGATATGAAAAGCGCCGATTTACCACAATAACAAAGTTATTGAAAACAAAAGAGCTTTTGTCGTTGCCCGCAGTTGGGTAATTTTAATAATCTTATTTACGGTTTACCTGCAAAGTGAGGTTAAGGGCTTGGCCGATGATTTCACAAACCGCATCAACGCCTTGGTTTTGGGTGAATTTGGCGGTTAGGCTTGGGTGGTTGTTGTTTCTCAAACCTGCTGGTGCATTACCGAGGACGTCAATTTGTACATTGTATCGTTCTTCCACGGCATCGATGACATCGGCGAGCGGTGCATTGTCGAAATCCAAGGAGCCATTACTCCAAGATACTGACTTGAGGTTAACGTTAGATTCAACGGTGAAGTACTGTTCTGATTTGGTTGAGGGTGCGGGATTTTCTGTTACACGCATTCCTTTTGTCAAAATTGCAGATTCCAGCATTGTGTTGGAATTTTTAGCCAATTTTTCAACGCGAACTTTACCGTGGTTGACCGTAACTTGAAGTGGTTTTTTGGCATACGAACGAACGTCGAAGCCAGTGCCCAAAACGGTTACTTGATTTTGCCCACTGCGAATAACGAAGGGTGCATTGGGGTTTTTGGCAACTTCAAAATGGGCCATCCCTTGCAATTCGATGTTACGGCTGTTTTTGGTGACTTTGTATTTTACGCTGGAATTGGCATTCAAGGTAATGGTACTGCCGTCTTTCAGGGTAATTTGCTTCACTTGTTGGTTGAGTGTTGCCACTGAACCAGCATCCAAGATGGCAGTTTTTTGTTGGTTGATCCAGAATGCCCAGCCACCAATGGCCAAGAGGGTAATGGCCGCTGCTGCTCTCCAAATGCGTTGGGTATTTTTTAAAATCGTAAACGTAGGTTTCGCCTGTGATTTTTCTTTTAGGCCGCTTTGGAATTTCTCCCATGCTTCATTGTTGGAAGATTCAGCGCTGTAGGTATACTGCCCGGCGAGATTCCAAATTTCATTGAATTCGTCGTCTATCTTAGGCTTGTTATTTGAGTGATTCATGGTATTAATGCATTAATTGGGGTTGCATCATGGCCGATACTTGTTGTTTAATAATGGCCAAGGTAGGTTTAAATTGGGGATTTTTTTTCAGCCAATCTTCCAATTTTTTTAGTTCTTCATCTTGCATCAGACCTGCAGCATATTTGGTGAAGGTGTTGCTTTCGAGTTGCTCTTTTGTCATGAGTTTGCCTTTTTCCGGAAAGGGGTGATCAGGCCTATAGACACCAAAACTCTCCTTTACCCCCAAAGAAAATGATAATTTTTTTAAAATATTTTAAGTGATTGATAATCATACACTTGTAAATTAAAACTATTGAAATCCATGAATTTTTTCTATGATTTCAACCACTGCCTTTCCTTCTTCCGGGGTTGTGATGGCGGGTTTATCAAACAATAAGTGATTGATAACATCTTCAATCACGAAATGGTGGTTGGCGGCACTGCCTTTATATCCACCGTAATCGTTGGGGGGTTCTGATTGCGGTAGGATTGGCATCGTATAGTTTTCAATGTCGCAATAGTCAATGGTGTTCATGTATTGACCACCCAATTTCACAGTACCTTTTTCACCGATTAAGGTGATGGAACTTTCAAAATTCTGGTTGTGCAGGGCTGTAGAATAACTCAAAGTGCCTTTGCCTCGCTGATGGAAAGAGAAAAGAACTTGTCCGCTGTCATCAAAGTCGGTGAGTGATTGGTGATTGAAATTGGATGCCGTAGCAAAATTGATTTCTAGCGGACCTAATAACCAATAGACGAGATCTATGAAGTGAGAAAACTGCGTAAAAAGCACACCACCATCGAGGTCTGCAGTACCATGCCAATGTCCTTTTTTGTAGTATCGATGGTCGCGGTTCCAATAACAAACCACTTGAACTTGATAAATTTCACCGAGGGTATGGTTGTCGATGAGCGATTTTATCCATTGCGATGGGGGTGAGAAGCGATTTTGCATCACACAGAAAATCTGTTTGTTGCGTTTTTGCGCCTCTTCAATCATGGCGTCGCAATCCTCTGTAGAAAGGGCCATGGGTTTTTCTACAACCACATGTCGGCCCATCTTCAATGCTTGTATGGCATGTTGGCTATGATATCCGTTAGGGGTAGCGATACAAACCACATCGATATTGCCATGGTGCATTAGCATTTCTTCCACGCTCTCGTAAAGCGGTAGGTCTCCGGAAATATTGAGTTCCTCCCGTGTCTTTACGTCTGTAATCGCAACGAGTTGGGCCTTTGGATTGTTGGCAATCATATGTGCATGCCTACTGCCGATATGGCCGGCTCCCACGACGGCAAAATGGATTTTTTGGGATGTGTTGGTCATGCGTAACGGCAAAAATGCACAAGTTTTTGGAGAAATTGCTGTCGTTCGTTAAAACGCGGAGAAAAAGGTTTGGTAATGTGGATGTAACCGCCAAAATTTGCGGTTGTATGACGAACGAAAAGGTATTGGTGATTGGTTCTTGCGGACAGTTGGGTACGGAGTTGGTAGAGGCATTGCGCGGTATTTACGGAGATTCCAATGTGATCGCGAGTGATGTGAAGAAATCGGACAGTCCTGTTTTTGACGGCGGACCGTTTGAAACACTCGATGTATTGGACGTATCCAAGATGTCTGAGATCATTCAGAAATACAAACCTACCCAGGTATATCATTTGGCTGCGTTGTTAAGCGCAACGGCTGAGAAAAATCCCGAGTTTGGTTGGAAGCTCAACATGGAGGGGTTGTTTCACGTTTTAAACGCAGCGCGCGATACGGGCATCATCAAGAAAGTATACTGGCCTAGTAGCATTGCGGCTTTCGGACCAAATACAGAGCGATTTGGCACACCTCAATACGGTACCATGGATCCAACCACGATTTATGGAATTAGCAAGTTGGCGGGTGAGTTGTATGCGCAATATTACTTTAATCGTTGGGGTATTGATACGCGTTCATTGCGTTATCCTGGTTTGATTGGGTATAAAAGTGCACCGGGTGGTGGAACCACAGATTATGCGGTATCGATTTACCACGATGCATTGCAAACGGGTAAACACACTTGTTTTTTGGGTGAGGGTACCACTTTGCCGATGTTGTATATGCCTGATGCATTGAAGGCCACGTTGGATATTATGCACGCGCCTGCTGAGCAGATTAAAATTCGCACAAGCTATAATTTGGCTGGGATGAGTTTTGCTCCCGAGGAAATTGCTGCGTCAATTGCCAAGTTTGTGCCTGGATTTGAAATTTCGTACGAGCCAGATTACAGACAAGCAATCGCGAATAGTTGGCCAGCGGTTATTGATGATTCTGAAGCCAGACAGGACTGGGGTTGGAAGCCAGATTTTGATTTGGACAAGATGACTGAAGACATGCTGAAGAATTTGCGACTTCAGTATGCCCAGAAGGGTTAATTGTACAACGCTTTAGGCATTAATCGGTGAGTGTAGCATAGCCTAGGGCTTTGCCTATCATTGCCGTTGTGGTAGCACGTTCTACCAGAACATTGACCAAATCTCCGATTTTGTATTCTTCGCATGGGAAGATGGTGACTGAATTTTGGTCGCTTCTGCCTTTCCAATCGAGGGTACTTTTCTTTGAATGGCCTTCGATGAGCACAGTGACTACTTTGCCAATGTAAGATTCATTTTTGGCTTTTGATTTGGCGTTTTGGAGGGCGATGATTTCGCTCAAACGGCGTGATTTTACATTTTCTGGCACGTCATCCACGAGTTTCTTGGCAGCGGGGGTGCCGGGACGCTCGGAGTACACATACATGTAAGAGAATTCAAACTCCGCCCAATCGATGAGACTCAGTGTATCTTGGTGTTCTTCTTCTGTTTCAGAGCAGAATCCTGCGATGATGTCACATGAAATGCCACAATCTGGGATGATATTTCGAATCATGCGAATTTTATCCATGTACCATTCACGGGTATAGTTTCTAGACATGATGTCGAGTACCCTTGAATTGCCGCTTTGAGCAGGCAGGTGGATGTAGTTACACAGATTTTTATATTTGGCCATGGTGTGAACCACTTTTTCATTGATATCCCGCGGGTGGCTGGTACTGTAGCGAATGCGCATATGCGGCACTGCGGTGGCACACATTTCTAGGAGGTCGGCAAAATCCACTGAACTATCTTGTTCGTCTTGGGTGAGTTTTTTGAATTCTTTTTTTGGTCCACCGCCAAACCACAGGTAGGAATTGACATTCTGTCCGAGCAGGGTAATTTCTTTGTATCCAGCGTTGGACAATTCCATCACTTCTCTTACGATACTTTGGGGGTCGCGTGAGCGTTCTCTGCCACGTGTAAATGGCACAACACAAAAGCTGCACATGTTGTCGCAACCGCGCATAATAGAGACAAAGGCGGTTACGCCATTTGAGTTTAATCTTACGGGACTGAGGTCGCCATAGGTTTCTTCTCTGCTTAGGAGCACATTGATGGCACGTCCTCCTTCATCAACTTCGGCTACGAGTTTTGGAAGATCTCTATAGCTATCAGGTCCGGCCACTACGTCAACCAATTTTTCCTCTTCCAGTAATTTTTCTTTGAGTCTTTCGGCCATACAGCCAAGTACTCCGATGATGAGTTCTTTGTTGTGTTTTTTGTTGCCGCGCAGGTGTTTTAGGCGTTCACGAATGCGTTGTTCGGCATTATCCCGGATGGCGCAGGTATTGAGGAAAATGACATCTGCATCCAATTCGTCGGTGGTAGAAGCAAATCCATGTTCACCCATAATGGAGGCGATGATTTCGCTATCGCTGAAATTCATGGCGCAACCATAGCTTTCGATATAGAGCTTTCTGTGGGCTGTGGCGGTGGGTGGGATTGTGACTTCTGACATATTGTAACTACAAAAATACGGGCTTTTTTGTTTCTTTGCAGTGAATGAGACATTTCAACACCTTGATTTTGCTTGCCTTTATGGCTTTTGTGGGTAGGGTATCGGGCCAGACCAAG
>JACCDO011263529.1_pt1 | contig 12391 bp, 37 predicted proteins | sample 7446101 | NCBI WGS metagenome assembly JACCDO01 (sample SAMN15323440, study PRJNA562643) | freshwater metagenome | isolation source: river surface water | place: USA:Blue River Watershed | collected 2017-08-16 | reverse complement strand
CTACAACGTTGATCCTAATTATGCGGCTATGATTGCCGCAGGTCGTGTTGCTGAGGATGCTATCAGTAAACGTATGATGCAGGCCAGCGAAATTCGTCGACAACAGCGGTATGAAAAAAATCAACCGTTGACTCCTGGACAAAAGGCCGCATGGGAAAAACTTGTTGAAGAGTTTGGAGATAGTGCCAAGCAGCTAGAGTGGCCCAGCATTCGTGAATGTGCAGAAGCTGGTGTCAATGCTATGCAGGAAGAAGCTGACAAGCTCATGCAACACGAAAGCGTTCGTAAGGCCTATGATCATTTTATGTTGATGTGCCAACTAGTAAAGGAAAAAGAAAATGGCGTTTGAATGGCGTAATCCTTTCGTAACTAGGCCTATTAAAACTATCAGGCCCGGTGATAAAATGTTTAAGATCCACAACGGTTTCATGGCCTGTGATCGAGCTAGTCTTGAAATCGCACCTACTTGCCCGTCTAACATCGCTAATACTATTGCGATTGCACATAGCAAGGGTTGGCTCAAACCTGTAGCACACGTTACAGAAAAAGAATATGTCTTAATGGGATTATCAAATGGCGATTCTTGATACCCGTGATTTACAAAAGTACGGATACGGAAATGATCTAGGTGATGCTACTATTAGTGTCAACGAAGTGGCCAAAAACAACATTAGTTGTTGGGCAGGCGGCACTGAAATGCTTAGAGTCGCCCAAGATGGATTTTATGTTCGCGGTGTGCGAGTTCCTGCGGATGACAAAGAAGCGGAAACTGTGTATAATGCGTTCAAACAATTTTTAGTTTGGGCTGAGCTCAATAGGAGGTAATATGAGCGGACGTGGATTTATTGCGGAAGAAGTTGCTACTGTTTGTGAACAGTGTGGCAAGATTGACGAATGTAGGCCTTATGGTCCAAACGATGAACAGATTTGCTTTGATTGTGCAATGGCTACTCCCGAGTCGCAGGCTATTGCAGAAAAGAAAATGGCGGCTTATATTTTTGGAGAAACAGAATGATTCGTCTTTGGTTAGTATTTGCTATCTTTGCTGTTCTTATCCATTTCAGTATTACATCTTGGCGAGCACTGAGCGGTAAGGAAAAATGGGGCTTGACAAAGACTGCGGGATACAGTATAATTGTCGCATCGTTAGCAGCACTAGCGATGAGTTTAATCGTAATTCTCTTTTAAGGAAACACAAATGAAACGTCTTTTGACACTTGGTATTTTGGTTGGTGCAGTTCTTATGACTGGTTGTACTCGTATTGAAACCGGCGAGGTTGGCCTGCGAGTTGGTTTTGACAAACAGGTTAAGAATGATGAGCTGTTGCCTGGTTCGTTTAATCAAACACTGATCGGTGATGTGCTTACATTTCCGGTCAAGGACGTTAACGTCAAACTCGACGACATGACTCCTATTGCTAAAGACAACAGCACTATGAAAGACTTTGATGCTATTGTTATCTATAACTTGAATCAGGCACAGGTTGCTGAACTGTATAACAGTAAGTCAAAGGCCTTCCACGTCAAACACGACGGCGACACTTACTTGATGTTTAACTACATTTACAATGCGGCTCGTAATGCTGTCTACAAAGAGGCTCGTAAGTACGATGCACTGGACATGGCTGATGCTCGTCAGCAAATGGAAATTGCTATCAAAGAACAGATCCAAAAGACTCTTGTAGAGGAAAAGTTGGATGGTGCAATTACTATTAACCAGGTATTGGTTCGCAATGTAATTCCAGCAGACTCTGTTGTAGAATCAGCTAATGCCCTTGTTCGTGCTAAGAACGAATACAAGCAGAAAGAAGTTGAAGTGCAGACTGCTAAGAAAGAAGCAGAACGTATGCAAGCTCTGAGCAACCAAGGTTCACAGTCAATCGCCTACATGAATGCACAGGCCGCACTTAACATCTCCGAAGGTATTAAGAATGGTCGAGTCCAGACTATTGTTGTGCCAAGCAACATGACTGGTTTGATGATCAACAAGTAATATGACCGATAGCACACTACTTAACATCGTATGTGCTTTCATTGTAGGAGTCCCCATGTTTTATATGGCATGGTGGTTCCTACAGTTAGCCAAGAAAGACTAATATGAAACAACGTGGATTTACTCTAATTGAGCTGATGATTGTTATTGCTATGTTGGGTATCCTAGCATCAATCATTGTTGGAGCAGTTGGAGCAAGCTCAGGAAATAGTACCATTAGTTTTGGTATCAACGGTATGAGCGAAGTTCGTTGTATTGACGGCTTCAAGTTCATTACAGATCAAAATGGCAACACCCGTCAAATCTTAGATGAGTTTGGCAAAGGTGCTCGTTGTGAAACCCAATCAAAGCCAGGAGGCTTTTAATGGAAAACGTAATTGGTTGGTTGCTGGTAGTAATGCTAGTTGCTGTTCCTGCATTGCTAATCTATGGTGTTGTTAAGCTCTATAGTAAGCATAGAAAGGCAGTAGCCGAAGCAGATCAGCGTCGTGAAGAAGCACTTGCTACACTAAAGAAAGAACGCCAGGCGTCTTGGGATCGTATGAGTAAAGGTGCAACTCACGTTGGTAAAACACAATACGATTATATTGCTGATCAAAAGCGTACAACTGTTACAGAAAAAGCAACTGGTCGTCAAATGAGTTATGTTCATCATAACGAAGACGGTCCAGACTTGCTGACTACAATGATTGTGGCAGATATGTTGCTGAATCACAAAGACACTAGCTCAGGAACTGTTAGTTGGAAGGATGATGTGCCTAGTGTAAGCACAAGTTCTTATTCTAGTTCGTCAGACGACGACAGCCGTAAGAGCTCTAGCTGGTCAAGCGACAGCAGTCCTAGTTATAGCGACAGTGGTCCTAGCTATAGTTCTAGCAGTGATAGCAGCCCTAGCAGTGATTGGTAATATGAAGTTGTTTGGTCGCACAGGCGGTTATTGGATATTTTATATCAGTGCTGCCTACTTTGTATGCGGTATGTGGAGTATATATAAAGGCGTTGACTTGACATGGCTTCCACCTTTGTATATAATGTTTTTATCAATGCCCTTTTGGTTTCCACCGTTAGGGCGAGCTATTAACCTTAGTGTAGATTGGGATCTTAAAATGTTTGATTTTTTTCGACGTAAAACTGCTAAAGAATACTTAGATGAAACCAAGGACAATGTCTACACATTGCCTAAGCCTAAACTGGTGCCTCCTATGCCTGAAGTAGAACCTCCTAAGAAAGAAGAGCCTGCTAAGATTTTCTATCGTTTAGGGTTAACTGATAACAATCGTGTTGCATTTAGCATGGGTGATAGTGAAATCACTATGAACAAGGAAGGTGTCCAGCAGATGATTGATCAGCTGGAGTTTTTTCAAAGCCAGCTCTATGACGAAGGCCCAGACGGCAGTGGTCCAGATGGCGACGGTGGGGAACCTGTACCAGTACCTGAACAAAAGGCAGCATAATGGGATCAATTCTAACTGACATATTTCAAAACCTCGATGTAATATGGGAAGATCCTACGCCGGTATACAAGGGTAAAAACTATGGTAAAGAGGTAGACATCATACAGGTTCCTTGCTGCCATTATGATGATCAAGAACCTGTAACAATTATCTGGCCTGACCTACAGAACGGTCCTTGGATGGCCGGCGGCGCCACGCTACGTTGGTATCAAGGATTACCTGTAGGCGAAAACGACATTGACGTATTCTGCAAATCTAAAGAGCAGATGCAGGCTGTAGTTGATGCTGTAAAGAGTTATGGTCGCTATTCTACTAAACACGAAAGCGATAATGCTATTACTCTAAGTTATCATAACAAGGCTGGTACTAAGTACTGGACTATTCAAATTATCAAGCGTAGATATTTTGATAGCCTACAAGAAGTTGTTGATAACTTTGACATTACAGTTTGCCAAATTGGTACAGGTGGTCAAGAATGGCTAATGAATAAGAATACTGCTCGTGATATTCGCGAACGTAATCTACGAATGAATATGCCTTTACATCCAGATGCTGCCAAGCGATTGGCCAAATACTGGACCTATGGTTATCGTCCTGTAGAAGGTCTGTTAGAAGCTATTCAAACAAATCCTATTGCAGTAAAAGAATTCACAGTAGACGGAGATTATGAAAATGCGTTCTGAGCAATCTTGGAGCCTATTAGATCCCAAACCTGTATTGTTGTATATTGATCACAGCGATGAATATATCTGCTACTGGAACGGTATTGCAATGACTCACATTATGGCTATGAATATGGCCCTAGAGTTTTACGGTATCTATCCTACTCCAGAAATGAAAACAGCCATGGAGAAGGAATATCGTAGAATTTACTATGCTAACGGATTTGATACTCGAGCTTGGGATTTTAAAGTCAGTGAGAGTCCAATTTATTCCTATGTAAAACGGTTGATGTTGGATCATTTGAAAAAAGTTATTCAAGAGCCTTCGAGAGATATTTCAGAGGTTATTGGTTGGTTTGATTATAATAGAGCAAGAAAGGAAGTAAAGTAATGGACATGGATCAAGCGGCAGTATGGCTTGCCGGTAGTATTTTAACAGTTTTGGGATTTTTAGTAATCCTTGGCGGTGTTCTTATCGCTAACAATCTAATACACAAGTATTGGAAATCTTGGGGATGGCAGTTCTATCCAACTTGGGTGAACGATCATCAGCACCAGTTTATGACTCACGACGAAGCGTCTAAGATTCCTCCTACTCTGAAAGAAGAAGATGGGAAATCTAAGTGATTATTTTGCTCGGAATGCCTACAAACCAAAATATCACATAGGTGATCGTGTCTTTGGACATTGGAACAAAATTCCATTTGTAGGCACAGTAGGCAACGACACACTGATATCCGAAATAGAAGGTCCGAGGATTACTATCCATTTGGATCTTCCTCTCCACTTGACAGGCAAGACGTATACTGTTATAATAGTTGCACACAAAGACATTAAACCACTCAAGGAGTTGTGATGCTGCTAATTTATTTGATCTTAGGTTCTATTATGATGTTCCAAAGCGGGATGTTTTGGAGTGCCTATAGGATTAGCAAGATTGAAGAAAAGCCTGCTGGGAAGTTCTTAGCGTGGAGCATTGGTCTGGGAGTGTTTAGTTTGTATTTTTTAATCTCAATGATCGGAAGGGCGGGTGTGGTATGATTACTCTTAAAGAATTCATGGAAATCTGCGGCTATCGTATTACCGAAGGTAGCGATTACGGTTGGCAGTGTTTTGGACACAACGCATACACACTAGATTCGTGGAATGGCGATCTCAATGGGCATACAATTAGCATTGTATTTGATACTCGTACACAGGTTGTTTATCAAGCCACTGCCTACGACTACGCTCGCAGTCGTGCCTATCGTATTACTAATCCCGAATTCAAAGCTGCGTTTGATGCAGAAGTTAGCGATCGCGATATCCTCGACATGGCATGGGAAGATGACGAAGGCAATCCTGTGAAATACGTTGATCTAGATGTTGATGCAGACTTTCTTGAAAAAGCACAGGCAATCTGCAACGATCAAGAATACGACACTCGTGTGCAAATTGAAGTCAACTTCACAGACGAAGAACTGCTAAAGTACATGACATTTGCACATGAACGTGATATTACTTTTAACCAGCTTGTAGAAGAAGCCGTTAAGGCTGCTATTGCAGAGCACAAATTACAGAAAGCATAAAATGACTGACGCACAAAAGTTTTTAAATGATTTAAAGACTGGTATTCGTTATGTTGTAATCAATACCTGCTACGGTGGGTTTGGCTTGAGCGATCGTGGAATTCGCGAATACGTTAAACTTGCGGGTTTAACTGAAACAGATTTCCACCATCGCGAAATTCCTCGTGATGATCCTTACCTTGTAAAAGTCGTTAAAGAACTTGGCATGGCTGCAAACGGCCCTCACTCTAATCTAAAGATTGTTGAGATTCCAGGTGATGTGTCTTGGCACATTGGCGAATACGATGGCAACGAATGGGTAGCTGAGGATCATCGCACATGGGACTGAAAGTAGAACCCACAAGTTATCCTGGTTGGGCAGGTCATCCTACTTATCTAGTTCGCCGCGGACCAGACTATCAAGAAGTCTGTTTATGGATGTACAAAAACAATGTAGAACATTTTCTATTAAGTTCTGGCTCTAACGGCTATGTGTTTCAGGTACGCGATAAGAAAGAATGGTTTGCACTTAAATGGCTTTAAGAACATCAGTACATCATTGGCAGTTCCATAATGGCATTGATCCTATTAACCCAGGATCTCAGTGGCCTAGTATTTTACCACGGGGCTGGACCTGTTGGGTCTATCCTGAAGACGATCGTGCGTTTGAAGAATGGATGGCTAAGAACTGCCCCACGGCAGATTGTACGCATCGTTTTAACAGTGGTAATCCTATGTACACTGTGAATATCTCAGATGACAAAGAAGCAATGATATTTCAGTTGAGGTGGATGTGAAAGCCTACGTTTTAACTGAACGAGAATGGACAGACGTTTGGGAGCAGATTAAGAAAAGTAATCCTCCTAGTGTTTATCTCAGTCGTGCTAAGATGCGCAAGGTCCTAGGGTTTACACAACGCGAACATGAAGAGTGGATAGTTATTGATCACACAGGCGATCGTGAGCGCAGAATGCTCAAGAAAACTATTCATCTTGATTTTTACAGCGAACAACAACGCACAATGTTCCTATTGAAGTATGCACACTTATTCAAAGAATCCTGCTCTGAATAAATTGTTGGCGACTCGTGTGAGAGCCACATTTCCCTACAGGATCAACTTTGATGCTATTGCCTACGACAACAAAAAACCCATGGAAGAGTGGTGTGAAAAAAATTGTCAAGGTCTGTGGCGTTCTGAACAATATTATGCCATTTACTGGCAGTTTGAACAGGAAATAGATGCTACAATGTTTATGCTGCGGTGGGGTACCGCAAATGGGAATAGACTAAAATGAGTCTTAAAGAATTTGCACACGATGCCAGCGGATACGTTCTCATGGGCGACGAACGCGATGTTGCAGTTGCCTACTCTAAACGTCAGGCTGTCTACGAATGGTGCGGGCAAAATAAGATTGCTGTTGAATATCAAGGAACACTTGCTGGCACAGATGTTTGGCGTATTCGTGATGATCAACAACGTGCTTGGTTTACGTTGAGGTGGTCATGAGAGTAATGAACAAGGCTGTTTGGCCACATCAAACTCGCGCCAAAGGAGACAGCGATAGCATTTACCGTTGGTGCCAAGAAAAGTTGTATCACGGTGGCTACTATGAGCCGAACTGGTATTACAACGCAGAAACAAATACATGGTGTTTTAAAGACGAAAGAGAGTTTTTAATGTTTTGTCTTAAGTGGGTGTCATAATGGCTGGAATGAACGAAGCGTATCCCTACAGCTTACCCTATCCTAGGACTGCTAAGTGGTTCGACGGCGATTGGCGTGAACTCAGTAATTGGTGTGAGCAGACTATTTCTGGCGAATGGGAATACTTTAACTCAGAGTTTAGGTTTTCTACAGAACGTGCTAAAATGTTGTTTATGTTGAAATGGTGGAACAATGACTGAATATCTAACTGACGAAGAACTTATTGATCGCATAATTAAATTCAGCGACGATCCTGAAAAAGTTCGCCTTGCTACAATTATGGAACGTACTAAAGGATCAATTTGGGACGACCTAGTTGATGCGGGCATGGACGAAACATACTGTACATTTGATTCAGAATGGGGCAGTAGTATGCACGTAGGTCAATACATTAATCATCTTCGTGAAGAAATTAATATTCGTGATGATGAACTGCATCAACTACGACAAGAACTCGAAGAACAAAAAGCCCGTACTATTGCTGATTTGATTGCAGAACTCAATCAACAGATTAACACAGAACAATATATTGCTAGAGAAGCAAGAATTGAACGCGATAAAGCAGTAGACCGAGCTAAAGAAGCTACAGAAAAACTGCGTATGTGGAACCATTTGCGAACACCATGACAGCCTACTGGAATAACACTGACGAATTTGTTATCTACAAGACTTGGTTGATAGATAGTGCTAAAGTATCTCAAGCGCAGTTGGCATCATTAGACAGCGTTGGAGTCAAAGGACGGTTAACCTACGACATGGAATCCTTTGAAGGTCGCGGGCAAACCTATTACTACGGCGCAGGCAGTCGTGCAGAGTTTAAGACCACTTGCGAAAAACAAGAATTGATGCTACAATTAATGTATGGCAAAGACTTGATGTTATTGCGAGTTGATGCAGTTCCTCCACATTCAACTGTCTACACATAATGCACACCTGGCAACGAGAACTACTTAAACAACTAGAAGGTAGAAAACCTAACGAGTTGACAATCATGATGAGCGGCCGCAATGTTGGCAAAAGCGTTATGAGTTCTGTACAGGCCTGGAAGCGTATGATGGACGATATCTACAATCGCCCTGTTGAAGAATTGATTCTCACGGAAGGACGTATACACGGTAGTCGATATCACTGTGTAGAACCCAAGGGCGGCTCATGGTTAGAAATGGAAAAATGGTGTCGTGCTACTTTTGGCGAGCCAGGAGAAGTTTGGCCCAAAGATGATTTTAACTGGCCAGACACGATGCGTTGGGCAATGAATAACCGTAAGTTCTGGTTCCGCAATGAATCAGACCGTACACTATTTGTAATGAAATGGCGATGACTAAACGAACACTACGTAGGCGTGTAATTATTCGCGAATATGATTTTAACAAAATCAAGAACGATGCTATAGGTCTTCACTATGATGGACACAGTCTCTATGACCGTGTTGAATTTACTCCCTTGAGTCAAGACACTCTAGAAAAACTTCAACTGCAAGAAATTCTCAAAGGTAAACATACTCCTCTAACTGAAGTAAAGTGGAATTTGACTATTCCTGCTGTATTGCTGTATCAGTTAAAGGATTATCTCTACGACGAACGTTATTACGATTGGGAAGTAAACACAGACGAAGATGGTTATCTTTGCGTACAGGCACGTAAGAATACACCCAAAACCAGGATCGGTTGGGGAGTCTTTGAAAAAGATTTAGAAAGCAGGCTATGAAAATTTCAAAATGGTATCATACAGCAGACATGCAGCCGCCTAAGTCGGGTTATTACCTTTCCTATCGCGGATGGGGTATGGGTGGTAAAGCAGACGGTGATCACGATCACGGTTATGTCTATTTTGATAAAAAGAAAAACGAGTGGCGCGACTATGAATCGGAATATTCAGGACATTATGCCATTGTTTACTACTGGACAGATGCTACACCCGACGAATGGGTTGATAGTGATCCTCCTGTGAGTCAACGCAAGTCCGCAACTAAATCTATGGGTGCCGCTGAAAAGACAGCATGGGAGCAGGTTGAAGCAGCACTCAAAAATTACGAAACAATCAAAGCACTTTCACAATGCACAACATAAAGGTATCACTTGAAATGGATGATAATCCTACATACGGAATTGACCTCGAAGAAGAGATGATGAAAGTATTGGCAGCAGAAATTGCTGCCGAACTGGACTTTGAAGTTATGAGTCAAGTAATGATCAAAAGTGGTTGGCACAAGGTCGTGTTAGATCGTTTTAAAAATAATAATCATGCCATTGATATGAAGTATTGGGCAGAAGAATATTGTAAATTCGGACACTTTAATCACGGCACTACTTTTGTCTTTGAAGACAAGGGAGATGCTGTTAACTTTACAATGAAGTGGGCATAATGAAAATAGAACTTGACAATATTATCCAGCAACCGACTGAAAAATACCCTTACACACATCGGGTAAAGGTTTATATAGATTATGATTCTTCCGAGGAAGAACAGCTCGATGATTGGTTAAAAAAATCTGGAATCAAATATTCTAACCCAGGACGAGGAGTATATTATCTTGGACCTAAGGATACTACAGCATTTATGTTAAGGTGGAGCTAATGACAGACATTAACAAACAACTTAACGATATCTTTAAACAGACTGATGCGGTGTTTAAAAATATGAACACCCAAATGGACGACATGTTTAAACAGATGGATCAGATCTTTAAAGAAGCAGAAAAAATTAAAAACGTAGCGAGGAAAACAGAAGTGGGACCTTGGAAAGAATGGTTTGCTTGGCGACCAGTGAAGATCAAAAACAAGCGCATTTGGATGAAGAAAGTCTATCGTCGTAGTATCAATACCTATGTTGATCAGGACGATTGGACACGCTACGAATATGGCGATATCTTTGATGTTCTAAAAGAAGCAGGCAGTAAAAATTCTTTCCAGGCGGATGAAGTTCAGCAGGGACCTGCATAATGGAATACTTTCACAGCAGTGGAGGCAATCCTAATCCGGGATTTGTCTATCGCTTCCTAGTTAAAGAAGTCAACAAAGAAATGTGGCAATGGCTAGAAAAATATCCCCTGCACGGTCCTTTTGATCGTTGGTACATTCAACGCAACGGCGATCCATATTCTAAAAATGAAGACAAGAAAGAGATTCCAATGGTGCAGATTGAGAATCGTAAAGCCGCTTATATGTTTATGTTGGCCTACAGCGAGTATATAATAGCAAATAAAAGTCTTTATGAGGTCGAGCCATGAGAGTACATGTACACAAGTTTCATAAGTTTCTAACAGACTACGACTCTAGGTTAGAAAAGCACTACGGTACAATTAATCCTAAGATTAGCCATCAACAACATCTACAGCACATCAACGAATGGTATTCATATGATGTACAAGTCGATGAACTTGGCCAGGAAGCCTACGTCGAAATGTCTGACGAAAACTATACAATGTTTGCTATTAAGTACTCATGAAAATGACTTATAGACAACTTCTAGCTCACCTTCATAATAATAGATTACAGTATAGTAATCTACCTATGGCTGAGAAATCTGACAAGGAAGAACAAGTCATGGAAGCTATTCATGATATAATGCAGGCAAGTTATCCCGGACCGTATATAGTTGAAGAATATTATGATAGTAAGCGTATGAGTTTTGCATTACGATTAAAATTCGAAACTCCGCAAGAAGAAACATTGTTTAGGATTAAGTACTCATGAACTACAATCCTGCACCACCGGTTAAACTAGGAAGAAGCATAGGTTGGAATCTAGATAGACAAGGTATGAAGATTACTCAAATTATCACAGATGGTGCAGACTGCTATCCTTGGCATGAAGTATATGCGTGGTTGCCTGTTAAAACTATCACAGGAAAATATGTGTGGCGACAAAAAGTCTACAAGCGTAAAGTCTGGGTAGTTTGGGGCACAGGATTTCATATGGAACCTACAGTTCAATACGCAACATTATTTGACATGTTAGAGGCTGATCATGACACGCTATAGTGTACATCCTATGGAACAACAATTTCAAGATTACGAAAAGTCCTACAAGGAAAAGCGCAATACCTATTGGCAACGTTTACGCAGGGCCTTTGCCGACTACACAGAAAAAAACGAAGATGGCAATTTTAGCAGTTTTAGATATCACATGTTGAACCAATACGGCATGGATGTTAATATGGTAGGCGGCAACATTGGTACTACCTACAAGGTTGTAGACGAATCTAAGCATACAATGTTTTTACTAAAATATGGGCGTGATTGAATATCTAAAGGACAAATACCTTACCTGGCGTACAGGCAAAGACAAAGCCCAGCGTGAGTGGGAAGCATGGTATGAGGTTAATGTTATCTACGGTGCTAGTACCATTCCTAATATGTTTAGAAATTTTAAACATATAATCGTCGTTAATCCTGATAAGTTCTTTGAATTTGATCCTTTTACCTGGGTGCCATGTGAAGATGCCAAACAATACTTCTGGCCAAACCGTGAGTTAGGCGACAATGCTGTGTGGAGATTTGAAAGAGTGCATTGGGACCATTGGAGCGAACAATGGAGCATTAATGGTCTAGGCGATAGGGATCTAGCCTTTGTTGCTACAAATAACGAAAGGGACGCTATAATGATAGCACTAAAATACGGTGGGTAAATTAAAAGAATCCTTAATGTGGCCCAATGCCAGGGACTATACGCCACAGATAAATCAAAAACTTGCTGACAGTTATTTTCAGCATCACAATCCCTACACCCATAGACCTGTGCGTAATAAGTACAATGTCGTAGGAGATCGTGTGGAAGAGTGTAAAGAAGTTATAGTTCATACATTCCAAATGGGGGATGTAGATGACCCAGACTTGTATGCTGCCCAACCATTGATAGAATGGGAAAAGTCAGATGCAGGACAATGGGTCATGAAAAATGCCGCGGACACACCAACATGGCACAGAATGGCGGATCCAACAACGTATGGATACAAATATCAGATAAGAGCAAAGCTAATGGGACCTGCCCTAACAGAATGGCTCTTAAGGCACGGAGACAAATGAGTTAT
>JACCDO011003038.1_pt1 | contig 12391 bp, 7 predicted proteins | sample 7446101 | NCBI WGS metagenome assembly JACCDO01 (sample SAMN15323440, study PRJNA562643) | freshwater metagenome | isolation source: river surface water | place: USA:Blue River Watershed | collected 2017-08-16 | reverse complement strand
TCAATGCCCCAGTATAAAAATGCAATCGCTGCGCCGTATGTTCGCGCATTTTGCGAGAAATGGTCGTCAGCCCTGAAATATACCGAGCATTCGTATAAGGATGCGTGGCGGTTGATGTTATCAAACCTAAACCAGGTTGGAAAACATTATTACGAACACGGGATTGAGCCCTGCGCTGAAATACCGGCACACGACCACGACCACGTGGATTAAAACCCGGGTGTATCTATAAATACCGCTGGCGCGCTACTGTTGCCACCACCACTGCCACCGCCCATACCACTACCGCCACCACCACCAATCTCACCAAACTGGGTTAATATAAATACCGCCAATACCGAAGAAATACACACAACTAAAGAATCGCGGATAAGCACCTTCACGGGTTTTTGGTTGTCGGTTTCAACAAACCGCATCTCCATAAATTTCAATAAAAAATAAACGATGGCGACAACCACCCCGATGACGAATATTTTCGTAGAGGTAAACATTACAACTATTTATCGTTCTAAATATATACATACGATTTCAATTAATTATCGTATATTATACGGATTCCTATACGGATTCTGTATAATATAGATTCTGTATACGACCCGTTACGTCTGGAATGCCATCAGCACTGGCGGATAACAAAAATACATAACCGCGCCTCCGATTGCTAAAAACACAAATGAAAATATAAATATAAGTATGTCTATCAGGAAAATATTGTCATACCACGCACCTTTTTCTTCGTCGTCTTCTCCCGCCATTATTCTACGTATATGTATCTACTATAGGAATATTTATTCTCTACGCTACTATTTCAATATCATCTAATAGTGGTGGGGCATTGATACTTTGCGAATCATTTAATGTATAGATATCCAATGTATCCAATTTGATATCCCCGCCAATATTCAACCGTCCGCCGTCGTCGTCGTCATCCGCGTCATCCGCGTCATCTGGGTCGCGTGTCATATATTCATTCTTTCTCTCTTGCGAGTCTGTTTCAAATGTGCGGATTTGATTCTCTCCAAATGATACACCACCGCTGGTGGTTGTCGCGTTGTTCGTATAATTATTACCTGACGACGATGACGATGACGACGATGACTCGGGAGGACTACTGCCATTTAATTCGCCAACAAAATCCAGTTGTCCTACACCAGCACCAATGCCATCGGCTTGGGCGTCGGCATCAGCATCAGCGCCGACATTGCCATCGTATTCGTCTAAAACACGGTCACGCTCACGATGTCTCCGTCTGCGCGTAGATGAACCGGACGACCGACGCCTCGCAGAGAGATTCGCGTCCTCTTCCGATATAATGGGGTCTTGTTTGATCACTTCTTCATTTTCAGTGACCTCTACAACATCCTCAATCGTTTCTTCTAAATACATCTTAATCAAATCTTCTACCGGTATATTATCGCGGATGGTGTTATAAATACACTCCTTAACAATGATTTCAAATTCACGATTATTCCGTTGTGTGTGAAGTGGCGGAATACCTCTCTCAAAAATATACACATTAGAGTATAACTTTCGCGCGCTATTGACGTAAATCTTGTGAATGAAATCCGACAATTGCGGAATTTTAATATCCACCTTCTTCTGCTTATTTCCAACTCGCATAACTGTCATACATTTGAGATGAATGATATGGACACACGTAATCAAATCTTCTAAATACCCGCAAGAACTGCGTTCTTTAATTCGCGCGGTTTCGTCCTTTATGATATTAGGGTTCCATTTGGGAACTCGCGAGAGAAGGTTCTGGAATGTCATCAAGTATTTGTCCTGTTCTTTGTTTCCAACACAGAGTTTCACTGCCTCGTCAAGAATAGACCGAAAGCCTTCTTGGACTAAAGGGGTCAATATATTCACAAGGCGAGACGCCCATTCGTTCTTGGACTCATACAATGATGTCACAGAATAATCATCCATAATTGTGTTACTGATGTATTATAGTCAGTGATATGTGGGGTGGTATTACATAAAAGAAATATTTTCTAAACTCATTTTACAACGAAATACAATAAAATGAAGCATATACAGCATTAAAAGTTTCTCATTTCTAAACTCCTTTCTCACCTTATCAAACATAATGAGTAGCTCATATCGTTTGAGTTCTATCATATTCGGGTAGGTGTGAACGAAATCAATGACGTCTAAAGCACAATATCCTTGTTCGTATAACGACACAGATAAATCCAGTATTCGCGTATATTCTTCACGGGTTGGTTCGGTCTCGGCGACCATACCTCCTCCTTCTCCACTGACTAAATAACTAGGATGGATTGTAATCAATTCTGATAATGTGTGATCTCTCGCCTTTATGATTTTATACATATCACCGCCACACGCGCGGTCTGCAAAGTATCTATGTAAATTAACGGGCATCCCGGCGCTCGCGCTCACCGGTGGCGGAATATAGATATCACAGAACCGCGATAGAATCGGTTTCAAAAGGCTGTCCTTATTTTCAACCACAATAAAAAACCGCGTAGATGAACTGAACAATTCAATACATCGTCTCAATGCAGATTGTGCGTCAATCGTCAGTTTGTCCGCATTTGTCAGAATAACCGATTTGAAAATAGCGCCTTCTTTCAAGTCAATATTCGTCTTCGCGAAAAACTTCAATTCCTCGCGGATGAATCGGATCCCCTTTCCGTGCGCACAATTCGCGCGCATAACATAGTTTTTCATTGCGATTTTATCCCCGCCATATACTTCCTGAATAAACCGGTTCAGGATATACGTTTTCCCGGAACCGTTAGGTCCATAAAAAATAATATTGGGGATTTTCCGGTTCTTGATGAATACCTCTAATTTATTATGGATGTTTTGATGAATACCTTCTAATTGTGTTGTCATTATTCTATTGTTGTAATAATGACAAAATGGTTTTACATCCTTTTATGTTCCGCGTAGCGTTCGTTCACAGATTAATAATTTGTTCGTATGGCATAACCTTTGACGCATTACTACCGCCCGCAGCACCGCCCGCAGCACCGCCCGCGCTACCGCTTGCTTCGCCATCCGTATAATAATAGTTCGTAGTGTAATAATAGTTCGTCGGTTTGGCCGCGCCATAAAACGGCGACTCTTCTTCATAGCCTTGTCCGTTATACATGCCGAGATAAGCCGTCGCAGCGGGCGACCCGTCCTCATAATAATACGCATTATGTTTTGCGGTGCGTTGACTGCTTGCGGGATCATTGGGGTCAATCCAGTTGCCAATCCCGCGGATGATATTTCCGGTAGCGTCACGGATGGACCCGAAGAGTCCGGGTGAGCCACCGTAGGGTCCGCCTGGTCCGCCTGGTCCGCCTGGTCCGCCTGGTATCCGTCCATACCCCCGGAAATTCCGCGTAATACCGCGCCTGTAAATGTCATCTTCGCTCAGGTCGGAAGTACTTGTATCGCGCGCGATGTCGTCGTATTGCGACCGGGTAGATGCCAACAGATTCTTTTCAATCTGGGTTCCATCGGGTAAATACGTCGCCCAGCGCGTGACCTTCAGGCAGTCCGCGTCAATACGGCACGCATCAGAACCTGTCTGACCGGGGTTGTTACACTTCCACGGGCATTTACGCATCAGCAGTATATTATTGCCATCCGCCGATTTTACGAGATTTCCGCTGACGTCCATCTTATAGATATTTTGGCAGTTGCCTTCATTGCTTGACAGGTTGGATGGTTCGGCGCATTTTCGCACATGGCCGTCATCGCCGTATCGCCAGTTTGCGCCGTCATACCACGAATCGGGGTGGCTCGCGATGAGACGGTTTCGGCGCGCAACGGCGACATCATAATTCAGTTGCGCGTCCGTTTTCGCCTGCGGGGTCGTAGCAGACCGAAGGGCTTTATATGCGGATTCATACCCCTTCTGTGCGTCGACCGCCCAGTTCATCTGGCGTTTCACATCGGAAATGAGGACGGACGATGCTGCGCTGGTGACATATGTCGTGCCATCACTCGCAGTTCCGGAAGAGGTAGGCGTGCCGGTGGATACAGTCGTGGCAGCCCTGCCCTCAATTGCCGAGAGAATATATTCACCTTGGTCAAGAACGCCACCATCTACTGTGAACGCATTATTAAGCGTCGCGCCTGTTTTATAGGTGCGGATTTTCGCCGACGTTGTGCTTGTTTTCGCTGCAGGAGTTTGAAGCCCGGCGATGGTTAACCTAACAGGGATATTGTTTGGCAAGGATCCGCCCAGTGTAAACACGACGACGTTATGGCCACCACCGTATGTATTTACGTCGGATGTAACGACGCCTGCACTTGAAATGGTAGAGAGAGTATCTTGAAGACTCGTGGCGGGATTCGTCCATACAAAAGAGATACCCAAGTCAATATTTGCGGTGCGTGTTACATTCGGGACTTGAACCAGGAAAATATCCCCCGACACCAGCGCATTCGTAAGCATCATTGTAATAGAAAATGTCGTAGCACTTCCCGTATAATTTGGAGATAATTGTGGACTTTCGGTAGATATTTTACGGCAGGGCAAAAATGTTGACAATCCGCCGTAGGTTGTATCATTGAAGATACGCAATTGTTTCGCTGCGTCAGACGGCGACAAATTCACGAGGACGAGTGTCTGGGCGGCAGAAGCAGTCTCTGCGTTACTTATGAGAGATACATTTGCCAAACCGGCCCCAGGTGCGGCAGTCGTTCCAGGGGTTATTTCATTATTCACCCACTTCAGTCCAGATATTTCCAGCGCATATTTGCCAGCGGCCATCGGATTTGCGGTTTGAATCGTATAGGTTATGACACAATATCCAACATCAGCCACCGGTGGCTGACCGTCAGCACCCGCTACCGGAATTGATACTGCCAGACCGCGACCATTTTCCGCAGTATCCAAGTCTGCACCCGTCCCACTTGTCGTTCCAACCGTTGCTGGTAGTGGACCAGTATACGCACGCATCGTCGCCTTCAATCCCGAAGCACTTGTATTCTGGATATAATACGTAGGGACCTTAATCGTGATCACTTTCGCCGGGGTAGAGCCGGATACACCGCGCAGTTCAGCGGTGGTTGTAAAAAGAAACCGAAATGTAGTTTCAGAATTCTTCACATATGAACATTGATTAATGATAAGGGTTCCGTCCGATCGCGAACCGGATGTAACCGCGGGGGCGTGTGAAAGTTGTGTCCGGAGTTCGCCCTGATACCGAACATGGTCGGCCACCGCAAGCCCTTCAATGACCCCCGTCCCATATCCCTCCGATGGCGCGATCCACGACCCAAACCCGCCATTTCGGTAGGTTCGCGAGATCCATACACTCACTAATAACACCACGATTAGAATAAAGACTATCGTATATTTATCCTGGAATAATTCGCGAAGATTCATATCGCCGAATATAATATTATAACTACTATAATGTTATAAAATTATCTATTGGAAACATTGTAAAAATGCCGATGACTCCGTGCCTCCGTGACTCCGTGACTCCTCCGTTAATACGTCTGTAAGCTATGTGTGTATGGATTCTGTCTAAATGCGTTCAAGATGTCCGGCTGGATTCTCTCATTGAGTTTGCTTTCATCGTATCCTTGTGGCATCGTCATCTTTCCATAAATATCAATACTTGGAATAGACGACGGCGCATTCGTCGCGATCATCGCGCGGTTATTTGCACGGTCGGCATCCAGACGATCAATCTGGACGTTGGTATTAGAATTAAACAGCGACATCGCACCGTGATTGGTTATATTTTTATAGGTCTTATTCACATTATTGCGCTGGTTATATGCGGCGTTATAGAGGCCGTTCCCCATTCGGGTCGCGGTCCCGCCGGCGCCTCCTAAATAATCGGTGCTGGTTGTTGCGCGCTCCGTTTCTTCTGGCGTGTTCTGAGAGATTAAATAACCCGCCGCCGCCTGACGCTCTACATTCAAATGGTTGTATCCGACCAGACCCACGGTGGTTTCTTTAATCGTGGTGGGTGCGCGGTCGGCGGGATTAAATGTCGCGGTGACTGCAGCGGGGACCGGCATTCTCGCATTCTCATACAAGCGCGCATTTCCGACCACATTTTCTTTACGCGACGGTTTCAGAACATCCATCAGAGGCGCGATAACTGCCTTGAGTGCGCCGTGGATACCGCCCATCTCATTGGGACGCACGGTCGTCCTATTATTATGTGTAAATTTATAGCTCGTCCTGCCGAAATCGGCCTCGGTCGCGGTATTTTTCTCGGCGGCATAAGGGTTGATCATCGGTTTACCGTCATAGGTCTGGCGGCGTGTGTCTTCAAAATTCTTTGGGGCATACATTGCACCGCCGCCATCTGCAGGTGCGGTAGCACCGAAATACTCGCTTGTCGTCGTCTGGCGATTACTCTCGCGGTCCATTTCAATCGCGCGCTGGGTTTCTCCCTTCTCTGCGCCGGTGGTCGTAAACCACCGATCGGGTGTATTTACGAAGAATGTGTCCGGCAGGTGTTTCTCCATTCGCCCTAAACTCGCCGTAGTTGGCGCGGTTTGGATGTAATGTGCGGCGGGTCCCTGATGTCCGTCAAGTGAATACGAAAGCTTGGGATTCGTCTTGACGCGCAATTCGTCCACCCCGCGGTCAATCCATTTCTCTCGTGCTTCCATTCCAGAATTGAACCCGAGCGTCCCACCCGCGCTATATCCTTGGTCCAGACCCGGGCCGACGCGCACCTCCTCCCACGGCTTCACATTTGCGATTTTCATACTGGGGTTCACACGTGACTGATAAAAATCGTTCTGGTTTGGCATACCATTTGGAAGATGAAGATTATCCAAAGGGCGAAAAAGGGGTGCTTGCTCGGTCTTGGAGAAGAACTGCGAACCGCCGCCAATCTTATTATCCAGCACATTTTCGTGCATATTTGCGCCGGTCGTCGTCCCGCGGATTTTCGCGCCATAATACGGCTCCATATTGTTATGCGTAAATGTTCTCGGATCAATCTTGGAACCCATCAACGACATAAATCCGTCTTTACTGTAATTATCACCGAATTGTGTATCTAACCCGTCACTGTAAGGGGTTGAAGGCGCATTGAATGCGGGCGCGGGCGCCGATGCCGATGCCGATGCCGACGCCGACGAAGCAATGTCATTTTTATCATTGGAAGGGTCACGCCCCCTTTCCGCGATTCCGCGCAGGATACCTACCCCGCCGACCCCTCCGGCAACACCGGCCGACATTTTATCAAAATCCACTCCCCTGGCATAATACCTGTCGGTTGCCGTATTTGGATTCCGGTAATCATTTACATTGGACCCTGTATTCGGGCGAATGACCGGGTAATTCGTGGTTGGAATGTTTGTATTGGGGAGATACCGTGCTTCGTGCTTGCCCGCATTTCGGTATCCTTCGCGCGCACCGCCACCACCACCACCGCTATTTCTGTTGGATGCGATATATGCCGCACCAAGACTTCCTAATATTAATGCGATTTCGGCCATATTACGGTATTATATCTATATTATTCCGCTACATATAATATTCCGCTACATATAATATTCCGCTTCATATAACATTCCGCGACATATAACATTCCGCGACATATAATATTCCGCTTTTATGAAAACAGTGCGGTTGTTCCGCTAAACTGACGAATGTCGCCAACATTCTGGATTCCACTGGCGTCTCCGCCCACGCCCGCGCCTAAACCACGCTCATTATTGCGTCGCCCACCAACCATTCCCTCCAGAGCTGGATTGGTATTCGCGGGATGGACCGTAAAATAAGTATCATCCGTTAATCCCGGCACCGTCGTCTGTGGAACAAACCGATCCTTTTCAATGATCCGTGTATTCAGGTTATTGTTAAATGGCATAAATACGTTTTCCTGTGGGTCAAAATGAAGCATTTTCCAATTATCTTGTTCTATATCGCGCAACATCCACGCTGGGTGGGTGGCGCGGGTCTGTTCTACTGAACTGCCACCACGAACCGGGCATCGGATCATCTCGTTTGTGCGTGTTGCGACGGATGCCTGGTGATCGTGATGATAATTCTCCACCGAATCTCGGTTAAGTTTGCGCGATAAACCAAACAACTCTGCCTCAATATCAACGGAATTCGTCATAATATTACCGGCCCAACCTTGCGCGCGGATATACGGGTCTTCTATATAAAGAGGTTTATCGCCCGGGCCAGGCGCATTCAGATGGTATCGTCCTACATCACTAGACTGCTGAAGTTGTTTTTTGATACGAGCTGGGTCGTCGCGAAATCGTGTAAATGACATACGAAACGATATAACGATGTAACGATGTAACGATATGACGAAATAGGTGAGTGATGCTATTATATCGTGGTAAAATAAAAACAGACCTAAAAACAATAATAGAATAGCATTATCCGCATCATATCATTTATTGATCCAACGATGTTAATTACTGAAATATCCGATGATACCATCATTATACCGCGCAAACCCTCTAAATCTTATACAATTTGTCTGAATATGATTGTAAAAAACGAGTCACATATTATCATCCAAACACTGACAAACCTGTATAAATACGTTGATTTTGATGCGTATTTTATCTCGGACACCGGCTCAACTGATAACACAATAGAGCTTATTCGCGCATTTTTCAAGGAGCGCGGTATCCCAGGTCACATAGAACAAGTCGCGTGGCGTGATTTCGGGTTCAATCGCACATTAGCACTTCAGATGGCGTTTAATAGAACAGACTATCTCTTTATATTTGACGCGGATGACAGTATACACGGCGATTTTCGTATTCCGCGCGACCTAACACACGATGCGTATCAACTGAAACTTGGTGAATCCTTTGTATACCTGCGAACACTCATTGTCAATAACCGAAAACGGTGGCGATTTGTCGGCGTTCTACACGAGTATATTACGTGTGTTGATAAAGAGGAAAGTTCAATGGCGATTCAAGGCGATTATTATGTAGAGTCCGGGCGTGGAGGAAGCCGTAGTAAAGACCCGAATAAATATATTAATGATGCTGCGGTATTAGAGCGCGGGTATAATGAAGAAAGCGGTGGCTGCGGTGACCGCGCTCTTGCCGATAGATACGCATTCTACTGCGCCCAGAGTTGGATGGACGCAGGTGTCGCGTATATCGACAAGGCGATTGGATGGTATCTCCGGGTTCTCACGCAAAATAACTGGTCCCAGGAGAAATATTACAGCGCGCTTTGTCTCGGGGACTTATACAATAAGAAGGGCGATAAATACAATTCGTTGAAATATTACTCTAAAACGATGGAATATGACGATGAGCGCATTGAAGGGGTCGCATCCGCGATGGAAATCCTCCGTTCGGATGGAAACCACGTTCTCGTAAATGCGTTATATCATAAATATAAGGGGTATAACAAGTTCCCGCAAAATAAACTCTTCCTAACCACGGATAAATACCACGATGTCATAGAATATAACAATTCCATCTCTGCGTTTTATATTTCAGACAAACGAAGCGGGTATGAATGTTGTAAAACCATTCTCCGACATAATATTATGGCATTTCATTTATTAAAATCCACCTATAGCAATCTGGTGTTTTACCGTCATTTTTTTGAAGAAGATACATTTCCGGAGATATTGCGCCTATTTTATGCAGTCGACCATTATCTCGCGATCGTTGCGTCTAAAAATGACAATTATAGTGATGATGATATTGAGACGTGGGACCGTCTCTTTGCGAAGGTGAGAGATTCGTTGGTGGCGCCTTGCGAATTATTGAAGATCGCGGGCAATGCGGGCAATGGCGAATATCATTTGTCGCGTCCAATTGGGAGATTGCCTTATCTGGATAAAAATATACCTGCGCAGGACCCATCTGTCATTGTTGTAAATCACAAACGCGGAATTTCGCAGCAGCGCGTCATTATAACATTTACCACGTGTAAGCGATTTGACTTATTTCAACAAACCGTGAATTCTATTTTGAATATGTGGACAGATGTGAATGTGATAGACTACTGGTATTGTGTTGATGATAATTCAAGCGAAGAAGACCGCGTAAAGATGCGACAAGCATATCCTTGGATGGAGTATTATATGAAATCCCCGGAGGAGAAGGGGCATCGTGCGAGTATGAAAATAATATGGAACAAACTAAATGAATTACGCCCCGAATACTGGATTCATATGGAGGACGATTTTCTGTTTCATACCCCAGGAAGTTATATCCATAAAGCCAGACAAATGATGACAGACGCGCGCAATGCTGGCCATAATGTCCATCAAATTCTATATAACCGAAATTACGGCGAGACGGTGCGAGATTATAAGATACAGGGGCATAAGATATTGCGACGAACGGTAAACGAGATCGCGCTTCATCAGCATAAGGTCGGTGGGGGTGACTTCAATTATGGAAATTGTCATTATTGGCCACATTATAGTTTTCGCCCGTCATTGATTGACGTATCCGCAATTTTGGCGATAGGAAATTATGATACACCCAACCAATTCTTTGAGATGGATTATGCGAACAAGTGGACAACCCTCGGATACGTATCCGGGTTTTATAATCACATCACCAATCGGCATATTGGACGGCTTACGTCCGAGAGAAATGACCGGACCCAGCCGAACGCGTATGAACTGAATAATGAGAGTCAGTTCATTGCAGTGGATGCGCCGACCGCGACCGCGACCACGACCACGACCACGACCACGACCCCGACCCCGACTGTAAAACGATACTATTCTACAATTCCATTTGATGACGGGTTTGGTGCCCAATTTCAACGATTTATATGGACATGTATTTACGCGGAAGAGTGTGAAAATAGTCAATTTATTTACAGAACGCCGAAAAAGATAGCACACAACTATAATGGCGACCCGCAGTTCATCTCAAAACTGGAGACACTAATGAATATGAAACCACATTATATAAATTACGACGATATCATCGCACAAAATGCGGAACACGCAAACGCCGGCAGGCACGACGAAGTGATTCAAGTCATAACACCCGACTTTTACGATATATTCAATTACGTTGAGCGCAATATAGACGTGTGTATGAAAAGCAAGAGTATGGCGCGAATCAAAGAGAATTACTGGCGAAATAAAGACCGTGCAAGCGAACGTGCGCGCGTTTATCGCATCGGTGGCGACGGCGATGGCGGCGGCGATTATACACACCACTTGGCAGCGCATATTCGGCGCCCGAATTGTGATGATACACGTCCCAATGGTGGCGAAGAATATACAAATGCGTATTATATCCAATGCTTTTTGATGATACGAGAGAAATATCCGAATGCCCGCATTCAGTATCACGTGTATTCACAAGGAACTGACGACAAATTCGCGGATATAATGACACACGATATTATCGGAAAAGATGTCGTCCTTCATTTAAATGATTCCAATGAAGATACGTATCTTGGAATGACGCTGGCGGATATTCTGGTAACATCCGCCAGTTCATATAGTTATAGCGCGGCCTTCTTCTGTGAAGGCGATATTTATTACACTGAATTCTGGCATAAACCGTGTAGTTGGTGGAACAAATTGAAAAAACTGGCAGGATAGTGTGCGTGTTGTCTGTCGCGTTTTTATTCTAATCTAATAATAACTATTATCGGAGATGACCATAGACACTGACGCGTATGGTGATTCTTATTTTTTAGCACAGCGCGACAAGACGATCAATGATTTTCGTGAGAGCGATAAGAATACAAAACGTAAAATCATAGAAAAAATGCTTACCCTTCGCCATAATATGAAATATAACAAACATTTACTGTCGGTGTATCTGAAAGCGAAGAGTTTATTTGATACAATGATAGAGGAGCATCGGGCGCAATTACATTCTTTAGATGAAATATATCGTCATCTTAATCATATTATTCGGGAGAATCTCACGACGCAGAAAAACAAGAACAAGAACATTAAGAATGCTGGAATAACGACACCGATGATGGCCGAACTTGTCAAAGATAAGAAACGTATTGGCGCATTATTGAAAAAAATGAGAGATAGTTTTAACAAACTAATGGATATTGACACGGTGATTGGGGTGACTATCGCCCAAATAAATGAAATTACATTTATGGAAGATCACGACAGCGAAGGCAAAGCCGAAGACGACGATGACGACAGCGAAGACGAAGAAGACGAAGACGACGAAGACGAAGACGACGAAGACGAAGCCGAAGCCGACGAAGACGACGAGAGCGAAGGCGAAGACGACGACAGCGAAGCCGACGAAGGCGAAGACGAAGCCGAAGCCGAAGCCGAAGCCGAAGCCGACGAAAGCGAAGACGATGTAGACAGCGAAGCAGAAGCCGAAGCCGACGAAGCCGAAGACGAAGGCGAAGACGAAGGCGAAGACGAAAGCGAAGGCGAAGCCGAAGCCGAAGCCGAAGCCGACGACAGCGAAGCCGAAGACGCCGAAGCCGACG
>JACCDO011062151.1_pt1 | contig 12392 bp, 14 predicted proteins | sample 7446101 | NCBI WGS metagenome assembly JACCDO01 (sample SAMN15323440, study PRJNA562643) | freshwater metagenome | isolation source: river surface water | place: USA:Blue River Watershed | collected 2017-08-16 | reverse complement strand
AACCGGCCTGCTTACCAGGCTCCTGGGTGAGCTCATTCCAGATGTGGAGCCAGTCACCGTAGTGCTTGTCAATGCGCTGACCACCGATCTCGATCTCGATGTTCTTGATGAGGTTGTGGCCCACCCAGTTGATCCAACGGAACTGGGCACCAGAGCCATCAGCCGCCAAGATCTGTACCTGGGGGAGCACAGCCTGGAGGTAGATGCGGTGGATCAAGTCACCGTTGCGCTGGATAGTGCAGGTCACCTTCTTGCCGAAGTTGGCAGAACCGTTGAAGGGGTTCTCAATGGCCTCCATGGCGAAGTTAGTGTAACGACGGTACACAACCTTCCAGAAGGTAATCTGGGGATTACCAGTCAAGTAAACATCCTGGGCGCCATAAGCGACGAGCTGCATAAGACCACCACCTGTCATTTCTTATATACCTCTTCAGCAGAAAAAAAATTGGCGAAAACGCCTTAAACTCTGGTTCATTCGCCGGGAAGCTACACTTGTACGTGAGATCAAATTCAAACTCAAACCGATTACATAATAGAAAACACCGCTGCTTAAACAATTTTTCTCACCAAAGTCATAGTTAATGTCTTCTGGCGTATTCTTCCAAATCAGACCCACTCGCCGTTCCAATCCTGAATCTCGTACAACCCTTGATGCACTACACAATCATCAGTTGGAAAGCTTTTCGAAAGAAAAAGAGACTATTGAAGATTTGAAAGCATACAAAGAACTCCTTCAAAACCAAATAAATGCCTCAACAGACGATATTAAGTCCGCCCGATTAGAAGTTGAGCTCAGGGATGTAGATAAAAAAATAGATCATCTCAGTAAAAATAAAGAGGTATTCGACTATTTCCTCTCAACAGGCGACCTACTCTTTCAGTATTATGACATACAGGACAAAATTGCCTCTTCAGCACCAATTGCGCAAGCCCCAACTAAAGCACAGCCAAAGGCGGCACCGGGAAGTATCCTATCATTTCTTGAAGCGGCGGCAAAAGAAAATCCTAATGAAGTTGAGGCATCAACCTCTACAAGTCAGACCGTCAATAGTGTATATGCTCGTGATGATTTACTCGACAAGTATCTACAAAAGATTGATCCAGGACACTCTCGTGCTTACAATACTGTACTTGATGATAAATCACATATGTGTCCAAAGTGCGAAGGCGATATGATTCTATGTCCAACTGAAGCGATTCTTTCTTGTGCGTCATGTGGACATATGGAAAGTATCTTAATAGACTGTGACAAGCCATCTTATAAAGATCCTCCACGTGAAGTCAGCTACTACGCATACAAACGCATCAATCATTTTAATGAGTGCCTCGCACAATTCCAGGCCAAACAGAGTACTGAAATTCCCGATGAGATTTTCAATGAGATTCTCAAAGAACTCAAGAAACAGCGAATTACCAATTATGCAACTCTGAAGCAAACTAAGATCCGTGAAATTCTAAAGAAACTTGGCTATCCTCGTCTCTACGAGCATACCGCACACATTCTTAACCGTCTGAATGGCAATTCTCAAGTGGTACCGACTATGACAAGAGAACAGGAAGAAAAGTTGCGATTCCTCTTCCGTGAAATTCAGCCATGCTTCCAGAAGCATATCCCAAAATACCGCTCCAATTTTCTCTCATATCATTATTTCTTGTACAAGATGTGTGAACTATTAGAACTCGACGAGTTCTTACCAAGCTTCTCCTTGCTCAAAAACCGTGATAAGCTCTACGACCACGATCGTGTTTGGCAACAGATTTGTAAGGATATGGGTTGGCAGTTCATTCGCACTGTCTAGGACGCTGTGCGCTAAACAACCAACAACACTCTACTTGTCCCAATCAGAATGCCCCGATACGCATCCAATGCCGATGAGGCACTAGAATGTTTTTTTCATTTTATCACTTTTGCGACAAAAAGAGAAAAAGATGCTCTTATCAAGGGTCTTGTAGCAGCCTTGCCATTTTTTGATCCCGAAAAGAACCCAATTGGACGCTCCGTGGCCGTTGCTATTGATCTGGATTCAAATGATCGTGACCGAAAAGAGAAAATGTTTTTTTCAGTTTTCAAGTTGTTAGACAATAAGGAATATTATGATATTATGAAAGATACTGTTATTCAGATTCCATCTACTCTAAAGGCGGATCTAATGAAGTATCTATTTGAGTATCCTGATGTTCGCGCAACACCCGTGCCGGCGCCTGCGCCACCACCACCAGCAAACAGAAGCTATTAAAGCCTGGGTGCTCTGAGAAGCCTCCTAAAAGGAGGCAACCTGATAGCTGTCTGCTGAAAGCAGATGGACGCTCTGAGAAGCCTCCTAAAAGGAGGCAACCTGACAAGTAGGAGATATGTCTTTCTTATGGAGTTTTACATACGATGAATCAGATATTCTAACAAGTGACAGATTCTTAGAATTTTCACGTGTTAGCAACGCAGATTATGTTAAGATAGATTTTTTTTACTATGGTTGCCATCCATTTAATTGGCGAGGCCAGCAACACCCTACATGTCCACCTTCAAAGCAGATTCTTATAACTGGTCATGGTGATTTTCCAGTAACCAAAGAGATTTTTGAAAAAAAACGTGTTTCTGTAAAAAAATGGTTTAGTACAAATATTGAATATAACCATCCAGACTTGAAATCTGTGCCACTTGGAATTACAAATAACACAAATGAAACACATGTCCATCCAATTTATGGTGATAATTCTCTCTTTTTTGATGTCCTCAAAGAGCCATTTCAAAAGAAAAATCTTCTTTACATGAATTTTGATGAAAACACTTATCCTCAAGAACGCAGACCACTCAAAGCCGCCTTCGCAGGCAAGCCATGGGTAACAGAAGGCAAGCCCGAGCCAACACGTGAAGGTCGTCGACGATTCCTCCAGGATATTTACAGAAGTAAGTTTGTCCTCTGCCCACGCGGCAATGGAATTGACACACATCGGCTCTGGGAAACCCTCTATATGCGCTCTATTCCAATTGTTAAACGTCATTTAACACACAAAGGCCTCGAAGATCTTCCCATTCTATTTGTTGACAGCTGGGATGAAGTCACGGAAGACTATCTTGAATTCAAATGGCTGGAAATGGCTAGTCGCAGTTGGAATTTTGAGAAACTCAAGATGAGCTGGTGGAAAAACTATATATTATCTTTTATCTCACATGATCCACTGACAAGTAGAGAAGCTGAGCTTCCCGTACTCTCGGGGGTCCCAACTTTGTTGTCACCACTGACAAGTAGAATGAATGTACTTTATCCGAGACTGTCGGTGAAAGATGCCTTAGAAAAAGCTCCTCGTGATGGCGTGTATGATGGCCCTGTAATGTTCCATGCCTATTGGGATGGGCAACTGGCAGAGAAGCATCTTACATCTCTGAAAAGTTGCTGGTATCATAATGTTCGCGGTCGCACGGACCGCAAGATTATTATCTGGACGGCTCCTGGATCAACACCAAATGACTTTACTGTCAAAATGTCAAAATATGCTGAAATCCGCCAATTTGATAAAATAAAAGAGCAGGCCGGTACACCACTTGAAGGTGAGAAGTTTTTTGTAAATCCTCGCCCATCGCTTTACTCTGATGTTGTTCGTTATACCTTGCTCCACAAGTATGGTGGTGTTTGGTTTGACTTGGACATTTTCTTCACACGATCACTTGACCCTCTACTTGTCAAGTACACAGATGAAGTTCTGGTATATGAATGGGAGGATCAGAATTATCCTAATGGGGCTTTGTTTATCTGCCTTGAAGCACATAGTCCAAAGCTAACAACAGTAATTGAGTATATTAAAAAGCGAAATCTAGGTTGGGGGTTCCAAGATTATGAACGTCAAATAAATCATTTAACATTCGACCTTCCTCTTCCGCTGACAGTTATGCCATGTGGCTGGGTGGACCCAATGTGGCTCTCCAATCAGCGTGGACTTCATTTCAACGACTTCTTCTCACCCTACGTGTCAAAACACACAATGGATAGCCTCTTTCCAGGCGCTTTCTGTATTCACTGGCACAACCAGTTTAGTAAAGAACCGCATGCGATTAGCCCGTATGCGCAACTGCGAGATGACCTAGAGGCAAAAATGACTGATTAATGTGTGGGATCAGATGAGTTCAAAGATTAGGTTAAAAAAATTTGCGGCTTGTTGATTTTATAAAATACCATGTTGCCTTCATCCCATGTCAGATGTTGTTATTGATGTAAAGCCGGCGGTGTTGGCAGACCAGCCACAAAAAAGACATGTAGATGAAATACCAATCTATGTCCTTATATTTATGTTGTTTATGGCCTCTTCGTACTACACGGGGTTCTTCCCTCAGCACACTTCCAAATTAATTCTAGAACAGCCAATTGCGAGACACATTTTAGGCTACTCCATTCTTGTGACATCAATCGCAGGTATGAAGCCAAATGAAAAGACTCTAAGTATTCTCGGGATCTCAGGTATTGCTTACATATGGTGCTATCTGATGAGTCGCCAAGGACCAATTTCATTTAGTATTACAGTACTCCTACTAGTCATTGCGCATCTTCTGAATCGTGATAGTGATACGATAATATTTGTTATTCTTCGGAGATTCTGCCTAGGAATTAATTGTGTTATTGTTGTGTGGAATATATACGAACAATTTTGAAAAGTATAATTTGTTAAAACCAACATACATTCCTGACATTTTCTAAAGGATGATCATAATGAATATTTAATTTTTTAAATAGATCATTGTGTACAAAAATCATATTTCCAGTATGAAGAACAAATGTATAACCCTTTTCTTGACCTAGTTTTAGCATTGGTGCAAAGCCTGTTCCACTATATACAAAAGGATAGTGAATATGTTTGTCATCAATCGGCAGGATAGATGAATTAATTTCAATTATAACAATTTTAGGTTTATAATTTTTAAGACTTTGCCATATTTGATAATCGTAACTGTCAATATCAATTGATAGAATATCAAAATCAGTAGGAATTGGTGTTTTTGCTAAAATTTTATCAAGTGTTGTGTCACTGGTATTGTCATGTTCGACAAATGCTTCAACAGCTGTAATATTTGGATATTCTGCTTATGTTTTTAGTAAATCTTTAAACTTTTCTGAATCACCTTCAATAAATACGCCATTAAATCGTTTTGTTTCAATGAGTCGAAATGTATTTGATAAATGCTTGCCATCCTATGCGCCAAATTCACACACCCACCCATTATCAATTTCAAGACATTTTAAGAGTTCTTCAATTACACCATCTTCGCCATTTTGCGAGTATACATTTGATTGGTATTGATTGTAAAAATTATTAGTAAACATTACTGAGCATATTAAATGAAATAAATAGGTATTTTAACTGATTAACTGTCAAATATGAAAATTACAAGATAAAAAATCTTAATTTTCATATTTTTTGATTTATTTTAAATTACACTATTTGGTAATTTACATGCGGGGGAAGCCGACGAGGTTGGCACCCAGACCGAAGCCGGCACCCTGGCGAGCAGTCACACCGATGCCGGGTGTCAGCACGTCGAGCACGGCGAACACAGCGGCAGCGAGCACAGCGACAGTGGCCACCTCACCCATGGGGAGGGGCTTCTTGGGGATGAGCGCAGCGGCCAAAGCAACGGCCACACCCTCAATCAGATACTTGATCATACGAGTTAGAAGATCACCCATAAAGCCGTCCATTTCTTATATCCTTTCTGGAGATTTTTTTCTGGGCGGCGTTGAGACATTTTTCCGCGGTCGCCGGGTTAGAGTTTACCAGTGCTGACAATTAGAAGAATAAAGCCGATCAAAAAGAGGCAAATAATAGCGCAAAATACGTGCTCACCTCTACTTGTCAGTGTTGCCATTTATAAATGCTATTCATACTTTTCTAAGTGCGTTTGAATCTAAAGAATACCTTCTTTGAACAACCAGAATGAGCCAGCCCGTCGAAGACTTTCTCAACGAAGATGCCGAGATCCCTGGCCAGAAGTTTTGTCTTCTGAGCTTCCTCTCTCCCGAGAATGTCCTCGCCAACAAGGATATGTTCTTCATTGAGCATTTCTTGAAGGACTATGAGATCCAGTGGAAGACGAAGTACATGGAGAAGTTTGTAGCAGACCATGTGAATAAGTTCAACGCCAAGCTTGATGAGAAGGCTGCTGCTTTTGACAAGGCAGGTAATGAGGAGGCTGCCGAGCTCTGCCGAAGCAGCCGTCTGATGGTCGCGCCCTTCCTCGACGACTACCAAGCTACCCTCCAGAAGAACAAGAAGGAAATCACGGCGACCAAGCTCCAGGAGGATTACAAGGACTTCATGTTCAAGCACCAGAAGGATTTGGAGGATAAGTTTCACGCCAAGAATGACTTCCGCACGACGGTGCGTGGTCTGAAGGTACGCGGTGTGGCCCCTACATATCCCGAGGCGGCAGCGCGTGCTAAGAAGCTCCAGAAGCAGGATCCTATCCACAATATCTTTGTCGGAGAGATCGGCAAGTGGCTTCCTTGGGATCCCAGTCCCAATGCGATTCAGGAGCAGGAGTATGCCGAAGAGCAGCTCAATCAGCTCATGAAGCGCAACAAGGAGAACGATGACAATGTTGACAATTTCTACCGCGAGCGCAATCTTCCTCGTCCTGACAAGAAGGTGATTGGAGTGAATGGCGCAGGCGATGCTGAGGCTCCAGCCGATGCTGTGAACGAGATCTTCGGTGGCCCAGGTGACCTGGCGATCCAGCGTAAAATCGCCGCAAAGGAAGCACAAAAGCCAGTGATTGAGGTTCTGGCGGCAGATGCTCCTGTGCCTGAGGGTGCTACTGTTATCAGCGAGGGCAACGTAGCGAAGCCCGAGTAATTTATTTCAAATATAGCCGGATGTTACTACCAACAAAATATCCTAGCATGTTTATAGTTAAATCCAGAATCTTATTATTTGGTATTTCATTCCAATATTTTTCTTCAACAAACCAATATTTTTTTGTAAATTCATATAATTTTTTATTTTGAACTAGTGTAATTTCAAATAATTCCCATAAAATAGATATAAATATTGCTAATATATATCTATTTGGTAGAATAATACCAAATACAACATAAATTAAAAAATGATTAATGTGCATACTGTCAAACACTTTATTCATTTTTACTACTAAATACATAGTAATATTGATTCAATATCAAATGTATTTATAAAATCCATACATGTGTTTACATGTAGATGGGGGAGCAAGTGCCATCGCGAGTGCGGCGACCTGAGGCATCAATGCCTTGGCTGCAGAAGAAGCCTTCGGGGCAAGGCACACCATCGGGACCACCTTCGCGGCAGCTCTGGCCGCTAGAAAATCCTTCAGTGTAGGGACGGTTAGGAAGATAGCTCGCGAACATGATCTTCACGAAAGGAGCCATGGAGAGGATTATTAGTAAAAAGATAAGTGCGGCGCCAAGACCAAAAGCCAGCTGATTTGCCATTTCTATCTATGTTAGCGTTTATTAACTTGGATAGAAGGACCCTTCAGGCGCCGTGCCGCATTTGGATCGTAGTCATCCTCTTCGTCCTTAATGAACTTCGCAGAATGTGCCCAGAATTCTGGTGCGCCAATCTTGAATGGTGGGTGCATGTCAGCCTTGTACCAAAAGATGGCGTCTTCCAGTTTATTCGACTGGGTATTATTGTTAATAACCAGACATTCATAATTCTGCGTACACTGATCCATGATCTGGCAGAAGAACTCAAATGAGGGAAATGCCGCGCCGTAATTGTCAAAAATACGACGACGATTGGACAAGTAGGGTTCACGGAGGATGAACACATAGTCGACGTTTGTACGCAGTGTAGGCTGAATACCAAGTGGGTACTGCATAGTAATAATGAAGAACACCTTTGCGTGTCGGCCATTCATAAATAAATAACGAATGTTCTTATCATGTGTCCATGAATCATCGTACATACAGTCATCCAATATCAAGAATGCGCGCGGGTCTGTTCGGCTTACAATGCCAGATTCCTTTTCCTTGGAAATCTTTTGTGTGATCAACCGCTGACGCTTTACGAAGTCTGCCACCACAGCAGGGCTGTAATCGCCGTGAATAAAAAGGGGTGGAATCATCTTACGATAGTATCCGTTGGACTCTTCTGTACCCGATATCACTGTTCCGAGTGGCAAGCCTTGGTGATGATAGAGTAAATCCGTTACCAGAGTGGACTTTCCCGTACGACGACGACCTATGAAAATACAAACAGCATCCTGGGGCACCGTTTTCATATCAAACTTTTTCAAATTCACATTCAATGTGGGCTGCGACATTCCTACGTGTCAGCAATCAAAAAAGAGCGCGGTTAGAGTACGCAAGCTTTCGTCAGTACATACGGCAGATGCCAACGAACGCCCTCGGCCGTTATGTTCAGTATAAAGTCCCTGAGACCCTGAAAGACTCCTTTCCAAAGCACCATGGCATGCAGGCATATTTACCCATCATGGAAACCATTTGGAAACTTCACTCTGATCAACCTGGTCAGTGGTTTGGTTCTAAACACCGCATCAATGAGTACCGGGAAATGGACTATACAGATGATAATGATGACTCTGAGCCAGAGCCAAATGCGACTATTGAATTAAATACAACAGAAGGCAGTCAACAAACACAAGATGTGTTTGCACATTGTAAAATTGCGCATCTCCTCAACCCAATTCATTACTTGGAAGGTCGCTATTCCTTTCCCAGCCTCAATAAGCTCCCATGGCACGACAAACCCTACAAGTCAGCCATTCAGAAGCTACAGAGCCCTTTTAATCAGGCTTATGTGGATGCTCTTGGAATGTTCTTGACAAGCCGACTTGTAGAAGATGGTCTGTCTCCACATTTCTTGCCATACTATGGTTCTGTGACCGCAATAGCAGAAGAGTATATTTACAATATCACAGACGACTATCCTTCTTATCGTAATGAGAGTTGGTTCTGGCGTGGTCTTAAAAAGAAGAATATCCCATTTCGTATTACAAACCCGAATGATCCTGATGAGGATGTGCCGGCTGAGGTTGTCGCGGCCATCACAACACCGCCTGACGACTGTGATCTTTTCAGCGACAGTGACGATGTCAGCATTCGTTCTGTAGAAGAGGTTGTGCGGACCTCCGCAGAAGTTGTTGAGACTAATGAAGACACAAGCTTAATAGAAGAAGCAGAGTCTATCAAGACCGCATCAGAGGAGGATATCAATTCTGTTGGTGAGGATGACGAAGACGAAGACGAAGACGACAGCAGCACTGGTTCGGGTCCGGACATCGGCTTAGAATTTAAAGATATGCCTGTACTGATGTCTTTCCAGAAGGAAGCCGATGGTGTCATGGATGACTTATTTTTCGACGAAGAAGAGGTTGGCGCAAAGGCCGGTACGGCCGCATGGGAGGCTCGGTGGACTGCGTGGATTTTCCAGGTGTGTGCTGCCTTGGCGCAGATGCAGGCCGCTTACAATATGACTCATAATGATCTCCACACGAATAATGTTGTCTGGACTGAGACCAAAGAACCCTTCCTATTCTACAAGTCAGCCAATGGAGACATGTACAAAGTTCCAACATATGGAAAGATCTTCCATATAATTGATTTTGGTCGCGCAATCTTCCGTGTGGGACATCGTCAGTGGATCTCAGATGACTACATTGGTGACAATGATGCCGCAGGTCAATATAATTTTGGGCCAATTTTTAATCCACGCAAGCCAAAAGTTTTGCCAAATATGAGTTTCGACTTGACGCGTTTCGCAGTGAGTTGCTTAGAAGAGATCTTTCCAGATCAACCTCCTAAGAAAAAACGTAACCCCGTCAAGCTCAGCGAAGAGCCTGGACGCACGATGTGGGAGACAACCAGTCCTCTTTTCAATATGCTCTGGAACTGGCTGCTGACAGATAAAGGTGAAAACGTCTTGTGGGATGCCGACGATGAAGATCGTTATCCTGATTTCCGTTTGTATGAGGTCATCGCGCGTAGCTGCCACAACGCTGTGCCGAGTGAGCAGTTTGCGAAAACACCGTTTGCCGCTTTCAAAATCGGCGACGCTGCTTCTGGAGTAAAAGTCTATGAGATCTAAAGACGAGGATCAACTTGGATCTCTAAGTCACCGCTCATTGAAGGAAAGGAGACAGGTAGGGAAGGCAATGACAAGTTGAAGCCGAGGCCCTTAAAGCTGTCGGGGATCAAAAATCCTAAAACGATTACAATAAGAGCGCCGGCAAAGAAGTCGCGCCCTATAGTTTTTACTGTAATCGTTGAATCAGACATTTTCTGTGCGGCTGCGCCCATGGCTGACAAAACCGTGCCGCCGATGGCGGCCAAGGCCCAGACATTGGATGGAAGCATTTCTTACCGTACGCACGAGGATCTTTCGCCGCATTTAACGCACATACACACGCATTACATCGTTTCAAAATCCTCCGCGTCGAGGCCGCCATCATTCTGCGCGTCCATATCTTCACAGTCATCCATGCTCAAAGGCGCAGCTGTTTCTTCAAGAATCTGGAATGTCGCAATACCATCAGCCAACTCGGATGTGCCCTGGCTAGCGGGTTCAAAGAAAGACTCAGTTTCATCTTCCTCGTCTTGGAAGACACCATCATGCTCGGAAAAACTAACGCGCTTGCGTGTGTCAACGGTGAACACAGGCGCCTCTTCTGCTGTTGGTTCGGCCTGGACATGTGTTTCTTCTTTGGTTACCTCAACCACCGACTTTGCTGCCGGCCCTGTAACGGATTTTTCAGTATTTTCTACAGGTTCTTCGGCGGACACTTCCTTGAAAGCATCCAAGACTTTCTGTGCTCCCTCTGTTACGACGGGAGCGGGAGCAGGAGTAGGCTCTGATGCCGGCAGCGTAGCCTCAACAGAACCCTGAACATTCACCTCCGCATCTCCAGCCTCACCATCTTCACCCTCCTCGCCATCCTCTTCGTCAGGCACCAGATCGCGTAAGATACTCTTGACAGGTAGCAAGCTGCGAATGCCCTGCTGAAAACCCTCCAAAATCAAACTCTCTACTTGTCGCATGTTCTGTTGTTTTTCAATTGGTGAAATGTCATCGCGGAAAAGGAATGCCGAACTCCATAGTAAGTCAGCACATTCGCAGAGAGCACGGAATAGAAAATGAACCAACTTAGGCACAACAATATTGATCTTCTTCTTTTTGACAGATAGACGAATAGAGGTTAGTACTTTTGTATGCGCAATGAAGATAGCCGTTAATAGCTCTTCCAAGAAGTCACAGCCGGAAGCAGTCTGTATCTTATTAATCTCACGATCTGCCTTATCAGCATTCCAATCACGAATCTCCTTCAGATGCGTTTGGAATTGCCAAAGGAAACGACGGGGCTGATCCGCCATCTCCTGCTTGCTTTGCTCAAGCAGATCCAAGAAGAAGCGCAAATAAGGCTGTTTCAGATGCTGCGAAAGCTGCTTCGTGTACTCCTGGCGCGCCTCTGAAAAAATACTCAAGCTCGGATCTCCTTCCATTCTGGCTTTTTAGGCAACATTCGCCGGCGCATTCTTACCGCACAGCGGTGCCACTTTCCTTCAAGATCAAATATGCTAACTGATGCCAAGCAGAATGCGTAAAAGAAGCAAGAGGCAATTTCTCATTTAGCTGCTCATATCCTTTTTCAGCAATATACTTCTGAAGTAGAGTATTTGGATTTAACGCATCTTCACGGAACTTCAGAAGATCTTTCAGTGTCATATGTGATACATCTGGTATACTCTGCGGTGCAAGACTTGTAGGGAAAAGTGTGGCGGCTTGGTGATTTGTCAACATCTTTCTATACGATAATTCTAGCTCTGGTATGGAATCAACAATATCTCTACATGTCTGCTCAGATAGTTGTGGACTCTGCTTGCTTAGAAATTCCAGGCAAGTTTCACGACTCGGCGGCTGAATCACCACAGTCAGACAGCGGCTTCGCAGTGGATCGGCCATGCAGCTAGTGTCACGCACTTCGAGCACAAGAAAGACATTCTGCGAATGTGTCTCCAGTGAGCGACGAAGAAAGCTCTGCGCCTCAATTGTGAGATCATCTGCGCCCTCTAGCCAGACAATACATGGCTCTTTTAAGAAAACCCAGTTAATAAGCTTATTACGACCTTCACGCAAGGTCTTGTCGCGCCGACAGTTATAGGAGTAAATGCCTACCTTATTTGTCTTAGCAACTGCGTGGATCCAATGACTCTTGCCAACACCTGGTGGACCTGTAAGGAGAATGGGTCCTACAATTTTCTTTCCATTGGGACACAGGTATTCCATTTGTTCTTTTGTTGCGACTTGGCTTTAGGGCTCGCAAGAGTAATTTAGAATGACTCTTGTTAGCGTGTAATGTTTTTATGTGTTAATTAACTAAGCATTTAGTGCTTGTTCTTGTTCTTGTT
>JACCDO010227446.1_pt1 | contig 12392 bp, 5 predicted proteins | sample 7446101 | NCBI WGS metagenome assembly JACCDO01 (sample SAMN15323440, study PRJNA562643) | freshwater metagenome | isolation source: river surface water | place: USA:Blue River Watershed | collected 2017-08-16 | reverse complement strand
TGTGGTGCTGTCCACCAAGACGCGGTACCAGACGCAGGACTGGGACTCCCTCAAGGAGTTCATCAAGAAGCACGATGCGATTGACCTGCTGGAGAAGCGCATCGCGCAGACCAACATGGCAACCTTCTTAGAAGAAAACCCCGGCGTCGTGCCCGCTGGGTTGAACTCCGTGACGGAGTATCAGATTTCTGTTCGCAAACCAACCAAGTAAGGAGAAGCACACATGAGCAATGTGACCCTGTTCAACCCGAGCCAAGTGCCGGATTTCGTCAAGCGTCGGGGCGGCCTGTCCGATGTAGCCAAGGCCCTCGCAGGTGGCAGTGGCGGCAGCAGCAAGCGCATCTCGATCAAGGGCGGCGTGTTCCGTCTGCTGTCCGGTGGCAAGGAGATTGCCAGCATCGAGGACCGCCATCTGGACGTGGTTGTGGTCAACGCCGCACCCACCGTGAACCGCGTGTTCTACGCCAAGAAGTTCGACGCAGGTGATGTGGGTGCGCCCGACTGCTGGTCCGCCGACGGCGTGACCCCGAGCCCGGACAGCGAGAAGAAGCAAGCGTCCAAGTGCGACGAGTGCCCGCAGAACATCGCCGGGTCTGGCAACGGAAACTCCCGCGCCTGCCGCTACCAGCAGCGTCTTGCTGTGGTGCTGGCCAACGATGTGGAAGGCGACGTGCTGCAACTGGCCCTGCCCGCAACCTCGATCTTCGGCAAGGAAGACGGTGACAAGCGCCCCCTGAAAGCCTACGCCCAGTGGCTGGCCGCCCAGAACATCGACCCGACGGACGTGATCACGCGCCTGAAGTTCGACACCTCCAGCGAGTCCCCCAAGCTGTTGTTCAAGGCCATGCGCTTCCTGACCGACGGCGAGTACGACATCTGCCAAGAGAAGGCCAAGTCCGGCGAAGCGCTCAAGGCGATCACCATGACGGTGGCCAAGATGGACGGCGTGCCCAAGATCGCGGCCCCCCTTGAGGGCACTGCGCCGCGCGCCAAGGCCAAGGTGGAAGCGCCTGCTGAAGAAGACGAAGCCCCCGCCCCGCCGCCCAAGAAGGCCAAGGCCAAGGCTGAGCCTGTGGAGGAAGTCGAGGAGCCCGTGGTGCGCAAGGAGGAGAAGAAGCCCTCCGCCGTGCCCGCTGCCAAAGCCAGCCTTGCGTCCATGGTGGACGACTGGGACGACGAGTAAGAAAGGTTTCGGGGGACGTAGTAAAGAGCGGTCGCTTTGCGTGTGCCGGGGCGCTGTTGAGCCTCGTTAAAAAGGACTTCACATGTGCACGAAAGCGTTTCCTCTGGCCTGATGGACAGGTCGCGCTACTGTCCCCCGCCCACAACATGTCATATTCAACTCAAACCGTCGAGACGGTCAAGAAGGCTCCCAAGACGCTGGGCAACCAGCTTGGGCGCTGGGCCGTGCACCTCGACTTCCCTGTGACGAAGATCGCCAAGCTGACCGGGGCGTCCCGGCAGACGGTCTACAACTGGTTCGAGGGCGGCGAAGTGTTCGTTGCCTACCGCCCAGCCGTCACTGACCTTCTAACAATTCTTCGTTCGTCGAGCACCGCCGACGACGCTTGGAGCAAAGCATGCAAGGCATTCAACCTCACAACCTGACGAACCGAGAACTCCTGCGGTACATGTACATCATGGGCTTCGACAAGGTGCCCCCTGAGTGGATCAAGGAATTAGTAGAGCGCTTCGTGCGCGCGTTGGACGGCGAACATCTTGCAGACGACCTGAAATAAATAACCCGAGGATTCTGAATGACACCGCTGGATTTCTTAGCGGCGGTTCTGCCATCCCCGGGTCACGGGTACTACTGCGCGGCGGAACTAAGTAATAAAAAGGAGCACCGCTATGAGGAGAATCTTGAAGACCTGATCCCCCACATCGACGCGTGGAACGCGGCGAACTACGACATCTACTTCGCGCTGGCGACGTTTGCCGAGGAAGGCAGCCGCGAGGGCACGAACGCACGTCACATCCGGTCGATGTTCATCGACATGGACGGGTACGCCTCCAAGAAGGAAGCTGCCGCTGCGCTGGCCGAGTTCATGCAAAAGACTGGCATGGACGCGCTGGGCACGCCGTGGTTCGTTGGGTCGGGCGGGGGACTGCACGTCTACTGGCCGCTGACCGAGACTCTGCCTGTTGCCACTTGGAAACCTGTTGCCGAGAACTTTAAGCGCCTGTGCAAGCAGGAAGGGCTGCGCATCGACATGAACGTCACGGCGGACGTGTCCCGGGTGCTGCGGGTTCCGGGCACGCGCAACCACAAGAAGAAGTACGGCACGCCCCGGGAGGTGAAGTTCCTTGGCGCTGGCGACACCTTCGAGTTCGCGGCCTTCGAGGCGTTCATCAAGGACAAGCTCAAGCCCGAGTTCGTGGCCAAGGTGGACGCTCCGCTGCAAGGTGTGCGCCCCACGCGCAAGCCGGGGACCACCCAGATCAAGCTGCTGCAAAACAGCGTGACCCTGTTCGAGCCGATCTACGACCGCACGATGGCGGGCACCGGCTGTGCACAACTTAAAGCCTACATCGACAACCCCAAGGAAGACGGCCTCGAACCCATCTGGCGCGGGCTGCTGTCGTGGACCAAGGTGTGCGAGGACGGCGACGACTGGTCGGTGTGGCTGAGCGAACTGCACCCGTACCCCGAGCAGCGCATGCGCGAGAAGCTGCGCGACATCAAGGGGCCCTACCCGTGCCTCAAGATGGACAGCGAGAACCCGGGCGTGTGCTCAGGGTGCCCACACTTCAACAAGATCACCAACCCGCTGGCGCTTGGCCGGGAAGTCAAGACCGACAACACTGAGAAACTTATTTCTGTAGCTCCGCCCGAGGATGTCGAGGCGGAGTTCGAGTACGAGGACCCGGTGGACGAGGCGCTGGAGGCAGACGAGGCGCTCCCCCATGGGGTCGTCAAGCGGCCCAGCCCGCCCCGGGGCTTCTCCTACGGCCACAACGGCGGCGTGTACGCCGAGCGGATGATCGAGGGCGAGGATGGCTCCAAGTCTAAAAAGCAGGTGCAGATTCTGGCCTACGACCTGTTCGTCGTGGACATGCTCAAGCAGGAAGAAGACTACGCCGTGCACCTCGTGGCGGTGCGTCCCGATGGCGCGAAAAACATCACGATGCCGTCCAAGTGCGTGGTGTCCAAGGAGGAGACCGTCAAGTTCCTCGCCAGCCAGAACATCATCGCCAGCTTCGGCAAGGGCAACGATGCAAACCTTTTTGATTACGTGCGGGCCTGCGTCGAGGAGGCGTCGCTGACCAAGAAGGCGGTGGACGTACCCCTGCAATGCGGCTGGCAGCCCAACGGCAGCTTCGTCTACAACTACCGGGTGTTCACCCCTGACGGGCGCGAGTTGCGGGTGCCCATGCCCGGGCTGGAGAACATCAACAAGAACACCGCGTCCAAGGGCACGCTGGAGAACTGGCGGCAGTACTGGGAGTTGATGATCCACCGGAAGATGTACACGATGCTGGCGGTGTGTCTGGACAGCTTCGGCTGCCCGCTCATGCGCTTCACCGAGTACGAGGGATTCGTCTGGCACATCGGCTCCACCGAGTCGGGCACGGGCAAGTCGCTCACGCTGTCGGCCAAGGCCGGGGTCTGGGGCCACCCGATCCACTACCGCACGGGCAAGGGCACTTCTCCTGTTGCAATGCAGCAAAGGGCGGGCCTCCTGAACTCGATGCCGCTCTTGATCGACGAGATCACGGCCAAGGCGCGGGACAACATGGAGTGGGCCCCGGCGTTCATCTTCGACCTGACCGAGGGCCAAGGCAAGGAGCGCATGGAGTCGGGCGCGAACAAGGAGCGGGTGAACAACTCGATCTGGAAGCTCACCTGCACCATGACCTCCAACACGCACCTGACGGACTACATGTCGGGCGCACGCAAGCACTCCTCCAACGGGGAACTGCTGCGCCTGCTGGAGTGGACGCCCAACAAGCCGCTGCAATGGACGGACGAGGAGCGCGAGGCGCTCAAGCTGATCAAGACCAACTACGGCGTGGCCGGAGAAGCGTGGGTTCGCTGGATGGTCCGCAACCAAGACGTATGCGCAGAAACCGTGCGCAGGGTTCATGCGCGCCTGAAAGACGAGATGGAGTTCACCGACGAGGAGCGCTACTGGCACACGGGCTGCACGGAGATCATCTCGGCAGCTATCCTGCTAGGTCCTAAGTACGCAAACATCCTGACGGTCCCGGTCAAGGGCGTGCTCGAAGCGCTCAAGGAACTCGTGGCCCGGGCTCGTGGCGTGATGCGGCGCAGCGTGCGCACGGCGGAGGATGTCTTGAACGCCTACACCCGCGACAACTACGGCGGCTTCGTGGTGCTGTGGAAGACCGACGGCGGGCGCAGCCTGATGAGCAGTTGGGGCGATGGCAGCACGGTGGACAAGTCGATCACCCGCACGAAGGTGCTGGGCCGCATCGAGCACAACACCCTGCAAGAAGGCTACACCGAGTACTTCATCGAGGAGCAACTGCTCAAGCAGCACTGCGTGTCCATGTCCTTCGGGTACGCGGACTTCAAGGCGCAGCTTGAGAAGCTGTTCCGGGTGTCCTATGTCAAGAAGGACATGCTGTCCAAAACCAACGGCCCCACGATGCGCGTGAACGTCATGCACATCAGCCGACGCTCGGACGAGATAGATGCGAATCAACTACCCGTGGTCGCACCTCAAGCCGGGTGAAGGCTTTTTCGTGCCCGCCCTTGATACGGAGAAAGCCCGGGAACTCGGGCTACGCGCTGCGGTAGGTCAGCGGCTCCGTATCAAGGCGGTGCCTTGCATCAAGGACGGCCTCATTGGGGTGTGGTTCTATCTTCCAGCCGCCGCACGACGGTGAGGAAGCGCTTGGCCGCGTCGTCCTTGGCCTTCTCCAACTGCTCGCGGCGGCTGGCCTTCTCCGACCCGGTCAGGTCTCTGCGGTTCTCCACCCGGCGAAGCTCCGTGTTGATCCGGCCAACGATCTGCTGGTAGGTCTCGGCGGCACCGACTGACTGGAACGCCACGAGATTGTCCTTGCGGTACTCCAGCGCGTCTTCCCGGCGGCCTTCCTTGAGCATGGCGTTGAACGTGCGGCGCACTTGCAACGCGTTGTTGGCCACGTCGTAGACGGTGTCGGAGTCCCCGCCGCCGTACTTCTTCTGGAACATCGAGCCAAGCACCGGCAGGTCCGACGCGCGCTTGTCCATGGCCTCGCCGCCCTTGGTTTCAGGCCCGAAAAGATCGTTGGCTGCGCCAGCGACGGCGATCGGCAGCACGCCCAGATAGCCCCGGGCAATGTGTTCGATCTGCACCGGGGACAGCATCGGCAGCGCCTTGCTCAGCATCTTGGCAAGTTCGGTGGTCTGCACGTTGTAGCGCTCGGTCACGTCCAGCCCTTGCATGCGCTGGGACTCGATGGCGTTGCCAGACATGAAGTTCTTGTTGGCCCACACCTCGGCGATAGGCTTCACAAGCTGCGGCACGAACATCGACGACGCCCCGGGAATCGAGCCGACGAACATGTCACGCAGCGCCTTGAACTGCTCCTTGGTGCTGGTCTCGGCCTTCATGCCGTCCACCGCCGCCACAGCCATTGAGAAGAAGTAACCCGCTTCGTACGGGATCGGCAGCTTCAGCGGCTCGTCGGTGAACGGCGTGGGCAGGAAGAAGTTGCTGTACTTATCACGCGGCTTGGCGTTGCGGAAATACTCGTCGTCCTCCATGGCCATGGCGTAGACCAGCCCGGCGGCCACCAGCAAGGCGGCGTTGCCAAAGAACTTGCGCTGAATGCGCTGGCGCTCCTCGAACGGCATCTTGCCGGTAGCAGCCTTGTACAAGACGTTCAAGCCTTGAATCTGGGCGTTCAGGAACGGGATCATCCGTGCGGCGTACTGCACGCTGGGCGACAAACCTCGCTTGTAGAAGTTCATCGACTCCATCGTCATCATGTCGGCTTCGACTTCCGACAGGCCGTTCTTCAAAGCGTTTTCGTAAACCAACGCTCGGGTGGCCGCATCGGCGCGGATGGCAGCTTTGTCCAGCGCCGCAAACACGGTGTCGATAGCCCCCATGTTGTTGCTGCCGACGATCTGCTTGGCAATCTTAGCGATGTCGTCCGCGTCGCCCGTAAAGATGCCGCTCTGGATCAGGCCCTTTTCCAGCAGCTTGGCTTCCAGTTCGTTGCCTCCGCGCACGGACGAGACAAACTGCTTGCCTGCCTTGAACACCGCAGTCAACGGGTTGTAGTTCAGGCCGCCCGTAAAAGTTGCGGCCATCGGGTCGCGCAGCAACTGGCGGAAGATGTACGGCGGCATCCGGGTGACGCCTGAGCGCAGCAGGTCCGATGCAGCCCCGGCCAACTTGAAGAACGCGGGCAGCGGCAGGTGCGTGCCTTCGACACTCTTGACCAGCAAAGCGGTCGGAACGCCCTCGGCCACAGTGCCCCCAGTGTCAAGCATTATCCAGCGCTTGCCATCGTCCTTGGGGTCAGCAGGGTCGGGTTGCTGGGTAAAGCGCAAAACCGCCGCGTTGTCAGGGCCCGAACCCTTCTTGATCTGCATTTTCTTGGCGGGAGCGCCAATGTCCTGCATGGCATAGGCAAACTCCTTGGTCGCCATGTTGGTCAGCGCCTTGTCCACCAGCAGCGTGGTGTTGCGGAAGATCGCCTCGTCCAACGGCAACAACTTGGTTTCGCCGCCTTTCAACTGGGCAAGGTAAGGCTGACGGCGAATGTCACCAATTGACACCATCACATCGTCGTCAAACACCAGCGACGCTTTGCCGTTGGCGTCTACGCGATAGAAGGGGACATAATCGCCCGCGCGATTGAGCTTCTCGCCCTGCTCCTTGGTAAGCGCTCCCGTGGCTACGTTGAAGTCGATCAAGCCTTTGTTGTAGGCGTTGTAAACGCCGCGCACGTTCTCCAGCCCGCGCTTGAGTGCGGGGTCCGAATCAGCCTCCGCCAACACCGCCCGGAGGTCCGCTTCTGTAACGCCCAGAGCGCCCAAGTCCAGCTTAGGCAGGCCCTTGTTGAGCGCGCGCTGCGCAACCATGTACATCTGGGCCACGGCCATCTTGCGCTTGTCGGCTACGGGCAGAGCGCTCACAGCCTTGAACACGTCCATACCGCTGTTCTTGCCCGTGCTGCGGATGCCTGTCAGTCCTTTGTCATCCTTATACAGTTCCAGCGGGCCGTTGCTCAAGGTCGTGTAGACCATCGGCATCTTCTGGTCGGCTTTGAGAATAGCGTAGATCGCCTGCGTAGCACTGTCCTTGTCGCCAGTAAGCAGCGCTTTGCGTCCAGCAGCGCGCATGTCCACGACTTCCATCTCCAGCGCCAATGCGGGACTGCTACCAAACTTCTCGCCAAAAGATTTCTTGCCCTCTAAAAGTTTGTCCGCCAGAGCATCCATGGCGGGCGTTGCCACCCCGGGCGCTGTTTTGCGCAGCTTGGGCCCAGCCACCTGCGCGTTCGGGTCGGCCTTGGCAGCCATGAAGAACTCGGATAGGTCCAAGAACCGATCCAGCATGTTGCCCTGCGCAGGCACTTTCACGCCCAGCAGACGCAGCACGGCCTCTTTGAACTTCTGCCACAGCGTGCGGTTGTCCGGGGCTTTTTGCTTGCGCATGTAGGCTTGCACCGCGCGGCTAGAGTTGCCTTCGGCCACGAACTCGTGGATGTCGCCGTCCTTGATGACCGTGTTGTCGAAGGCCGGGTCGGCCTTGACCTGCTCCATCATCTGGTTCAGTTCAGCCTTGGCTGCGCGCTGATCGGGCGTAAGCTGACTGTCCGGCTTATCCAACTCGAACATGGTGGCCGCGTGCACACCCTCGTGCATGACGCTTTCTTCGGACACGCCGGTAGCGCTGTTAATGCGAACGCGCTTGCCGTCCTTGGTAATCATGCCGGGCGCATCGGGTTCGGACGGAGTGGTGCGGTCCACCAAGGACACAGTGACGCCGTTAGCTTCCAGAATCGGAGCGATCTTGGCCGCAACCCGAGCAGCCACCGGGTTACTCGTCGTCTGACCGATGCTGCTGACGGTGCCCGCCATATCGCCCGTTTCCAAGAGCGAAACGCTGCGCTGCTTAAGCGGCGTGTCATTGGCACCGGAAGTACCTCGCAGCATGTCCCCGTCGTCCACGTCTTCGATTGCCGACATCGATCTTGTACGAGGGGCGTTGCCCGTCATTTCGCCGCCTTCGATGTCCGAAACCGTCTCGCCTTCCAGCGTCGGGGCTTCCGGGATCGCGGCTTCAAACTTGGCCTGCTGTATTTCAGCGTTCGTCAGCGCTGTGCGGTACTGCTCCAGTTGTTTGCGAACAGCGCCAAGCTGCGCGCGGGTAGACATGGATTCGGTCTTCGACGCCTTTTCCAACGACGTTTCAAGGCGATCCACCTCGCTTTCCAGCCGAGATACTTCCCGGCTGTAGCGCTGCACGTTGTCTGCAAGCGCGGCAATGACCGCCGCTTGGGTGCTCAGGTTTTGATTGCGGAAGTCCTCGTCAAGCGTGGCCTTGTCTTTGCCAGATTCGACGCGCTGCACAAACGTGTTGGCCTCTTCCATAGCAGCTTTGACCGTCGGCATTTCAACAGTGCGCTGCTCTTCGATGCGGTTAGCGGCCTTGCCCGGCTGCGCCTTGGACTCGGCGGTGCCTGCACGCAATTTGCCCGGGGCGGCAGACTGGGTGCGGCTGGCTGCGGAAACTTTGCCAACCTTCTTGGGGGCAAACCGCGCACGTTCGGCTTTGGCCGCGTCAATCTTGGCTTTAATAAGCGCGGGGGCCTTCGGCTGCCCAGCAGCAACCGCCGCGTCGTACCGTTTTTGCAGACGGTTGATCTCTTTGGTCAGCGCGTCGTAGTTGCCTTTGCGTTCTTCTTCCGCAGCAAACTGTTCGGCTTCGGTCTGCGTAGGTTTGGCGCGGCTTAGCGTGGGTGCGGCTTTACCGCCCACCGGGATGCGTTCCAAACCCAGTCGATTGCCGCGCAACGCCTCCAAACTGGCAAGCTCACGCTTGTAGGCGGCCACCCGCGCCTTGCGCTTGTTAACCGTGTTCTTGGACAGCGGCTTGCCGTTCTTGCCTTTGGTCTGCTTCGCCAGCGGCTCGTTCTTTTCCAACTGGCGCTGGAGCTTTTCGATGCGTGCGTTAATGCCTTCGTTGACTTTGGCAACAATTTCGGGGTCGTTGGACGTGGCGGCTACCGCCCGGTCGTACGCTTTTTGCAGCCGCTCCTTGCGGTTGTTGGCGGTTTTGATGTCGGCTTCAAGTTGCGCTTCGCGCTCCTTGGCGGTCTTGATCCGGGCCTCAAGTTGGTCCACGCGGTTGGCCAACGCCACCGACTTGGGGGAACGGCGGGTCTTGTACTTAGCCAACTCGGCGCGCAGCGGTCCGGCTTCTTCCTCGGCCAACGCAGCGGCGGTCTGCACCTGCTCGATGGCGTCCTGCGCATCGGCAATGTCTTGGTCAAGCTGGGCAAAGTCCTTGTTGGCTGCCCCCACCACGTTGAGCATCTCGCGGCGCTTGGAGAAGTCAATGCGCTGACCGGGGATGGCATTCAGCCGCGCGGTTGTGGCTTCAAAGCGCTCCAGCTTCTCGCGATCTTTCTTGGCAATGTCTTCGCGCTCTGCGGCAGACAGCGGCGTCAGCGGAGACTTAACCAGCGTGCCTTCAGCAGGCGCTTCGGGCTTAGGTTCTAGGCGCTGCTTGGCCGCTTCCGCTTCTTCTTGCGCCTTTTTAATCTCGCTGTCGGTCTCGGCAATTTGCTTGTCTATCTCGGCCAGCGTGCCCGGAAGTTTGGACTCCTTGACGCCAAGCGCCTTGGCAATCCGAGTGTTGGCTTCAGCCAACTGTTTCTGGACCTTCGGGTTTTCTGCTTGCTCCTTTGCTGCCACCTCCAGAGCCATACCGGCATCAAGCAACGCGCGGCCGTCACGGGCCAATTGTTTTTCGGCGGCTTGCTGGCGAAGCTCCAGTTCCATCGCGGTCTGGAGGAACTGCAACATAGTCGGGTTGGTGCGGTCGGTCTTGCTGCGCAGTTCGTTGATCGACTTGATGATCTGCTCGCGCGTCGCATCCAGCGTTTGGACGTTGGCCCCAGTTTCTTTATTGCTTTGCAGGCGCGTAGCAATCGCTTTGGTAATTCGGGCCGCCTCCGCCTTGAGGGTGGCCAACCGCTTGGCGGCCTCCACGTACTCGGCATCTTCGTTGTTGAACTTGGCGATGTTGTCAGCAAGTTGCGCGGCAACGGCCTCGGACTCAGCAGCCGAGCGCTCAAACTGCACGTGCGCCTGCACGTACTCGATCTGGAGCCCCGCAAGCTCTTCGTCAAGACGCGTCTGGAGCTTAGCCAAATTGGCTTCGGCCTCGCGGATCATCATGCCGACGGTCTCCGCCTCAGTCTTTTTGAGCGCTTCCAGTTCCTGCTTTTTGGCCTTGAGCGCCTCAATGCGCTTGTTGGCCCCGGCGATGATCGCCTCGTACTTCTTCTGGAACAACTCGACCCGCTTGTGCATGGCGGAAGCTGTGTCGGCAGCCAAGCCCATCTCGGCGCGCATCAGCTTGACGGCATCACTGGCCAAGAACTTCATGAACTGCGCAACGGTCTCAAAAGCCGTACTGGTTTTGGCGGGCTCAACCAACTTGGTCGGCGTTTCGGGCACGAACTTGCCGCCGCGCTCCACCATCTTGGCGGGCTCGACCACGTTGCCTTCGGCATCCACCTGCACAGCCTTGCCTTCGCGCACTTCGCCGCGCGTCGCGGGAGCCACGGCTTTGGGCAACATGCGGCCGGGCAACTCTCCTTGTTGACCGCGAATTACCGGCTTCTCAGCAGTTCCCCACGGAGTCTCGCGGGTCTCGATGGCGTACTCTTCTCCACGCCCTGCGCGGTCCAGCGCATCCAGTTCAGCCTTGACTTCGGCGGCCAGCGAAGCGTCGGGGGTGCCGGACGTGGCGCGATACAGCCAGTTAGAGACAAGCTCTGCACGCTCGGGGTTGTTGGCCACCGGGCCAAGGTTGTCGCCAATACGCTCCAACAGGGCCTGCGTATCTTCGTCGTAGCGTTGGCGGTTTGCAAACGCTTGGTCCAACTGCCCTCGCAGCATCTCGGGGGATACCGTCTGCGGAGTCAGCGTTTTGGTGAACGTCTGCACATCCTGCGAGCCGGAGCGCCACTTGCGACCAAGCGCCTCCAACGCGATGTCGGCGGCTTCGAACTCACCAGACTTGACGGCTGCGTCAAGAATTTTGTTGACCTCGGTTTGGATGCCCGCAACTGTCTCGTTGTTTAGCGTGCGCCCAGCAGCCTTGATCTCGTTGATCAGGCTCGTGAACACATCGCGGCGGCGCTGCTCCACCACGTCTTGCGAGATCGGCGCGGTCTTTTCCGTGAATACTCGGTTAGCCGAAAAGTAGTCGAACGCCGACTTGCGGCGCTCCTGCCGGGCCTGTTCCACGAGGGGTAGACTGCCAAGAAGGTCTTGCACACCCTTGGACTGCGCGCCAAAACCCGGCTCCGCAAAACGCTCTGCCTTCATTTGCAGGTCGCGAATTTGCTCGATCAGATTGCGAATCTGGTCCCGGTTCTGGCTGCCGCGCTTGTTGGCACGCGCCGCGTAAGCAATGTCCAGTTGGCGTTGCAGTTCGTTGAGTTTCTCGGCGATCGTGTCCTTTTCGGTGACACCTGCCTCCTGCCCAACCTTGAGCCGCTGCCCAAACAAGTCGCCCTGCTCCACCGACTCGCGAGGAATGGGCTTCTCGGTCTTGGCCAACTCGGCTTCGCGTTCTTTCAGCCGCAGCCGGATGCCGCCCAGCAGCGCGCCGTTCTCTTGGGGGGTCAGCCCCGCGACACCTACGCCATCTCGCACAGCCTGCGCGGCCATGGTGGGGTCCCGCATCGCAAAGTCGGCAAGGCTGGGCACATCAAGGATGCCCATGGAGCGCGCAATTTCGGCCTGCTGGTTCAGGTACGCTTCTGCGGGATTGACCTGCGGGGCCTTTTCTTCGGTCGCCTCCGGCTCAGGAGCGGCCTCTTCTACCACCTGACCAAACTCGTCGATGACGTAGCGCGGGGAAGCCTTCGGGGCAGCATCGGGCGCAGCGGGCTCTTGAAGGCCCATCTGCTCCAGCATGTAGTCCTCAGGCGTCATGGCGTCAAGGCGCATGCGCTCGCGGATTGGGGCGGTGCGGTTGAATTCTTTGCGCGCCTCTTTCAGTTCCGGCTTAAGCGCCTTGAGGGCGGCCCCGATTTCTGTATTGGCCTGCTTGTCTTCGGCGGACAGCGGCGCGCCTTTGGTGCCGCGTTTGATCTGCGCCTGCAACTCTTTTTCGCGCGCCTGCAACGCATCAAGTTTGGCGGCGATCTCCGTGGCGTACTCCGGAGAATTGCGGCGGGCT
>JACCDO011221246.1_pt1 | contig 12393 bp, 9 predicted proteins | sample 7446101 | NCBI WGS metagenome assembly JACCDO01 (sample SAMN15323440, study PRJNA562643) | freshwater metagenome | isolation source: river surface water | place: USA:Blue River Watershed | collected 2017-08-16 | reverse complement strand
ATGGCGGAACAGTTGCTACGCCAAATATTGATAAGCTCGCAAGTCAGGGTGTTCGCTTTAATAATTACAACGTTGAAGTTCAGTGCACGCCATCGCGCTCTGCCATTATGACTGGCCGTCATCCAGTTCGTTCTGGAACTTATACCGTACCTTGGCCTGGTCAAGGCAAGGCTGGAATGGCTCCATGGGAATACACCATCGCTGAAATGCTTTCTGATTCAGGTTATGCCACTGCTCTCTATGGCAAGTGGCATCTTGGCGATACGCAAGGCCGTATGCCAAATGATCAAGGTTTTGATGAGTGGTGGGGTATCCCAAATACCTGGGATGAGGCTGGATATACTCAGTGGCCACTATTTAAAGAGAGTGGTGTTCCAACTCCCATGGTTTGGGAGGGCAAGAAAGGTCAAAAGTCCAAGCCTGTGATGCCGCTTGATTTGAAGTTACGGCCGATCATCGATGAGAAATATATTGTGCCTAAGACAGTAGACTTTATTAAGCGTAATGCAGCGGCCGATAAGCCATTCTTTGTATACATGGGCTACTCAGAAATGCACGAGCCTCCGATGGCTAATCCAAATTTCGCTGGTAAGTCTACCGCTCGAGGTGGCTTGTTTGCAGATCTAGTTGCTGAGATGGACTATCGCGTTGGTCAAGTGATGGATGCAGTTAAAGAAGCTGGCATCGAAGACAATACGATTTTTGTTTTCAGTAGTGACAATGCTGGTGGTGGCGCAAGTCCGCAAATTGGTGGTGCTACTAATGGCCCATTCCGGGGCGATTTCTTCAACACACCATTTGAGGGCAGTATGCGTGTGCCCGCGATGATTCGTTGGCCAGGACATGTTCCTTCGGGAGTTGTGACAGAGCAAATGTTTGCTGCTGTAGATTGGATGCCAACTATTGCAGGCATGGTTGGTTCGTCTAAGTTAGTGCCAAAAGATCGACCCATAGATGGCGTTGATGCTTCAGAATTTATGTTGGGTAAGAATAAAACTACTGGGCGCGATCTGTATCCATTCTTTGGCATTGATGGAGAGCTTATGTCGATTAAGTGGAAGACATACAAAACCATCTTCCGTTACGCACAATCCCCAGTTTCTATTCAGCAGCCTTATGTAAAGCCGCAGATCCCCATGATTTACGACCTTAGCAGTGATCCACATGAAGATAACAATCTGATGTATACGGATTTGACTTTGGGTTGGGTTTACGCCCCGAGCTTTAAATGGATTGAAGGCTTTGAGGCAAGCGTCAAAAAGTATCCAAATATCAAAGTTGGTGAAGATTTCAAGGGTTACGCGAATAAGTGATAGTTAGAGGAATAGATATGTTTTTTAAAAGAATGCTGATAGGGGTCTTATCCATTTCATTGGCTGCGCCTGTAGTATTTGCACAGACTGTTCCTGCTCAGAAGAAACCGAACGTCGTTTTTATTCTTGCGGATAACGTGGGCTATGGTGATATGGGGCCCTACGGTGGCGGTGAGTTACGTGGCGCCCCTACGCCTCGGACGGATGAATTATCTAAAAACTCACTTCGTCTTACTCAATATCTAGTAGAGCCTGGTTGTACTCCATCGCGCGCTGCATTGATGACTGGGCAATACTCCATTCGGAGTGGCTTATCCCTTGTCAGTGAGCCAGGTACGCCAAATACTTTGCCTGGTAAGGCCTACACCATGGGTCAGTTGTTTAAAGATGCGGGATATGCCACCGCTATCTTTGGTAAGTGGCATCTTGGGGCTGATCCAAAAAGTCTACCTGGCGCCCATGGTTTTGATCAGTACTATGGAATTCCGCCTAATACTTCCTGGGATTCTGCAACGTATGTTCCACAGCAAATGCAAACACACTCATTTGCAAATGTGTCTGAAAAAGCGTTATATGAAGCAGGCCCATGGATTTATCAACAAAAAGGTAATGGACCGCTTGAACGTGTCAAGCCCTACACCATGGAAGTTCGTGCTGAAATTGATAATGAACTCACGGATAAATCCATTGCGTTTATGAAGCAACAAAATGCAGTGGGTAAGCCATTCTTTTTATATCTACCTTTTTCCATGGGGCACTCTCCAAATCTTTCCTCAAAGCAGTTTGCTGGAAAGTCCCGCATTGGTCAGTATGGTGACAAGATAATGGAGGGCGACTATCACGTTGGCCAAGTGATGGATGCTCTCAAAGAAATGAAAATCGAGGACAACACGATTTTTGTTTTCGCTTCTGATAATGGTAGCACTGGGCAATATATGATGACTTATGACCGTTTGGGTCTTGGAGCTCCCGATATGGGTTCGAATGGCCCATTTCGCGGTGACCTAGGTGAGGCTACAGAAGGATCTATTCGTACATTTTGTTTTATAAGGTGGCCTGGGCAGATAGCTCCTGGAACTACTTCCTACGCGATGTTCTCGATCATGGACTTTATGCCAACTTTTGCAAGTATCTTGGGTAGAAAGCTTCCGACAGATAGGGCGATTGACGGTATTAATCAGATAGATGTTCTAACTGGGAAGAGTCCGATGGGTAATCGCGAATCTCTGCTTACCTTTATTGGCCCAGACTTAGTGGCGGCACGTTGGAAGCAGTGGAGACTCTACTTTAAAGATATGAATCGTACTGGTACAGGTCAGCAGATGTTGGGCGGCATTATGGCGAATTCATCTGGAATGTACTATCCAAAGTTCTATAACATTGAAATGGATCCTCATGAAGATTTGCAGTTGGTCAATTATTCATGGGTATCAGGACCTGTATTTAAGGTCATTGAGGAATACTTAGCATCAGTTAAAAAGTATCCTAATCCGCCGGCTGCCAATGTGACAAATTTTAGTCAGCGATAAGAGAGAGCTTAGTGATTCATCAGTTTTATAAAAGAAGTCTAGGAATTTTTTCTAGACTTCTTTTTATTTCTACAGGTTTATTTTTATCTCAATCGGCATTAGCAGATGAAGGTGGAGTGCCTTTCTGGATGTCTGGTCAATACGCTAGTATGGCTGCAGTCCCAATGGCAACCGGATGGTCTTTAGTAGCAATCCCTTATGTTTATAGTGGCAAGGCAGACAAATCAAAAACATTTCAACACGGCACCAGTCTAAATGCCGGTGTTAGCACGAGAGAATCCTTGGTTTTAATGCAACTAGGATATGTCGGGGAAGAGAAGATTCTTGGTGGACAGCCCTACATAGGTTTGGGTTGGGGACCAGGATCAAATACTACTACTGCATCTATAAGCGCTACAAATCCAAGCGCGCAATTAAATCGTGCCAATACAAGTAATGGAATTACTGATATCTATCCATTGGCTAGCTTGACTTGGAACCAAGGTAATAATAATTACAAGGCTTATGTAACTGGAGATATTCCAGTAGGTACCTACAATCGAACAAGTCTTGCGAGCATTGGAATTGGTCATGCTGCATTTGATGCTGGCGGAGCTTATACCTACCTGAATAGTAAGACTGGCCTTGAATTTTCTGGAGTACTAGGCGCCACTTATAACTGGATGAATTCTCAAACCAATTATCAAAATGGTATTGATTCCCACTTGGATTGGTCTGTTTCTCAATTTGTGTCTCAAAACTGGCAGGTAGGTATTGCAGGATATGGCTACTATCAGCTCACGGCTGATACTGGCAGCGGTGATAAGGTGGGGGCTTTTAAATCTCGCATCGCAGCGGTTGGGCCACAAATTGGATATCTATTTAATATTGGTAAAAATCAGGCTTACATCAATTTGCGCGCTTATAAAGAATTTTGGGCGCAAAATCGTGTTGAAGGATATGCAACAATTGCGACCGTCAGTATTCCATTAGGAAAGTAGCAGCATGAATCTACAGCGTCGAGTATTGATTGTGCTTGCCCTCACTGCATTAGGCTTAGGCTCTTATTCCATCTGGAGTAATGACTTTTTTAAACCTCAGAAAGCAATTCCAGAAATCCGTCTTGGCGATGGTATCAACGGTCCTAAAGGAATGGCATGGATTCCTGGGGGTGAATTTTTCATGGGTAGCGATCATAAAAAGGCGCAATTAAATGAAAAGCCTGCACATAAAGTGAAGGTAGCAGGTTTTTGGATAGATATTACTCATGTCACTAATGATCAATTCGCAAAATTTGTTGAAGAAACTAATTACATAACAACTGCCGAGCGAGTTCCCGACTGGGAAACGATTCGAGTGCAACTACCACCGGGAACACCCAAGCCACCAGCTTCAGTATTTGTGCCTGGCGCGATGGTATTTGTGGGCACAAAAGCTAAAGTAAATCTCAATGATTACTCTCAATGGTGGGCATATGTTCCTGGGGCTAATTGGAGGCACCCATCAGGCCCGAAAAGCGATATTGATGGCAAAGGTAATCACCCTGTGGTTCAAGTGAGTTACGAAGACGCCTTGGCGTATGCCAAGTGGGCCGGAAAAAGATTACCTACAGAAGCAGAGTGGGAGTTTGCTGCGCGAGGTGGTTTAGATCAGGCTACTTATGTTTGGGGCGATCAATTGGAGCAAGAGGGAAAATTGCCGGCCAATATTTGGGATGTTAAGAAACAAGCTTTTCCCGTAGTGAGCCCTAAGGCTGGTGGTGCAGTGGGTACGAGCTCTGTTGGAACCTATCCTCAAAATGGTTATGGCTTATTTGATATGACAGGTAATGCCTGGCAGTGGGTAGCTGATTGGTATCGCGCTGATTACTTTGCAATACAAGCTAAAGAATATGGCAAGGGCATTGTCAATAATCCTCAAGGACCTACCGGTTCATATGACCCAGACGATTATGGAGTTCCGCCCAACGCCCCAAAACGGGTTATCCGCGGCGGATCCTTTTTATGTAATGAGGATTACTGTCAATCTTATCGCCCAAGTGCAAGGCGCGGAGCAGACCCATTTAGCCCAATGTCACATTTAGGATTCAGATTGGTAAAAGATGCCACGAAGTAAATTTAAGAGTCTCGCTACACATTTACCTGCACATCGTTAGCGAACTCATGCAGATCTGCGGGCTTCTGCCCTCATAATCCTTTGGTCCCAGGTTCAAGTCCCGGTGGACCCACCAGCAATATCAGCGACTTAGGGAGAAATTCCTAAGTCGTTTTTTATTGAGCTTTAAGCTTTCTTCTGAAATGCAGAACACCAGCCATTACTTGTTACTTGTTTTCCTGGATAAAGGGAGCAAGGACCAGAAGCAGAATTAGCAGCCCCTTGATAAAGTACACATATTCCGCAGCGCGATCCCTCAACGTAATTTGCAAATTTCGATTTATCCACTTTCAGATGGTCGGTCACATACCCTAGTGCCATTGCTTGAGGATCGCTAGAGGTAAGCATTACTTGAGCTTGCACTTTTCCATTCAAAGCGAGAGTTGCAGCTCCAGCAGCTGTGAGGATCATAAATTGTCTGCGGTTATTTTTCATCAGTTTCCTAAATTTAAATTGTCACTTTAATAAATAAAAATTACATATTGATTAAAAAATTCACCTTAAGCATGATTTAATGCTCTTATTAAGAATTGTTCCTATTTAATATGAAATCATGTTTATTGCATTAATCTGATTTACATAATACATTGCCATTAATGATTATTGTTTACTTAAAAACTATTTCAATGCATTAAATTACCTGGAAAGTAACGGGCTATATGAATATTCGATTTATTACTTGTATGGCTCAGTCTGGCAGTTTTCTCTGGTTCTTCAGATTGGTGATTTACGTTCTGGGCTTCACCGCTTTCTCGGCAACAGCACAAACTCCCAATAAGAATGGCGAGTATTTAGCCTTAGCGGGGGACTGCATTTCTTGTCATACGGCACCTGGTGGCAAACCTTATGCAGGTGGATTAAAAATGCAAACGCCTTTTGGATATTTGCTGAGTCCAAATATCACGCCAGATGTAGAGACTGGAATTGGATCTTGGAGTAAGGATGATTTTGCCCGAGCCTTACATGACGGAGTTAATAAAAAAGGCCAAGACTTATACCCTGCAATGCCTTTTACTTCGTACACCAAGGTAACGCGAGCAGATGTCGATGCAATTTACGATTATTTACGCACTGTAAAGCCGGTTAGTAATGCAGTAAAAGTTAATCAGCTGGACTTTCCATTTAATATTCGCAGCTCAATGCTGGTATGGCGAGAGCTATTTTTCAAGCGAGGCTTTTTTAAGCCAGACCCAAAGCAATCCGATGCCTGGAATAGGGGTGCTTATTTAGTTGAGGGCTTGGAGCACTGTAGCGCTTGCCACTCACCACGAAATATTATGGGAGCAATCAAGCCATCCAAAGAGTTCACTGGTGCAGTTATCGATGGTTGGTATGCCTTAAATCTAACCTCAGCTCCAATTACGGGCTTAGGTAATTGGACTACTCAAGATATCGCTAACTATCTTAAAACCGGAAAAAATCCCGGTAAAACTACTGCCTTTGGACCTATGGAGGAAGTGGTTCATAACAGTACGAGTCACCTCAATGAAGCGGATTTAACAGCGATGGCCACCTATATTAAAAGTTTGCCGGCTAACTCCAGCTTGATGGCTGATCATCGCAAGCTCGATACGAATAAGGTCGAAGGAGCACGTTTGTACATTGATAACTGCAGTGGTTGCCATCAGAGCACTGGTAGAGGGATTATGAATGTCATTCCTCCTCTTGATGGGAATCCCACAATTCTTGCGCCAAATGGAGCTGACATCATCAAGGTTGTCATTCGCGGCGTGAATGCTCGAAATGGCTACATTCCAATGCCTTCTTTTGCATCGAAGTTAACAGATGATGAAATTGCAACAATCGCTAACTACGTGAGAACTAGTTGGGATAATTCTGCATCTGCGAATGTGACTGCTGCACAGGTGAAGAAGATTAGGGAAAATCCAGGGCTATGAACTACTGATGAGCAATGACTTAGGGGGGGGGAAATTCCTAGGTCATTTTCTTTCTTCCGCCAACTGTGTAAGCAATCCCCATTGATTTCAAAAATTTAATGGCTAATTCTAATTTCATGGATTAGGATGGCAGTGTTTATATAAGCAAATTGACGGTCGACATGAATACAGCTCATTAGACTTGGAGTAGTAAATAGAAGTTCTTAATGAAGAGGGATCAAAAATGAGTACTGTATTTTTCAATAAAAAAATAGTAATTGGCCTTGTATTGCTTTTAAATATGGTTACTCCAGGATTGGTATTCGCGCAGCAGAATTCTGCCGCTCAAATCGAAGGTGAAAAACTAACTCAACTATTTTGGGAGCAGCAGAAAAATGTAGACTTGGCTGGCTTTGAAAAAACCATAGCGCCAAGTTTTCAGCAGGCAATATCAACAGGCGTACAAAATCGTAGCCAATGGATTGATTTAATTACAAAGGCAAAGATTGGTAGTTTTAAGCTTAGCGATATTAAGGTGAGCCAATCTGAAAATGCCTATACCATTTCATATAAGGTGAGTACCGGATCCGAAACTATCGGCGGCAAGAAGATGTCTACAGAGCCGCATTACCGATTAGATGTTTGGCAAAAGAATGCCAAAGGTTGGCAAGTAATTTCGCATGCGAATTTAAATCCAGTACCGTGATGGCCTATTTTTTAGTAGGCGCTCCCAATTTAATTGCCTTTGAGCCACATAATGTGGCGGCTTATGGGCCGGTTAAATTGGGCTAAGATCCAGCGGTATTGCTTGCGCTAAATTTTTTCAATGAAAACATTTGATTACTTAGGCCTAGTTCTAAAACATGAGCTTATTGCCATCAAGGAGTCTCTGGTCGAGCTCCGTCTGACCGCAATTGTGATTTTGCTGTGCATTGGCGGAATCATTATTTACCTTAAGCCATTTCCTTTTGCTGGTATCACCATAGCCACCTCATACAAGGGAGGAGATTGGTATCAATTTGGTGAGGGTGCTATTGCCCCTTTAAAAGAGCATGGCATTAATGTAGAAGTTGTTGCTACTAATGGGGCGATAGAAAATGCCGAAGAACTCAACGACCCAAAAAGTAAGGTAAATGCAGGATTTGTATATGCTGCAGCACTGTCTGATAATCAACAAAAGGAGCTTTATTCCCTTGGCAGCGTAAGTTATGACCCAGTCTGGATTTTTTATAGAAATGAGCTGGCTGACAAAATTAAAACTGTACAAGATTTAACTAAATATAGAGTAGCCTTGGCCCCGAAAAAGAGCGGGTCTTATATTTTGACTAAGAAATTATTTGAGGCTAACGGGATTGATATTGAAAATAACCCTCAATTTGTGTCGAGCTCATGGGAGGACTCGCGAACAAATTTCCTCTCTGGTAAGGCTGATATCTATATTTTTGTAGCCACAATGCTAGACCCACTTGTCAAAGAATTAATACACTCACCCGATCTAACCTTATTTAATTTACCGAATGCCATTGCCTATCAGAAAAAATTTAATTATCTAGATGCAGTCATTATCCCAGCTGGCTCTATTGATATAGCAAACAAACTTCCTATTCGTGATATTTCTTTAGTTGCTACTACAACCACTCTTGCTGTTCGCAAGGATCTACATCCCGCGTTACAACTGGCTTTATTAATGACGACCAAGCAGGTCATACAAAATTCGTCGCGATTATTCTTTTCTAAGCGTGATGAGTTTCCCGCCTATGTTGATCCTTCCATCCCTCTTAGCCCAATAGCGAGGAATTATTACAACTATGGCCCCCCAAAAACTACAGAATACCTTCCATATTGGCTTGTAGTATTTATTGATCGATTTTGGTTCGTAGTATTGGCAGCATTTGCAGTCATTTACCCCTTATCTAAACTCAATTTTCATTTACGACGGTTTCGTTTCATTATTCGTGAGCGTACACACTATGCAATGATCTTAAATGTTGAGAAGGAAATTACAGGTAAGCAACTGACTAGCGAGGAAAAAGAAAGACTACTCAAAAAATTAGAAATAATTAATAAACAAGCCCTACAGCATTTTGTTCCTGTTGGCGAAGAGCCTAATTACTTTTTATTTCTGAATGCACTGCAATTATTGAGAAATAAGATCGAGCGAAATAGATGATCATGCTTTTCTCATTCTCCTATTCAGGGCTTGGACAATCCATATACATCTTCAACTGCAAGCCCAAAAAACATATTGGCTTGTAATTAGAGCAATAAACTACTTGTAGTTTGTGGGTTGTGTTTTCAGGGACGGCGCCTGCCAATAAAGGTGGTTGATACCAAGAGGTAAATTGGTCGTTGACACTATTTTCTATTACAGTCTTATTTTGAGCGAAAAAATGTCGCTTTCACTTTAAGGCTAGTCCCATGTTCAAGAAGGTGCTCAAGCGAATTACACTGCTGCTGATAGCTTTAATCGTGCTGGCTGGAATCGTATTGTGGACCCCAGACAAATCTAGGGCAGATCTTGAGAAAGTCTACGGCTCTCCAGTGAATAGCTATGTCACAGTCTTGGGGGTCAAAATACATTACCAAGACACGGGACCTTCTAAAAATCCGATACCAATCCTGTTCTTGCATGGCTTTGGATCTAGTCTGCAAACATGGGATGTCTGGACTAAGGACTTGAGAAGTGAATACCGGGTGATCTCTATAGATCTTCCGGGCTTTGGATTAACAGGAGAGGATCCTAGTGGTATTTACACGGATCTGAGAGGTATTGAGGTTTTAGAGGCTTTTCTTAATGAGCTCCAGATCCCCAAAGTAGTTATGGTGGGAAATTCTATGGGAGGTAAACTTGCCTGGCAATTTGCTGCCAAATACCCAGAGCAAGTGACTAAGTTAGTATTAATTTCACCAGATGGTTATGCAAGCCCTGGAGTGGGGTACGGCAAAAAGACCGAAATACCTGCCATTGCCAGTCTTTATCGTTACTTCTTTTCAAAGTCATTCTTAGCAATGAATCTGGAGCCTGCATACGCTGATCCGCAAACTTTGAATGACGGCCTAGTAAATCGCTATTACGACATGATGCTGGCGCCAGGAGTACGGGGTGCAATTTTGGCTCGAATGCAGCAAACGGTTTTGCAGGACCCAGTTCCATCGCTATCCAAGATTCGGGTGCCTACTTTGTTAATGTGGGGTGAAAAGGATGCTTTCATCCCAATCTCAAACTCTGCGGATTATTTAAAGGTGATGCCAAATGCCAAAAGAGTTGCTTTACCCAATATTGGTCATTTACCCCAAGAGGAGCAAGCTAGCGTCGGTCTTCGGGCGCTAAAAGAATTTTTATAAATCAGCAAGTATTAATTAATTAGCTCAACTGGGTTCATGATCCCACTGGCGCATACCAACAAATCTGGCTAAATTAGTATGCATAGCTTATTCCTTGGCTAGGTTTAGCTTGGTTGGTATTCAATCTCATTTAATTGCCATCCGATATAGTTTTCAAGCTAAACCAAACTATCGAGCCCATGAAAAAACTGATCACTTCTTTCTTTGCATTCTTAGCTTTCTCTCCAGTCATTGTTCATGCTGCGGAAATTAAAGTTGCCGCAGTTGAATTTAATCCCGCCGAGCGGAATCTGCAGGGGAATATTGATGGGATAGTGGCTAAAGTAACTACGGCTTCTCAGAATGGGGCTAAGTTGATTGTTCTGCCAGAGGTTGCTGCAACGGGTTGGATTATCGCCAGCAAAAAAGACGCGGATACTATTCCAGGAAAAGCTACTGCAGCAATGGAAGCGATTACAAAAAAATATAACAACTATGTTGTCATTGGCTTATATGAAAACGATCCTATAACAGGACTCACGCACAATGCAGCTGCTCTTATTGGGCCCAAAGGATATATTGGTAAATATCGTAAAAATCAATTGCCACCTGGGGACTTTAATACTGCTTCACCAGGCAATTTGGGTTTTCCAGTATTTGACACTGAAATTGGCAGAATAGGAATGCTGATTTGTTTTGACGATAGCCGTCTGCAGTCATTATTAATTCCAAGTCTACGTGGCATGGACATTCTGGCAATGCCAATCGGTTCAGATGCGGCGCCTAAGTTTGAAAAACTGAGTAATAACAACCACTCAACCATTGGAAATATAGCAACCTTATCTCCTTGGCTTGGTATTAATACTGTGGCCTCAAATCAAGCGGGGATGGTGAACTTACCCCAATTCAACTTTATTGATCAGCTTACTGGCGGATCCTCTATTTGGGATAGCAGTGGAAAACAACTCGCAAGCTCTAAGGCGGGAACATGGACGAAGCCTGAAGAGCCTGCAATCATTTATGCCACGATAGATACAAATAAGAAGAGTGGACAAAAGGAATTTTGGCTTAAGCATCGCCGTCCTGAGTTATATGGCATCTACAACTTATACAAAGCACCCGTTGATCCTGTAACTAACAATACACAGAATCAAATCGCAGCACTTTTAATTCAATATGATCCAGTGAATGGTGATGTAGATGCGAATGCTAAAAAAGTAGAGGGTTTGATTAAGGCTAATCCAAACGGTTTTAATCTTGCAGTGTTGCCGTTCAATTCCTTTTTGGGTAAGGTAACTTTAGATAAAAGCAATATTGCCAAATATGCCGAGAGTCTTGAGGGTAAGAGTGCCACATTAGCATCTAAGCTGGCAAAAAATTACAGGACCTATCTTTTGTTCTCCATGCCTGAGCTTAAAGATGGAAAATATTATGAAACTGCAGTACTGTTTGATTTCAATGGCAAGCAGGCTGGGGTTTATCGTAAGTCCCATTTAAATGATGGTGAGCGGCAGTGGGCTACTGCTGGTAATGATCTTACAGTGTTTAGCACTAATGACTTGGGTCGAGTCGCTGTTATGCTCAATGATGAAGTGCGTATTCCGGAGCTCACTGAGGTTTATGCATTAAATAGGGCTGACCTCATCCTCATTCCAACAATGTATGACGGTAAGGGCTATGGTGGTGCAGTCAATATCCCTAAGGGCTTAGTTCCAGCAGAGAGTAACCGGGGTATGTATGTATGGTTTGATATTGCAAAGTACTCCCAGGCACATACGCTTGTAGCCAACTACCTCCCAAAAGAATCTAGCGGCTTTAGTGCTAGTGCCTTGTATTCCTTGGTGCCTGAAGAAGGTTTTTATCCTCCCAATATCGCCCCTAATAAAGAGATTGCGCATCAAGTGCTTTTTATTACAAACCTACAGAAAAATTTATGGATAGATCAGCAAAAGCTTGTGGTGGGTAGACGCTATGATCTTGCCGCACCCTTAACCTTGGATCCTCAAGGCGCTTGTTTTAAAGAATGGCAAAAAGATTCGATGAATAAAGAGATTTGCCCTCAAGCAGTTAGCGGCAAATAAGTACAGCAACTCAAGCTAACCAATCACGTGGCTTAAGGTAGTAGTCATACAGCTTAGCCTCAGGTGTACCAGGACTAGGCTGGTAGTCATACCACCACTGCACTACTGGCGGCATCGACATGAGGATAGATTCAGT
>JACCDO010602457.1_pt1 | contig 12396 bp, 7 predicted proteins | sample 7446101 | NCBI WGS metagenome assembly JACCDO01 (sample SAMN15323440, study PRJNA562643) | freshwater metagenome | isolation source: river surface water | place: USA:Blue River Watershed | collected 2017-08-16 | reverse complement strand
TAAGTCTATCAATTTCGTCCTGTTCTTTAATTTTTTCACGAACAGTAATATCAAGTTTATTGATAAAACCAGAAATTTTTGAGTTCTTGTTCTTTTTAAGAATTTTGGTACATTTATAATATTCATTTAAATTATCCTTATTTGCTGCGATATCATCAGGGAGTAGCGCTAGGATATCCTTGATAATATCAAAATTTCCTGTATCACAAGCAAATGATAAAACAGACTTACCATTATTGTTTGACTTGAATAAAGTATATTTTCTTTCATTGGTATTGTAATGATTGATAAAGTTATGTAAAATTATAAATGCTTCATCATACCATTGATTTTCACAACAATAACAGAAAATATTATTACCATTAGAATCTAGAATTTTAAAACCATCCAATATTCCAAATTTAAATAGCATTTTATCAAAAAAGTTTTTGTTTTTATGAAAAGCACTTACTAATAATAATATTGAAATTTCAGAATGTGACACATCTAAATCTACACTATATTGGTCAATTAATTCAAAAAACTGTATTTCCAGTTTGTTATAAATCATATTGACCAATGTACCATATAGTTTTTTGTTTTTGGATTCAAATATTTTATAAACAGAGTTATTAACAAGTTCTGTTCTAATAATTTTAAGTGAAATATCATCTAATAAATTATCAAAACAATAATCAAGTGCTGTTTTTTTATTATTGTCTCTACAATTAATATAATCTTTTGTAAATAACTTTTGATGAGATACATATAAGTCAAGAATCATATCAGCGATGCTTGAAAGTTTTTGTCTACAAGCAATTAGTAATAGTGTTTCATAATTCTCGAATATTTCAAAAAATATCTCGTGTCTATTATCTTCAATAATTTTATTAAATAGTTTTATCGAGATACTTTCCATTGAATAACATACTGAGTATGAAATTAATGAAATATTTTTGTATCCATTAATATAAATATTAGTTCTAGGATCAGAAAGTAACATTTCAGCCATTTCATTATTTTTTAGTGAAATTGCAATTGATAAAGGGTATTGTGTACTTAAATTAACACAATTAACATTAGTGTATTCAAATTCAAGTAATTTCTTGACAATATCATTATTTTTTTGAATACAAGCAATAATTAGTGCAGTTTCACCAAGTTTGTTTGTATGATTAATTAATTGATTGGATACCAGTTCTTCTTGTTCTAATATCCATTTTGCTGTTTTAAAAAGTGAAATTAAAATACAGTCTTGGAGTAAATTATTTTCATTTGTATCTGGTAAATTAATATAAGCCTTGATACCATCTTTATTATATCTTACACAGTGTTCAAGTAACTCAATCAGTACATCCTCAGTTCCTTCAATATCTTCTTTATCAACAAATGATTCTAACAAAGTGTTAATAACATTATAAACACTAGTAATATTCATAATATTATATTTTTGTAAAATTTTTATTGATTGTTCAGAAATACCAAGTTGATTAAGAGTAAGAGGTGGAATATTAAAATTATTTTTCAACTCTGTTGATAAATCTATTTTAGTGGTTGATACTTTTTCTGTGCTTTCAATCCCATCAAAATTTTCACTTATTTTTTGTTTTTTTCGATTTTCACGAGTCATAGAATAAATTAATTCTTGACTTTTTTCAATAATTTTTTCGAGTGAATTAGTTGTAGCTTCTAAATTAATATTGCAAATTTTAGCAAACTTACTTAACCCACATTTACAATTTTCATCACAACTTGTAATAAATTCTGCCTGCATTTGGTAATGGTCCATCAAAAATTAATAGTATACTTATCTTGGTATAATATTAGTAAAATAAAAAATCAATTTTTCATATATACTATAAATTGTACTACTATAATATAGGATATAGTATTTATATATATGATATAGGTTTGTGTATATACTAAATATATTTATAAATCATATTCAAAAACTTCTAATTTTTGACCACAACTTGGGCATTCTTGTAACATTATCATCTGAATACTATTTACACTACCACAACAACTTGTTGTTAAAGTTAAATTTGATTTTTTCTTTATAATTGGACATTTAAAAGATTTATCAACAACTTGCATTTTTATTTTATTTGATTTTATAAAAGAATCTAGACTTTCAAAATAATAATTCACTAGTTTTTTAATTATTGTATTATCAGAATATTCTGTTCCTGTTATATTATTTTTTACATATTCATAATGTTTATATCCGTCAATAAAATTAAAAAAACAAATATTATATAAACCCAAAATAACATTAGGAATAATTTTATCAGTGTTATTAATTAAATTATCATATAATTTTTTTATTAAAGGATTAAAATCTTTGTAGGCAAAAATACCCACTGTTTTTATAAATTCATCTATCCCACTTTTTTCCTTGATATCTTCAGCTATTGAATAAAACTTTATCATCAAATCATATTCATTTTTTTTAAAGAATAGATTTGCAAAATGTAATATAGCATTAACATCCTTTCTTTCTACACAAATATTTAGATATTTATGCATATTTTCATCATCTTCCATTCTTCCATAAATAACTGCCAAATAAAAAAATCCCTTGTTGTTATCAAGTTGAGTAGCCATTTCAAGATATTTTATTGCGTTTTCTAAATCTTTTTTTTCAAAGTAAAATATACCTAATTCAACCATGATATCTGAATTTTTAAGTTCAACACCTATTTCCCCATACAAAATTAAATTATCTTCATCATTAATATTTTTATAATATTCCATCATACTTTTAATTGATTCAGTAAAATTAAGTTTAATTGCCATTTCATAATATTTTTTCATGTTAACAAAATCCTTTTTGCCTTTATAAATATTGGCTAGATTGTTCATTGCTCTAGGATTATTTAATTCTATAGATTGTAAATAATATTTTGTTGCTGAATCAAAATCATTTTCAACTTCGAAATAATAAGTAGCCAAATTATTCATACCAGCTGGGCAATTTAAATCTATAGCCATCTGATAATATTCTTTCATTTTATCATATTCTTTGTTTTTAAGATAATAATTTCCAATTCTATTCATGCATTCGGTACTACCTAAATCAACTCCAATTTGGAAATATTTTAGCATTTTCTCATAATCTTCTTCACTCTCAAACAAATGACCTATATAAGTGATTGCTCTAAGCGAACCTTCTTTTATTTTCTCATCAAAGTATTTAATCTTTTCATTAAAATCTAAAAAATTAGAACCTGCTATTTGTTTGAATTCTTGTTCATTTGAATCTTCGTCTTTTTGATTATAAAATTCTTGTGGTATATTCATGAATTTCTATATAATATATTATTGTATATTTTTTATATAAATTAGTTTTGAATTATTATTATTTTTCAAAATATTATATAATGATAAATAATATATTGGATAAAAAAGATATTAACATATTATTTAGTTTGTATGATATAAATGTTGACGAAATTGATATTCGAAATAGAAATATATCTGGAATAATCGATTTTTCGGAATTTAAAAAAATAAAAAAAATATATTGTTCACACAATTTAATAGAAAAAATTATTGGTCTAAATGATGGATTATTAGTATTAGATTGTGCTGACAATAAAATAGAAAATTTAGATAATTTACCTAATTCATTAATTTATTTGAGTTGTAATCTTAATAATATAAAAACTTTAGATAATTTACCAAATTGTTTACAAAGACTTAATTGTGTTAATAATTATCTGGAAAAATTAGATAATTTACCAAATTCATTAAAAGTTTTATATTGTTGTCTTAATAATATAAAAGATTTTGAAAATTTACCATCTTCTTTAGAATATTTATTTTGTGATGTTCATTCTGATATAGATTATTTCAAAATTAAAGCACTATATCCTAATTTAAAAATTAATACTATTATAAAATTGTAAATATTGGAGCAGAAATTGCGGACGATAAACACCAAATACTTGGATAATTTGTGCTATTAATAAAATATTTAGATAATAAAAATGTAATACCTAAAACAGCACCACATTCACTAATATAATCTGATTTGCTTTCTGTAAAAAACCAAAAAAATATTAGTATATACATTATACACAATATAGTTAGTATAAAATCATTTTGTGATAAAAAATTCCATTTCATACATCCTTTTGATATATCTGCTTTTTGGAAATCTTCAGATAAAGAAAATCCCAAAATAAAAAAACTTATTAAACCTGTTATCAAAAAATATGTTGAATTTATATTTTGTACTTGACTCATCAAAATAAAAAACACTAATCCTTGAAATCCAAGATTAATCATGATAAGTCTAGAATACCAATCTGATGTATTAGTTGAATCATAACCATTGAAATAAATTAATCCTTCAAATAATTGAACTAATGAATAAAACATTACAAACAACCCTATCATCTTTTTTTCTAAATTAGTTGAATTTGCTAGATATAATCCTGACGCTTGACCAATTCCAAATGCTATAATTGATGTTTCTAAATTTACACACATTTTATAAAGTATATTTATAATAAAAATAATTTAAAATTATATTAATTATATTAATTTAATTACACTAGAATGAGTGGATTATCTATTGCAAGAGCATTAGTTGAACTTAAAACTTTAGATTCAAGAATAAATAAAATAATTGGTGAATCAAGTTTTATTATTTGTAAAACGAAAAATAAAAATTATCAATATAATGAAGTAGATTTTAAAAAATCTGCTGAATCTTCTTACCAATCCCTTAATGATTTAATAATTCGTCGTGAAAAAATTAAAAGTGCAATTGTGATATCAAATGCTAAGACTGAAGTTGAAATTGCAGGTCGTAAAATGACAGTATCTCAAGCAATTGATTTTAAAAACACAATTCAATATAAAAGAACAATTTTAGATACATTAAAAAGACAAAAACAATATGCTATTGTTGAAAGTGAGTCACATAGACAAAGAGTTCAACAAAAAATAGATGAAAATATTAAAATTGTTTGTGGAAAAGATAATAAACCAGATGCTGTAACCATCCAAACAATTACTGAAAGTATTAGTAAAAATGACCCTGTTGAAGTGTTTGACCCTCTAGGTTTAGACAAAGTAATTAAAGATTTAGAAACTGAAATTGAAAATTTTTCAGCAAATGTAGATTATGTACTTTCTGAATCAAATGCTCTAACCCAAATTATGGTTTAAATTTTAAAAAAAATTTTTATTTCTTCCCCTCAATATAACGAAACTTTTTAAACAATAACACCGCATTTGTTCTCGGATATGAACATCTCTTGCAGCGCTAGAAAACATCTTGTTTTTTATCAGAAAATAACGCCAAGTTATTTTCTAAAAAGCATAAAAGATTAAAGATTAAAGTTTAGTTATTAAAGATTATCACTACATTGTCTAACGACATGTTTATTAAAACTCAATTCAAAAGATGGGCCTTCGGGTTTGTCTGTTAAAGATTAAATTTAAAAGATTAAAGATCTTTCAAATCCATGATAATGGTAAAAAAAGTTTTGTTGTTGACTTTAAAAGGCCACGTGGCTGTTATGTTGGGGGTAAATTTAATTATATTAGTAATAATATAATTATATTAAATATTTGCAAATTAAAAAAGTTTTCCAGTTTGCAAAGGATTATAGTTATATACTTTTTCTAATCCTAAATGTAATATTCCATGGATTCCAAACATTACAGTTATCAATATAATTCTAACTAGGTGCATAGGATCTTCTGTTTGATTCTTATTTTGTCTAATTAACTTTATTAGTATATATAAAATCAATATACTAGTAATAAGCAAAGACCAAAAAGATGGTTTTTTCAACATATTATGTTGTTTTTCCATTTGATTTATATATTAGATTGATAAATTAATTTGATAAATTAATTTGATAAATTAAAAAATTTTTAATTTTTAGGTGGAATATAAGGGAGAATTGGGGCAAAAGGTAATCTTCTAGAATTAGGTTTACCCAACAATTCTCTAACAATTCTAGCACAGAACCCAGGGATTCTACACATTACAAACATACCTTCTGCTTCAGAATCAGGTACTTGTGTTAAAACACAGAAAACCGCTATAGCAAAATCACTATTACATCCTAAAGTTGGTTTACTTAATCTAATAGTTTCTAAAAATTTTTCTATTAACTTTATTTTCACAGGCTCAGATTCATTATAAATAGTTTTAACAATATGTAAATATTCTAATGCTCTTGGATCAGCACATGGTTTACCAACATCAGGAGATTTATGTATTCTGTGACCAAATCCAAATACTTTTCCAGATGATAATAGACCATTCACATATGTGTTGATTAAATTATTTAATTCAGTGTTTGTATCTAAATTCTCAAAAGTTAAATTGTTTGATTTAATAATTTTATCAGTTTCTTCAAAATATTTAATTATCATAGGGATTGCTCGAACCATTGCACCTCCATGATATGCACCAGATCTAACACAGAGTGCAGATATTAATGCTTGAGGATATGATGTACGAACTGAACTTGCAATACGAGCAACTAACTCTGCAGAACTCATACCATGAGCAATATGTGATAATGACATTTGAAGAAAACCTCTTGAAATACTTTCAATTAATGGATTTTCTGGTGTTACTACTCCACTAAATAATAAAAATGTACGAATTGGGTCTGATTCTATTACTTCTCCTGTATAAAATGAATTATTTTTTTTATAAAATAATTGTGATGAAATTATTCCAAACAATTTTCCAATATAAAAATAAGATCTTAATGTTACCTCTGACATTTTTGTTTCTATTGTAGATTTATTATAATTTTTTCTTATTTCGTAATTTGTCAAATCGTGACCATATTTCATATTTCTATCTAAATTTAATAATGATATTAACATTGAATTATTTACCGGAATACCTTCATTTACATTTTTAACAATAATATCTTTTTCTTCTTCTGATAAAATAAATCCCTCAAAATAACTTTGTGATCTATTTTCAATAGGAACTAATTCTGAGTAAGGTGATAATAATTTTCCAATAGATTCCAAATAATTTGTATTTGCGGAAAACTCATAAACATGTTGGTCTAAAATAAAAACCTTTTTATTAGCTATTCTTCCTATATCAAATACTGTATATGGAGTTTTTGTGACACATTTATCACAAACACCGTTTGGTTCATCATTATCTAATACATTTATTTCTTCCATTAATTCTTTGATTCTTGATTCTACACTATATACAATTGTATTTAAAATTGGTTTAATTTCTTCATTTGTAATAGATTCTGAACATTTTTTTAATGAATTTAGAACTCCATCTAATTCATATAATGAATCAAACTGTTCAATAAAATTATTTAATTTATTTATTGATTCATTATCTATTAGATTATAATATTTATTAACAAAATCATTAATTTCATTAGCAATTATATTTTTCCATACAGGTTCTATACTATTTTCATAAACATCTTGTGTTGGGAAAGGTACTTTTTCACCACCAGATTGTTTATTTTTTATATATTTTGATTTGTATTTAAGATATTTTTGATAGTATTTATCATTTTGCATTTATTATATATATATAAATATGATAAAAAATATCAAAAATATTTTTATTAAATTTCAATTAAATTTCAATTAGATTTCAATTAGATTTCAATTAGATTTCAATTAAATTTCAATTAGATTTCAATTAATTTTTATATTAACAATTTGATATTTTCAATATAATTATGTAAATTTAGACTACCAAATAATTTTGATAAATCGTTAAAATTATTTATTTTATATTCATCTAAAAATTTTAGTTCATATTCTAGTACAAGTGTTTCAATTGATTTAATTTTATTATAATTTTGAATTAAATCTATCAACATTGTTAAATATACAGAATAAAAACCTCTCAAGTAATTTAATGATACATCCCAATCTTGAGTTTTTATCATTGTTTTGTATATTTTTAATTCATCGATTAAATCAATATAATTAGAGTTTGAATCTGATATATTAGTATGTGTTTTCATTGTTAGCAAATTATCAATAACAATTTTTTCTTTTATTTTATTGATAAGTGTGTCTGGATTAAAATCTTTTGTATTTTTAATTTCTTCTTTAAGTTCATTCATAAGATTAAATTTCTTAATAAAAAAGATAAATCTTTGTAAAATATAAATTAAAATAATATCTACATGATAAATTTGATGAAGTGTCAATATGTTTTTTAATTGATCCAATATTTGCATATATTTATAAACAATTGCAAAATTATTTATACTCCTACATACTTCATTTATAAAATATCCAAAAAACTTATCGACTAATAAAAAATTATTCGAATCAATAAATTCTAAAGTATTATCCTTATGTTTATGTATAATATTATTAAGATTTGTTATTTCAAAACTTTGGTCAATAAATTTGACTCTTCTCTTTACACTAATATTTTGGTTTACTTCATTTTTTCTTTTATTCATAAAAATATTTATTCACAAATTTTTGTATAATATATTAAATTAAATAATATATTATAGTAAAATCAATTTTTCATATAATTATATAAAATTATCTAACTAATTACTGGTTGATTGCTTTTTCTTCATGTTCCTTAATTATTCTTTCGACAGTTGGACAGAAGTTATAATAATCAAGTATTTTATGTTTGGCTTCACGAATATATGGTAATCTTTCTTCCCATAAGTTGTTTTCAATAGCATTTTTAATTATATTAAATACAGAATCAAAATCTTGTGTTAAGTCAATAGAAACAAATGCTCTAGAATCAATATAATCAGTTAAATTTGGACATCCATAATAAAATACTAAACATTCGGATAAAATAGGTTCCCAGAATTTTTCAGTAACATAATTATGTTCAATATTGTTTTCTGCTATTAAATAATATTTGTATGGAACTATTCCTATATCTTTATTATCAATAGGACATGCTCCTTTGTAATTTGAAAATCCTAATTTATTATCAAATCCCCAAATATCAATTTGAACACTTGGGTCTGATTTTGATTCAATATATTTAATGAAATCAACACGTTTTTTGTGTCCAGGGTCAAAATATTTAGAACTACAAATTGATGATATTTTATTTCCATATTCTGGTGATTTAACAATAGTATTTGATTTCAATTCAGAATATGTTAATTTTAATTGCCATGTTGCATTATTGTGTGTATATTTATGAGTTCTTAAAGCCAAGAATTCATCAGGATTTGGATCAGCCCATGTACCCCATGTTTTAACACCCCATTTTTGTTCAGGACTATTACACCATGGCTCCATATGGAATAAAATAGTCTTAGTTTTGTCAAATGTTGAATTAGGAGGTGGATAATTTATTATTACCCAATAATCTATATTAACATCATCCCAAACAAATTGTACTGAATTCCATGTATAATTACCCTTGGTTAAATTATTCCATTCATCACATAATTTCTTTGAATCTTCCCAATTACATAATAATTTAACTCTATATTTTTTTCCATTAGATTTATCACTAGATTCATTGTCAGACTCAGATTCATCATCAGATTCATTATCAGATTCAGACTTATTATCTAATTTTTTATCATTTTTTAATTTTGAAATGTCCATATTATTTTTTTTCATATATTCCATTACAATACTTTTCTTCACATATAATCCATCATCTTGTGAAAAATAATTTGATTTTACTAATTTATTTAAATCGACTGATTTTTTGAGGAATCCCAAAGTATTGAATCCTACACATTCTTTCTTGGATTCAGCAGAAGTTTTTAATTCTTCTAAACTTTGTTTACCAACATAAGTTAAATCATCTCCAATAGTATCTAATTCCTTAAAAAACACCCATTCTTCACTAATTGAATTTGATATACTTGTTAATTCTATTGAATTTAATATTGTTCTAAAATGTTTAATAATAAAGTTTGTTGATAAGAATTTTACAGGAACTAAATCTTTCTTAATTTCAATATCAAATTTAAATTCAAATCTATCATGATCTTTTTGAATATCTGAATCAACTTGCATTGTTTGTGTTGAAACCCAATCAGAAATAATCAAATGTGGTGCTGTTTCCATAATTACTAAATCCTTATTGATTTTAAATAAATAATCAATACCGTGGCGAACACCATTCTCTTTAATGTATTTTAGTATATTTTCTGCACCTCTTCTTGTTACAATATATGAGAATGTACCACCAATAAATACATCACGGTCTAAATTTGTAATCTTGATTTCTCCAGTTTCTTTGAAATATTTATCAAAATGTAGTTGTTTATGTTCAGCAAACATATGATATCCAGTATAAATAAAATCTATTTTATTTAAATTATTCTTAAGGAATTTAATTACCATATCATTTTTAATAGCAAAATTATTTGTTAACAAAATATCATCTTCTGTAACAATATAATAATCATCTTTGGATTCTAATAATTTCACCCATAAATCAATGTGTGATAATGCACAACCAATGACACCCTTTCTACTACCAAAATCATTACCATAAAATAATTTGGCTAATTCTTTGTTTTCCTTAATTCTTTTACCATCCATCGCGTTGTAAAACGAATAATTTTTTATACCATGTTTTTCAAATTCTTTAGACACCTCTTCTTTTCTATCAGGTCTTCTTTCTAAATTTACACAAATTACTTTCTCATTAGATTCAGAATTCATAACTACTGGTTCTGATTTATTTTTTTGACCAGATTCTTTATTAGATTGTGAAGAATTACCACCAGTAAATTGTTCAACCTCATTTAATGCATATGCATTTTTAGTTTTATCATCATTCTTCTCACTAGTTAGTTTACCTATGTGTCTACAACATACTTTATCTAAAAATACAGAAACATAATTATTTGATATATATCTTCTAGCATAATCCATCTCGAAAAATCCGCTTTCTTTAATATACTTACCAACTTTCTTGAATACACTTGTTTTAATTAAAGATGGTCTAAATGAATAATGTGGCCAATAAATACATGTACCTACTCCACCATATTTTGAAACAGCCTTAATATAATTATCTTTATCACTATTTGGGTCATAATATTCATGTAATAAATATTCATACCCACTAGTTGTTTTACATTTGTAACCACCTTGTACAATTGTTTCTTCTACTTCAGTATAGTTTTTATTAAACAAGACTTGACCAATTTCTTTTTTATCAATTTCTTGATTATCAGGTATATCATTTTTAACTGATTGAATCTTCTTTTCACTTATTACTTCCAAGCATTTAGTAACAAAATCATACTCTTCATAGAATAGCCAATCATCTTCTAAATGAATTAAATATTCAGAATCAACCATATCTAATATCATATTCATACTTACAACATGTCCTTTTTGTTCAGGAGTTTTCATTACAAATTCAAAGAATGGATATAATTCTTTCATTTTATTTCTATCAGTTTCTGATGAATTATCATCAATACATATAAATCTATTAATCTTTTCTATATCTTTACAACAATTTATAAATGAATTTATTGTTCGTTCAAATAAATCATATCTTTTACATGTTGTAATAGTTAAAGTAATTAAATTTTCAGATACCTTAGTATTCTTATTATTATTGGTAATTTTCTCGATTAAATCATTATTGTAATAATTAAATCTTTCTCTTTCCTTGATTCTTTCTGCTTTTTTTGCAATAATTTCTTCTGATTTATTTTTTTTGATAAATAATCCATCATTTTTGTATAAAAGAGGATTTAATCTAATAAATTTATCTTTTTCTGTCATACTATGTTTTAGATAACCATAAGAATTAAAGCAAACACAATTATCGTATAAATCAGCAATATCTGCTAATTCTTGTATTGATTTATTACCGAAATGACCTATATCATTACCGAATGAATCTACATAAGGTATAAATTCATAACCATCAGGTATTTCCTTAATATCTTCTAATTGTATAGATTTGGTAAATTGAATTACTCGCTGTTTAATATAATCTGGAACAATAGAATCTGTTGTTAAAAATTTATATAATTCATCAATTTCTTTGTTTATTCTTTCTTCTGTAATATTTTTAATTTGTATTTTTACATCTCTGACACCAATACAAATTCTATAAAGTAACTCCTTTAATCTATATTGATAAACATCTGCTTGTAAGAATAATTTATGTTGTGTTGGCATACTTATATTTAAACCTAATCTACATACTTTATATGCATTATCCAAGTCATTTGAATTAAAGTAATATTCTCCTAATAAATATAGTGTTTCTGCTCTTTGGGGTAAAACTTTAAATCCATTTAAATATGCGTCAGCAATTTCTTTTTTATCTCTTTTTAGTCTTACTAATCCATTACCAATTTCTAACCAACTAATAAATAATTCTTCATTCCATCCACCTTGTTCAATTCTCTTTTTATAGTATTTAATTGAATTTTCAAAATCACCATAATCTTT
>JACCDO011689235.1_pt1 | contig 12397 bp, 6 predicted proteins | sample 7446101 | NCBI WGS metagenome assembly JACCDO01 (sample SAMN15323440, study PRJNA562643) | freshwater metagenome | isolation source: river surface water | place: USA:Blue River Watershed | collected 2017-08-16 | reverse complement strand
CATACCAGCTGTCATACCAGCCGTCATACCAGCCGTCATACCAGCTGTCATACCAGCCGTCATATCTGTATTTTGATTGATCACAGCATGATCTTTGATCTTTTGATCTTCTATCGTTTCATCTTGATGGCAAGAAGAAATGAAAAAGATAATCATCAATAAAATTAATTGTTTATTCATTTTTTATCCATACCTAAAAATCATTTTTTTGGGCATGAATATTATAACAAAGATCAAGACAAAATCACAAAAATTCTTCAATTTCCATCAGGATCTACATTCAATAAATCAATGAATATATCTAAGATAGAAGATAGCGTTCTTGTCTAATCATGTATTTCTTCTCATTTAAAACCACAGGAAATTGCAGTGATTCAATGGGCATGGGTAAGAGTATATCTCGACTAGATTGAAAGAGATGAATCCCTTGATCTGCTAAATAAATAGGGATAAAAGAGATGATACATTCATCGATTAAACCCAGTTCAAAAAGATGAGTGAGCAATTCACCACCACCGATTAAGAAGATATCTTTGGTGCTGGGTTGGTTTTTTAATGTTTGAATCTCTTGTTTAAGTTGTTCTTGACCATTGATTTGTAGTCCAAAGAGGTCTGTACGCTCAAAAGTTCTTTTTTGCCTAGAAACCACCCAATTATTGAGTTGATCGTATGGAAACGGGGTAAAATCTTTGATTTTTTCAAAGGTTTTATATCCCATGATGGTGGTATCGATATTTCCCATAAAATCATGATAATTCTTGAGCAGTTCATCAGTAAACCCAAATTGTTCAAGCCAAGTGATTGAATGGTCTTGACATGCGATTTTACCGTCTAGGCTTGTAGCAATATATAAAATCAGTTTCCTAGACATAAGAGATCAATATTGAATTTATTCAGTGACTGGTTCTTGTAATGCTTTATCTAATTCTTTAAATGCAGCTGTTGCTCTTTCTTCTACAGCTTTTCTAACTTCAGCATTGAGTTCTTTCATTTGGCTTAAAGAATCTTTGAATGCTTTGATATCCAAAGAAGTCAATACATACAAATTACCAGTAGCAGACATCCAAGTATCTTCTGTTTTTGTGCCACTTAAACTGATATTGGTGAGTTGCTTAGCAACATCAACGATATATTGTTCATCATCAGCAGCTTCTTTAAATGCTTTACCACCAGTCACAGTTGCTTGGTAATCTTTGAGCATAGATTTTACTTTTACATTTAAAGCTCTTGCGATTGCTGTTCTGGCTCTACCTTCAGCGGCTGATCTTTGGAGATTGACATTCTTTGTGCCATTCACACCACCTACACCGCACAAAACAGCTTCTTTATCTTCAAAATATTTAGCACATCCACCAGTAACCCATTTTGGTGCACCAGCAAATTCTGGGTTTGTTGCAAAATTATCGGTTGGCTCTGAGCCACAAGCATAGAAAGTGCTGATAGACATACTTAAAAGCAATAGAGAAATAAGACGATTCATTTGATATCCTTGTTGAAAATCGGTTGTCGTTATGCTAACAAGCATATACAGTTTTATTCAAATAAAATTTAGCTTTTTGATAAAAAAATAAAAAACAATAAGAGTATTTATCGATGTCTTTGCCGATTAGCTTATGCATGATCATTAAGAATGAAGAGAGATTAATTAAAGAGGTTTTGGCTTCTGCCCGAGAAGTGGTTTCCGAAATCATCATCGTAGATACTGGATCAACAGATCGTAGCATTGAGTTTGCCAAGCAAATGGGGGCCAAGGTCTATCAACATCCTTGGGAAGGCAGTTTTAGTATCGCGAGAAATCACTCATTACATTATGCCACCCAACCTTGGATTTTAATCTTGGATGGGGATGAGGTTTTGGATGTAAATACCATTGATTTATTTGCACAAATTGATTACCGAAATCCAAAAAATCAAGCATTTGAATTGATGGTAATCAACTATACCACTGATCGTAGATTAGAAGAAGAAGCCCATTATTTTTGGCAAATTCGATTGTTTAGAAATCATTTATCCTATCGATACGACAGAAATATCCATAACCAAATCTTAGATATTTCAACGCAAATCAATCTCAGCGGGCCCCAAATCCCTATTAAAATTCTACATGATGGCTACACACCAAGCGTTTGGGCTTTACAAAAAAAAGATGAGAGATTAAAACTTCTGATCGAAGAAATACAGCGTTATCCTTTGGATGCTTTTGCCCATTTTAATCTTGCCAATCACCTTAAAATCCTCAAAAAATATGCTTCAGCCATCTCTCATTATCTAGAAGTCATCAAATTATTAAAACAAAATCACCCCCATCACATCAACAAAATCTTGAGTGGCATCCATGATCAAGATTGGTACCAAAATGCCTATTATTCTGCTGTTTTTTGCGCAAATCAACTCAGGGATTTTGAGTTAAGTTTGACATTAAGCGATGAATTCATCTCGATCAATCCATTGATCGCAGAAATCATACTGAGAAGAACTGAAGCATTAATGGAATTAAATCGATATCAAGAAGCAGAAGCATTATGCCAAAGATTTTATGACAATCGAAATCGTTATGCCAGTAAACAAAAAACTTGGATTGATTTAAAATACAGATATGCAAGGGTTTTATATCTCAATCAAAAATATCAAAAAGCATATCAAGAAATATTAGCATTATACCCCATTACAGATGATATTACGATCTTTAACCATATCGCATTATTATCTGTAGAACTCGATGAAATCTTAACATTTGCCCTATCCTTGGAATGTATCGTTCAACTCGATCCAAATGATCCAGATTTACCTGTGATTATTCAATGTTTCAAAAATAAAAACACTAATTATGCGCATTGCCAATCCATAGATAGCTTAAGAGATCAATTATTTGTATCCTTGCAAAATCAGCAAATATCACAAGATCAAGCTCAAGCGCATTATAAAGAAATGATGGGGATTTTTCATGCGATCAAAGAAGAAGCCCCAGATTTGATCGAGTTGATTTTGGTGGGTGATCAATCTCATACTTGGCTTAAATATCAAGCATTAAGCCCTTTTCGATTATATGAATACACAGAGAATCTCGCATTATCCAATCAATCCAATCGATTTATCTTGAATTTAAATACAAATTCTTCATTTTTTGGGGAAGTGATCTATACGATACAAGATGATGATATCGATTTGATTTGCAAAAAAATCATACAAAATCAACCCTATCCAATTCTCCATCAATATACAGCATTCATCAACCCTGTATTAGATGAGGAATTATCTCTCAATCCACTGCTGAGTCATACCCTCATGCAAAGTCATGTATTATCATTGCCTTTGATCCATCGTTTTATTTCAAAGCATGAGAGAATGAAACGACTCGAAGAGATAGAAATGTACCGATGGAAGGCTAGAAATATCAATGGGTTTAGGGCATTTTATGAATTGTATACTGTGATTCAAAGGGTATTATTAGGCGAATAGGCATGTTCTCTATTTCATGTTTTATCAATTTGGATTATGATAATGGTGTATCACAATTTTTTAAATCAAAAGGATGAAAATGAATCACCTACGATTGATCATATATATCTCTTTTTTATTTCATATCCCGCTTTTTGTTTTGGCAAAAGAGAGCGAACCGATCAAAATAAATGTAGAGAATTGCAGTAGTGCTATTCAACTTGGCAATACCACAGTGCCTTGTTATTTGTTGAAACAAATACAAGAACAACTGAATGGTGAGATCGAGTGTTTACAACAATATAAACTGGATTATGTCAAAGCAGAAAAACAGGTTTGTTTTTTCACTGATGGTTTGATCTATGATAAAAATCAAGCAAATCTCATCGATTATACAGGTGAATTTGATCAACCCAAAAAGATTGAGTTCTTAAATAACAAGATTTGTGTGCGTGGCGTAAAAGATCAAACAGAAGGTCAATTTATCCTCAATGCTGGATTTAGAAATCGTTATCAATTGACGGCTTGTCGTCCTAGTTCATTGACCTATAAAGCCCAAGTATTTACATATCACAATGAGAATCTCACAGAAGAAAATGCAGATGATCAAGAATTGATGATATTTGAAACCAAAACGCATCGTAATCCTACAAATACATCGATTTGCATGTCTTTTAATTATCTTTTAAAACAGAAACAAGACATACAAAATTTAATGACAATCAGTGAAATCAATAAACAAGGCATAAAATCCCCAGCCAAAGATCCTATATTCCAAGTGGAAAGAGATCAACTTTGTATTTTGGGCCTTAAACCCAAACAAAAATATGGTATTGAGATCAAAGAAGGATTACTGGGTTTTAGTTCATATTATCGTCCCAAAGAAAAAAGATCGATCATGATCGATATTCCGCTTAAAAAACAATTTAATATTGAAATCGAAACCAAAGAATTAAAACAAAGAATATTACTATCCAATCAAAAATATATTATGCCTGGCAATGGCAATCTTTTTATTCGATATTTTAATAGCAAAAAAGTTGAAGTTTCCGTTTATGCCGTAGATGAAAGAAATTTTAGTTATTTCCTTCAAAACAGAAACCTCAATATGTTGCAACTCAAAATCAATGAGTATTATAGTCGCCCATTTGATGTGCTCAGCAATATGTTAACTTCAGAGATTGGCTCCAAGGTATGGTCTGGGGTTTATGATCTCCCTGAACAACAGGTAGGCAAAGAAGGCACAGCACTTTTGCCCATACAAGGACTCAAAGATCGAAAGAATGCCTTATATTTGGTTTTGGTCAATGTCAAAAAAGAGAACCCTGTTGAAGGAGAATCATACAGTTGGAGTGAAGAAAATGAAATTTTTGAAGATACCCATCGCATACAATGGCTTGTTGTTTCTCGCATTGGTTTATATGCGACAATCATTGACGATCAACTCGAAGTCAAAGCTTTGGATTTAGAGAATAATGAAGCGATTTCTGATTTAAAGATCGATTTAATCGCTAAAAACAATAGAATATTAATGACTCAAGAGAGCAATAGCGATGGCAAAGCTTTTTTTCCTAAAGCATTATTAGATGGGAAAAATGCAGATGCAGCTTCTTTGATTGTCGCTCAAAATGAACAAAAAGAAATCGCTTTACTCGATATCAAAAGCAATACGATTTTACTTGATCGCAATCTCAATTTAATGAATTGGATGGGGAATCAGGCTTTTGTTAGTACAGAAAGAGAAGCATATCGCCCAGATGAAAAAGTAAAACTATTTGTGAATCTCAGAAATGCGATGGGACAAGCTCAAAAATTGGATATTTTGGTAAAGATCACCAAAGCGAATGGCGATATTTTCAAGATCATTGAAGGCAAAACAGATGAATTTGGTTCTTTCTACCAAGAACTTAAATTAGATCAAAATGCAATCACTGGGGATTGGCATATCGAAGTATTTGATTTATTGAAATTAAAAGAAAAACTCAAAAACTATTATGCCGATCAAAACCTCAATAAAACCCAAATTTCTGATCAAGATTTTATGATCGATGAGTATTTGAAACAGAGCAAATTATTTGTCGAAGCGACACTAGGCAAGACTTTGTTTAAGGTAGATTCATTTATTATCCCCAATCTACAAGCAGATGCTCAAATCTCTTGGCATGATGAAAAACCTATGGATGGGATGCTTAGGCGTGCAGATATCAAAGTCAAAGCTTCATATATGCATGGGGGATCTGCCAAAGGTGTCACTGTACAAGCAGATGTGTATTTTAGGAAGATGCCTTCACCAAGCAAAGCCTTGGTTGATTATCAATTTGGGGATCAAAGCGAAAAAACATTATTAAATCTCAATATTCTCGCAGCCCAAGAATTAAATGAGCAAGGGGAAACAGTGATTACAATTCCTTCATTGCCCAAACCCGATTCTTTATCACCTAGGGTTTTGGAATGTCGTTTGATCTTTAATGATAGTAATGGTTCTAGTGTTGAGAAATACATACAACTCCCAGTGCAAATCAATGATTTAGAAATCGGTATCAAGGGGATTTTTGATAAGAATCAAGTGATTCAAGGTGATGAAGCTGAATTTGAAGTGATTGTGACTGATTTCCTAGGTAAACCCCAAAGCAATCAAGAGATTTTAATCACATGGAAACATTTGATTGAAGAGCAGAATTATACTGATTTCTGGGATGAATCTTCAAGATTTGAAGCCCACCTTTTGGATCAAGTGAAAAAGACCACAGATCAAGATGGTAAAATCAAACTCAAGTCTGCCCCTTTGTTAAAGGGATTTTATGTGCTTCATGCCAAACATCTCAAAAACCAATCCACAAGCACCTATCGTTTTATGGTGGCAGATCGTTGGTTTTATAGTGAATATGATTTTGAAAATAGCAGCATTGATAAACATAACCAATATTATCAATACCCCAAATATTCTATCGAAAGTAATGATAAAAGCGATATCCCTCTTCCTTTAAAATATGAGCTCAAAACAACAAATGCTCAAAACGATATGCAGATCGGTGATCGATTGAGATTTGAAAGCAATCTCCCAGCTGATGGGTATTTAAGGCTGATGGTATTGAATCATAAGAAGATTTGGGAATACGAAGAGAATGTCAGCAGTGGACAGAAAGTCATAGAAATCCCAATCACGCAAGAATGGAAAAATGGGGTGCATTTTTGGGCGTTTTTTGTACGAAATGGCTCAAATCAGTATCAGCATTTACCAAGACGCTGGACTTCTGTGCAATGGTTGATTTCAAAGGCAGAAAATAAAGCCATAGAACTCTCTTTGGGGAAAATGCCAGCTGTGATTCGTCCATCTCAAAACCTAGAGATTGATTATGAATTAAAGAATCTAGATGCCCCCAAAGCACAAGTGCTTTTCTGGCTTGTGGATGAAGCTGTCTTAAATCTCACTCATTATCAAATGAAAGAAATCTTTGCCATACTCTTCAAACCCAAGAAATTATCGTTATTATTATTAGATGCCTATCAACATATCCTAGAGAATTTTGAAGCGACACTTGCCAAAATCAGTTCAGGGGGTGATGCTGGGTTAGATAGTAATCAAAATGGCTTAAAAGAAGGGCAAGAGATTTTGGCGCTCAGCAGTGGTTTGATGCAAGTGGAAGGAAATCAATCTAAGGTGCGTTTTGCATTACCAGAATTTAATGGAAAAGCGAGATTGATGGCTTATGTGGTTTCAGCGGGTCAAGTCGGTCAATTCAATCAACTCTTAGACATTAGGCAAGAAGTAATCATCGATGTTGCAGCGCCTAGATTCTTGGCTGAAGGCGATCAAACCAAGGTGAAATTAAAGATATTCTATCAAGATGGAGATGAAGGATTGGTGAATTTAAAAATCGCTGAAAATAGCAAACTTCATCTCAAGGGCAAAAGTTTAGAGAGAAAAATGAAAGCTGGTGAATTATGGGAAGAAGAAATCGCCATTCAAATGAAAGGGGAAAAGCATCAAGATTTAGATATTTCTTTGCTAGTGCCCAATAAAACAGAACCTATTCATAAAAAACAGAAGATTCAAACCCGACCAGCATGGCCACTCAAAACCCTACAATATTCAACTTTGATCTCTGCTGGGCAAGAAACACAAGTGAATCTCTTTACAGATAGTAGATACAATCAGTTGAGATTAACTGTTTCCCCCAATGTGCCCTTTGATATTATCGGTATGATCAAAGACCTCAATGATTATCCTTATGGTTGTGCAGAACAACTGACATCCAAAGCTTTCCCACAAATCGCATTTGAAAACCTAGTGAATCACTGGCAACTCGATGTGAAAAAGGAATTTAAGAAGACAGTAACTGAGTTTAAAGAGATCAATCAAGCACATATCAATAAAGCCTTAGATGAATTGGTTCAACTCCAAAAAGAAGATGGTAAATTCGGCTACTGGCGTGGTTCTTATGGTGATTTGAATTTAACGCTTTATGTGATGCATTTCTTGTTGGAAACAAAGAGAAAAGCTGTGACTGAAGTGAATGCCCAAATGTTATTACATGGGATCAATGCCATACAACAAATCGCCAATATGTCTCCTACCAACCTATCTATTGGTCAAATCAAGCAAAAGCTCTATGCGCTTTATCTACAAAGTATCTATCAACTCGCGACTAAAACAGATATTTTGGCTCAAGTGTCAAATTTGAATACAAGCATTAATGGGTATTTAAATACGCCATTTACTGATTACTATCTCTCCCAAATCATCGATTTTAGTGAAGCGGATTTATTGAAGCGGGTGATTTTAGATCAGTTTAATATGAGTGTATCAGAACCCAATGTATTACAAACTCAATTATTGACTCAAAAAGCTGGTTTTATGCCTTATGCAAAGTATTATATCAGTGATTTAAGTAGATTGCTTTATCTCAGCGCTCAAGCCAAATTAGATCCCAAAGTGCAAGATGAATTGATGTTTTATATCAGCGAATTAATGAGTTCTCAGCATTATCTCTCTACTTTGGATCAGGGTTGGTTATTATTGGCTTTGGATCAACAAGGGAAGAGAATTAAGAAGCAAAACTTTAGCGCAATGATTCAAGGAGAATCAGCACAAAGCGAACAAGCCATTCATCGTTTCTTTAAAAATGTAAAGAATAAGACTGGTATTGCCGTGAAAAACCAAGGTGATCAACCTTTATATCTCTATGCCAAAGGTGTAAGCACCAGCGAGAAAGCGCCAGCGCCTTATCAAAGTGCTTTTGAAGTGAACAAAACGTTTATGGATATGCAAGGGAATGTGATTTCCGAGGGGGATTTGGCGAAAGGGGTAGAAAGTGGGAAACAGATTTTGGTGAAATTAACAGTGACCCAAAAGGATAATCAATCGGAATATCCTAACCTAGGACAAATTCTTGTTGTGGATTTATTGGCTGGGGGAACAACCATTGAGCCAGTGTTTAGTGCCAAAACCAAAGACTTGATTCAAGGGGTGAGTCAAAATTTGAGATTATGTAAGATCGAAGAGAAACAAAATCTACCAGATCGTATGATCTTGGCTTTTGATCCTAGGTTTGTCATGATTGCAGAAGGTGAAGATGGGGGTGGATCTCAAGAAGAAGGGGGTGAAGGGGGTGAAGGTGAGAGTACACCGACCAATGTTTGCCATTTTGTGTATTTGATTAAAACCACTCTGCCAGGGCATTATATCATGCCGGGAGTTTTTGCTGAATCTATGAGTCATCCTTCGATTTCTGCACAAGGGGCTACATCTGTGATTCGTGTTTTATCTTATTAATTTGGACATACAAAAATAAACAATATCATTCAAGAACTCTCCATATAAATATGATATGATCCCTAATCAATCAACAATTTATCAAACAAATCAATAGAGGTGAACATGGCATTTTTCATCACTTTTATGTCTGGGATCGCTGGTGGGATGATCTTAAATATCATGCCTTGTGTATTACCAGCATTATTCTCAAAAGCTTATCATATCATCAAGCTTAAAGACCAAAACCATCAAGAGAAATTAGGGCAGAAGAAGATCGATGAAATTTTCTTTTTATTAGGGATATTGGTGACATTTAGTGCATTAGCGATTTTTGTCATCATCCTCAAGAGTTCAGGTAAATCATTGGGTTGGGGCATGCAAATGCAAAACCCTATCTTTGTCGGTATACTAGCGATTGCCACTTATCTCTTTGCGATTTCTAACTTTGGTTTATTGGATTTGAATATGGGCTTTTCCCATGGTGGTAAAAAAACAGCCAGACTTAAATCCTTTTTTGATGGCATGTTTATTACCCTGATTTCCACCCCTTGTTCTGCACCTATTCTTGGTACTGCCACAACCTATGCTTTATCTAAAGAGAGTTCTGTCTTTGAGACTTTGGCTTTATTTTGGTCTATCGGTTTAGGACTTGCTTTACCTTCATTGGCTTTTACTTTTATTAGTCCTTTGGCAAAAATCATTCCCAAACCTGGGCAATGGGCTGATTATTTTAAAACCTTTGTGGGTTATACTTTGGTGGCAGCCAGTATTTGGCTATTTAGCGTATATAGCCGTCTTGTAGACAGTAGCCAAATGATCGATATGCTTTATTTGATTTGTGCCATGACCCTTGTTTTGCATTTAAGAAAAGAGATGTCTATTGCATTAAAGGATCAAAATGGGGTAGATCGTTATGATGATCAAGGCATTGCGATTTCTTTTTTAAGCACTCATCCTGTGACTAAAGCTTTATTTTATCTCCTATCTATGTCGCTCATTGCATTGCTCTTAAATCAACTTTACCCCCCTAGTCAATTTGAAAAAATCACGCAACAAGTCAGTGTGAATCAAAAGAATCATCTTCCTTGGGAACCCTTTAATGAAGCCAAAATTAAGGATTATCTCTCCAAGAATAAGCCTGTTTTTGTGGATTTTACAGCGGATTGGTGTGTGAGTTGTAAAACATTTGAAAAAGCGCATTTAAATACCAAAGAGATGATTGATTTAATCGATGAAACGAAGTTGATTACGATGCAAGCTGATTTAACTGAAGGCAATGATGATTTATGGGATTTCCTTGCGAAGTATAATCGTTCTGGGATTCCAGCTTATTTTCTTTTCTCTCCAGATGGTAGTATTGATTTATTGCCTGAAGGCCCACCCCTAGGATTGGCTGATAAGATCAAGGCTTTATCTTTGAAATATCCTGTAAATCAGATGAAAAATTAAGATTTCATAGATTCTCATCAAATTTGCTTTGCGTTAATCTCATAAAAAACGCTTCCAATTCCTCACTAGGTTGTTTTAATGTTTGAATAGGTCCTTGCGCCACAATTGATCCTTGATGAATCAAGATAATCTGATCACATAATTCTTCAGTGATTTCAAGGGTATGGGTACTCAGTAATACTGTTAATTGTCTTTGATTCTTTTCCCTAAGCAAGATTTCTTTCAGTCTTTTTGCCCCTCTGGGATCAAGTCCTACCATGGGTTCATCTACAACCAAGAGCATGGGTTCATGCATCAATACTGAAGCCATAATCAATCGTTGTTTCATCCCATGGCTAAAGCTTTCCACATATTGAAATTGGTGATCGATAAGGTTAAAATCTTCAAGCCATTGCTTTGATTTTTGAGCCAAATCCTTGTGATCCATTTGATAGAGTTTCCCAATAAAATACATATATTCTAATGCTGTTAATCTCTCATACAAATAAGGCCGATCAGGGATATAGCCAATGATTTGTTTGGCTTTGACTGCATTTTTTTGAATATCGATCCCATTGACCAAAATATCACCTTGTGTGGGTTTTAGAAGACCAGCAATCATTTTCATTGTGGTTGTTTTACCAGCCCCATTCATGCCCAAAAATCCCCAGATTTCACCTTTGGGAATGTCGATGTTGATATTTTTAACGGCAGTAAAACCGCTATATTCTTTGGATATATTCTTGAGGCTGAGCATGATTGAATCCTATAGTTCTGGAACAACTTTCTTGAGTTCTTCCTTGGGTTCTTCCTTAGGCACTACTTTGGGTTCTTCTTTGGGTTCTTCTTTGGGTTCTTCTTTGATTTTCTTGGGTTTTTGGGGGGTTATTTTTTCGACTTTTGGCTGATCATTTTTGGGTTTGTCGATCTTATTCTTTTTATCTGATTCTTTGCTTTTGACTTCTGGTGTTTCTACAGTTTCACTGAGATCAGGAATCAATCTTAAAATCTCTTCTACTTTTTTTTGTGCAATGCCTTCTGAGGTAATGATGAGAGGCTTGAATTTTTTAGTGGTTGAAAGTGAAGATATCTCTAGTTTCGCAGACAAATCACATGATCTAAGCACTTCTATGATCGTATTATTGACATTGACATTGATGTTGTGATTAGGCGCATTTAGTTGTTTCACTGATAAGGGCGCTGAATCTAGGGGTTGAATATTCAGTGTATGAAAACAAGTAGATGATGCAAGATTGGTTTTTTTGGGTTTGTTGTTTTTATTCATGAAATAAAAAGCAGCCACCAAAACAAGTAACCCTGCAACTACAATGATGATCTTATTGAGCAAGCCGCCTTTACTCTTATCATCTTGCGTTGAGATCAAGCTAGAATCATAGCTAATGCCCATTGTAGATTCAGTTTGTTGAAGAGAACTGAGTTGATTTGCTTGAGCTTGAGCTTGAGCTTGGGCTTGCACTTGAGCTTGGGCTTGGGCTTGAGCTTGAGCTTGAACAGCTTCAGAGTGGTTTTCATACTTATTTACATACGACACATACACATTACAACACACTTTAATATTTAATTGTTGTTCTTTGTATAATAAAATCAACGCTTCTCTTCTATGGTTTCCATCATATACGATTAAATTAGTACCATCAAAAAATATATGTAAAGTAGTATCTAAAATTGCTTTATCTTTAATGTATTCTTTAATTTCAGCTATTTTATCAACATCAAGAGTTCTATTATATACCCACGTATCAGTATAATCAT
>JACCDO010864514.1_pt1 | contig 12397 bp, 8 predicted proteins | sample 7446101 | NCBI WGS metagenome assembly JACCDO01 (sample SAMN15323440, study PRJNA562643) | freshwater metagenome | isolation source: river surface water | place: USA:Blue River Watershed | collected 2017-08-16 | reverse complement strand
TAGCCGTTCTCATTGTCCTAGTAGTTATCTGTATAGTTAAGAATGGTGCAATTGAAAGTTTCATAGTCACGGTAGATGAAACCATATTAGGCCCAGAATGCCCTGATTATGTAGTGTCCGACGGCTACATGTTCTATCTTGTCTGGAATCGCAAAGTATTCGACGGCGTATCTAATCCACTAGTTTTTGCTGACAAAGCTGGTGTCGCAGCGGAACTCCGTAAACGAGGCTGCCCAAATATGATGGAAAATATCGTATATCTCCGCAGGTCCACTAATCACATGGACCCCACAGTCAGCTATGAACGCGAATGCAACAAACAAACTGCCAATCCTCTCAGCGCTGTCACTAAATGCACTATGGACAAGATATTCAGCATACCAGGACAGACCAGCTTACTAACGGCAGAGGAATTGGCTAAACTCCGCCCAGAGGAAATCCAAGCACTGGAAATCAGCCGGATAGGCGCACGGAATGACATCAGCGAAGAAGAAAAAGCCAGCCAGATAGAAAATCTTAAAAAGGGGATGGGCAGCGAAGTGAGTGAAGCCTATGAATATATTAAACGTGTGAATTCTGCCATCGCCAGTATGGATACACCGGATTTAGTAAACTATGATACGGAAACCTGCATGTTTGACAAGTTAGCGCAGGATGACCCAGGGATGGGTTCGCCTGAAGGACTACAGAAATTCCGCAAGTACTATAACCAAAAGCTAGCAGCAGCAGTAAGCCAGCGACCCGACCAGGACCGAGCTGATTTGGTACTCGGCAAAGATTCGCTAAGGGAGTTCGATGAATACTTTAACCAGGCGAACGACCTCAGTATTACCAATGAAATGGTTGCACAGATATTTGGGGACACCACAGACTAAACCTGATTAGCCGGTTTTTACTTCTATTTTTTACCATTCTAAATAATAAAGATAATAGTTATAATAACAACCTGAAACATACAAATGCTTTTACCCCTATTGATAATTATAATAGCTTCGGCAGCGGTATACTTTGCATGGCATAGCGCACATACTACTATGGAGAAAAGCGTTACCGTAGCCAGCTATGTAGTGGTTCTAGCCATCTGTTACAAGTATATTAGCTTGGCTAGAGTCTCAGCCGGCGTATTAGAATCATTTGACGTTGAAATGCCCAATGTCGATGAAATGCTCGATGAAGAACGCGATTCTCTCGCAAATAACACCGCTAACAACAAATCTGCCAATAAGAAGTCCGCAAATAACAATGTAAGTGGTGAGGACTCTGAACCCGAGACTGAACCAATTAAGCCTACTGCTCCCAAAAAGACTCCGGTCGAATTCATCCGTGTTGATGATGCTAAACGCTTCGGCGAAGAACAGCTTAACGGTCTAGCCGCGATGTCAAAAGGTGTAGAAGGGCCCAAGACTATCTTTCCCACAACCGAATCCACAAATGCCATGAACAGTAGGAATAATGTGAATAATGGGGCTAATGAAAAGTTTAGGGGTGATTTACCAGGTGCGGCTTCCAAGTCAGTTGACCATATGGCATTCGATGCAGAAGAGCATTTCAATAACATCTCGCAGGATAAGACCGATGGTATGTCGAGCGTATTTAACCCACAAATTATCATCAATAACCCAGGCGGTGGCAGCACCACTGGCGGTGCAACTAGCCCATTTGTAGACGAATATACTACCCGTGGAGACGTTGACCGATTCACTGGTGGAAGCCATCAATCATCTGCATCTAATTTACCCAAATCTCGTGTCCAATCCTATCTGGAACCCAAACAGGATATATTTAGTAATGACCGCCAACAGGCAAATGATTTCCAGGATACAGATGCTGAACAGGCCTGGAAATGGATGAGCAAATTTATTGCCAAAAACCGGGCAGGTCCATCATCCAGCGGAAACAATAACTCAGCAAATAACAGTGGTGGTCAGTCCTCATGCTCCGTGGCTAGACCCTATGCCGAGGAAGGCGGACGGTTTAACACAGCTACACTTAACAACAGGTCATTCGTCCCGGGAATGAGCTATTTACCACCCACCGAATGGTCAGTTCCCCAATATCACCCTACATATTGTCGCTCTGTCTGTCCGACAAGCAACCCTAACACCCGCGAATTACCCATCGGTATCATGGACCATGGTACTCCCATATTCGCGCTGGAAATCGGCTCGGACGGTAATATCGCCAAAACGGAAGAGGAAGTCACTTTGACCAATGTAGGTAGCATCTGTCCGAAGTTTGTGTATCGCGAATATGTAGAATGCCCTAGTAAATTATATATGGGTAAACCCACACCTGATACTATTACTCGTCCTGATTCTAAGAACAGTAACAGTAAGGGCAGTAATGCTATACCACCTGAAATATTTAACAAAGAACCACCTGCGGGCACTAAGTTTATGGATGGATGGGTTGCCAGCATATACACAGAAGAACAACAAGCCAGGCTAGGTGTTGATGAATTTGGTAATAAAAAGGCATGAATTCTTTAGTATGGGTCTCTAGCCATGGTTACCGTACCCTTTATTAGTTTTTAAAATCTTGATGGCTTATTATAAATAGAATATATCATCCAGGAAATGAAGATAGTCAATTTACTAAACACTAATATAATCGACACTAGCACAGCTAGAGGGTCCAATCCAGAAAACAACGGCATCGATATAGACCATGTATCCCAATTACTCAACACTAAAATAGATAGCCGGTTTAATAATCTCAAATACATAGGTCCGGGGGTTAACGGCGAAATATATCAAATCCAAGCCGATAAGTCCGCTGTGCCATACATATGTAAATGTATCACTTATAACCCCGATAATCTAGCCCAGGTCAGCCGTGAACTTGGCTTGTTACGCAGCATACAGAGTTATCCCAGTACCTCCCAGTATGTAAATCCATGTGTCGGTGTTGTTGTAACAAAGGACGTCCTTGTAAGTGTGTTCCCTACCTTTAATGGTGTGCCTCTAGCCCAAGTAAAAGCCACTATACAAGAACCCGGATTTAAGGGCCGGAATCGTGACTTACTCATAAAATACATTATCAAACAGTTATTAGATGCTGTCGCCCGGATACATCAACAAAACGTTTGTCATTTACAACTGGATGATAATAGCGTACTTATTGAGACTAAAGAAAAATTCGACTTGCAAAATACCACCACGAACAATATCACCCCTGCCGACCAATATGAATACAATAACGAAAACGTAAATGTGTCCAAACTTGATATCCGCCATCCAACCAATATGCGGATTTACAAACCCGAATTTGACGAACTCGACAAGCCCATCCGCCTTAAACTCACAAATTTCGGGATAGGGTGTGGTAAGTTGATTAAGACTGATATCTTATCTGGCGAATCCATGAACGGTATGAATAGTACCCCTGCGTTCCTACGTTGTAATTTGATAGGGTGCCGGGATAGTTATGTGGCAGCTGAATTGGACAGGGCTAAGAAAAATAGTGAGTATTTGGGTCTAGCCAAGCATTATGATACTTATTTAATTGGCGAAATTATCCGGTCTATGATTTATGACCCCAGTACCCCTGGTAAATTACTTAATGAGTCATATGTACCATATGAGGACGCACTTGATAAATGGATATTCGTGCCTCTAGCCGAGCGTAAGTCACCCAAGTTTATTCAAGAGAAGATTATATTGGATGAGAAGCATGATTATGACAGTGGCTTTTAGACAGTGGCAACCCCGATAGCGGATTTTAATCCGACAGCGGTCACGACAGGGGCTTTTAGACAATGGCTACACCGACAGTGGCTTTTTAGACAATGGCAGCCCCAACTTCATAAAATTGTTTTTTATTTTACGCGTACTTAGTGTAAATCATACCTTAAAATGGCATCCAATAGCACCAATCCCCAAGAATCCGACACATGTTGTATATGCTGGGAAACCGTTAGTACTCAAGAATGCGGTCACATAACCAGCAAATGCTGTAAACATCTAATCCATATAAATTGCTTTGTATCATATACCATACTTAACAAACAAATGGCAAACAAATGCCCAATGTGTCGCTATGATATAAATACAGGCAAACCATTTGAAGAATCCGAATATCCAACACCTGATGGTGGTGGCACTGACAATTACTCAGAATACAATTCCGAAGATGAATATGAAGATGAATACTCATCATATAGCGATTCAGAATCAGAAGATACAGAACATGCAGTAACAACAACAGCGGTAAAATTTAGGACACCAGAAGAACTACAAACTTACTATACTACACCATATGTTAGCCTAATCACTACTCAACCAGTAAATCTATCCAACCTACTAAATTATAGCGAGAATGGAATTGCATATTACACATCCGAAAAATACGATTGTTTGGCCACATATAATCCGGGAATCAACGGATTAACTATCAAATACCAAACTAAACCACCACTCGTACCAATTACCAGCCAACGCGATTTTAGATGCGATGGCGTGCCCAGATGCGTTTCTATTCAGACAAACCCGGATACCGGTCTCCTGTATGTCCTTATTGTATATCCAGATGATGGCGAATGTGACAAAATGGTAATCTATTTCCCACATACGAATGACGTAATTATGTCTGCTTTTTATGAAAAACTTGACCACAGTTGTTACTCACTAGATAACCTGCAAATCACAGGATTCGCACCACAGTGCATGGGGCATTGCTTTATATATCTTGGCAATGACACTTTGGTATCTAATGGGCTTCTAGCCGAGGTTATCGAACTCCAAAAACTAAAACATATTTATAACTCCCGATGTTGATAATCTGAGCTTGGCTAGACACTCCCAGCTCTAACAAGTCATTGTTTTTTAATCTAGGATGATTTCCCGTACTATACTATATTATTATTAACCATTCAGTAAACCTATATCACCACACGCGCAAATGAAAATTACCATAAATATCGACTATCGTGAGAAAAGAATTATTGACCTTCTAGCCGCACGACTAACCGCCAAGCCACTAGCCCATGTAACAACCGCAACACCCAACCTGGAAGTTGGTGATATCCACCTTCTAGCCATTGGTGACCTTGGACAAGTACAAGCACAACTTATCCTGGAACGCAAAACACTGGCCGATATGGTAGCCAGTGTTAAAGACGGACGATACAAAGAACAGAAACTACGGCTAGACTCCACAGTCAATAATCTGCCACATCCTACTCGCTATGTATACATCCTAGAAGGCACACAGCACACCCAACATCATGAACTTCCACAACTATTCGGTGCATGGATTAGTTCACAGTTCCGAGATGATATTCCTGTTATTCGCACTATTAGCCCAGAGGAAACATGTGACTTTACTTTGCGACTTGTTGACCGTATGTATAAGAATTTCGCCGAGTTATTCCCTTCCGCCAAATCCCGAACTTCTACAGACACCACTAAAACCATTACGCTCACTGGCGGAAGTGGAGTCTCTAGCCAAGTAAGTCCAGAATCAGAACAGGGTGCCGAAGTCCGGTCAATCCAAGTTGGCGGTGCTAGTAGCGGGAGCAGTAATGTGGGATATCTAGAAGCCGCTGTGGGTGGAATTAAAACCAAAAAGAAAGATAACCTCACACCCGCACTATGTCAGCAGTTAATGATCTGTAACATTCCTGGAATCAGTAGTTCACTTGCAGTCCCAATTATTCAACATTTCGGGTCTCTATCCGCTCTGGTAAAGTATCTAGCCGATGACACACAAACACAAGAAGTAAAAATAAAATGCATCGCCGGAATTCAGCTAGCCTCCGTGACTAGCACCGGTAAGGCCCGGACTGTTGGACCCGCCGCTGCTGCTAAAGTATGCGAATTTCTCGGACCACAAACCATGACTAGTTCTTAACATATGCATTTATATACAGTGCATTATTCTTAACTGAATAATTTATTAGTTTTAATGGGTCTTCAATTGGAAGCACATTTGGCACACTCTTGTAGCCTAATGGTGAATTTATATGTATCGGAAACTTGTCAGAATACAATGATACTAATTCCCCATATATTAATCCTTCAATTTCAGTCGTTGGCTGTTTAATATTATCTAAATTTAATGTACGTTTGTTTAATGTTATCATAACTCCATCATCTACTTCATATATAGTTAATATATCGTCAGCAAGTGTGTAAGTATATTGTTTCCATCCATATTTTTCGACATCAATTGGTGTAACATATTTGCCTGACGGCAATTTTGGTAATTGAATATGAACTAGCTTGTCATTCGTGCTGTTAAATAATTCATCGCATATGGCACGTGAATTTACGATATGTTTCTGTTCGCTTTCATATGCATCATATATACTATTGAACTTTTGAATTTGGTCCAAATACTTTAGATATGCACGAGCATTTAATACCAGTTTTTCTATTTCGTAACGAGTCATGGTTGAAAACATATCATATTTTGCATCCGTAACTCCATGCCGCGCTTTATAATAATTAATATAATCTTGTCTAGTAAAAGTAGGGTTTGCACATGCAAACTCACCATCATAGGTATTTAGACTTTCTATTGGTGGCACACTAAGTCCATTTAAGTGAAGCTGTCTATTTAACTTACTAATATCTGCAAATTCTGATGATGTTAACGGTGTATACTCGGTATCTAGCCTGGCAAATGGTTGCATATTACGTATATCTGTCATTTAGTAATAAGTGGTATTATTGAGATATTATAATTTATCGGGGGATATACATTTAAACTAAAAAAAGCTAAGTTAACTTATATATATAGAAATTATGGTTGAGTGACACGTTGGCAAATATCCTCGTCATAATCAAAATTCCAATACTTAGCTTTAGCAAGATATTCTTCACGTTTGAATACTGCTTGTGCATCAGGTGAAAGATTTGACAATTCATATTTTGCCCTATCTGGATTATTAAACATCCAAATAAGCATTTTATCATACAGTGAAAGTGGCTTATATATTTCTGGCAGACTTTCATAATTTTGAATTAAATTCTGTGCAGACATGGGAGTATTGTAATCTATACACATATATAAACTAACTAGACTTGCCATTTTTATATCAGCTTTCACTTTGCCATCAAATTTACTAATATAGTATATATGTTCTGGATTATAAACTGAAAAATCTATACGGTCAGTTTGAATATAAACTTCCTCATCCTTATTGGTGTCTGGATTGTGATATCCAATTAAATATTTCGCGGTTTTATGTGCCATTATTAATGTACTGATGCTAATAACATGTGCAAAATGATAATAAAAACAATTTTTTAGTTAGGCGCTTATTAAAAATGATATATTCAGTACCGTCTACACTGAATTATTATCCCACCCCCTAGTGGGATTATACATAGTGTAACGTCTACGGTATTTCTATTTGCTAAATGCGAATCCAGCCATGCCAGAACAACATCTTATAGGATTAGTACCCATAGTATGTAGAAACAATGTTATTTCACTATCGTCCAGTTTATCAACCATTAATGATATATGTGGATATTTATCATTATTAGAATATTTTGACAAGTTAAGCGTACAGTCTGCATTACTTATATTTTTATCATCATCTACAAATTCTTGTAATTGCAATGTCCAATAATCTTTTTCTTTATCATACGTAAATGGGAATATATATGTGTTATCCCAATCCCTGTCTTGTCTCATGTTTAAATCTGAACAATCTTCATTTAAAGGAATGCCTTTATTCAAATTAAGTGAGAGACTATTTATTGGTTTTGAAGGCTTCACATTAATTGATACTAAAGGTTCATTGCCTCTTAATATATGATTATTTTGTCCTGCGTTTAGGTCTATATTATATGTTCTATCAATCAGTGAAATCCATTCATATGCCTTACTGTGATTGAAATTAATCTTTACTATATCAAATTCTACTATAATATCTGTATCCGTACTTATTTTTTGAAAAAAATCCATGGTTACTGTATAATACATAAATTTATATGGCATACATCTTTTATTGGAAAGCAACCAGAATGTATTTGTCATATCTGTATATATACTACCAAAATAAGAACCACCAATACACAATTCAGCTTCCCTACATCCACTAACTGATAAATTAGCAATGCCAAAATAAGAATCCTGATTATCTGGTTTTAACCCGTGTTCTTCCAGAATTTTATCAACATATTCACTAATATTTATTTTTTTTGTAGATTGTAAATTGATTTTTTCATGTCTAATAACATCAGTGTAAGTAAGTGAATAGTCTTTAGTTAAGTTATTATTTTTCGCCATTTGTTTAAGCGTATAGTCTTGCACACCTGTCCACACTTCCTTATGCATTTTAAGGCAATTTTGCCTTATTTCTGGTTCTGTAATATTTATTAATTTAGGCATTATGATATTGCGTATAGAATTAAAACAAACATATCTATATTCATTTAAGCTAAATATAAGCTATATATAAACACTATAACTATGAGTTTCAAACAAGAAATATATGAATACCCAGGTTTTTTAACACAAGAAGAATGCAATGAGTATATTACACTTATACGCAACAAACAAGCGCGGAATTTCACTGACTCCGGAGCATTTACTAATAAGATATGGACTGACCATGAATTAGCTAATTTGTTTAGGGATAGAACCGCAAAGTACAACAATGGCATGGCATTGGGTCTAGCCGCGAACGATGTCATTATGGCCGGTATGTATAAGCCCGGTGATTCATTTAGCATACATACCGATACAGGCTTATTCTTTGATTTGGCTGGCCGTAAAAAAACACGTTATACACTCCTTATTTACCTTAATGATGAGTTTGAAGGCGGTAATACGATATTCTACGATACAGATACATGGGCGGTTACCAAGGTGGTTAAGCCAGAACGTGGAAAAGCATTAATATTTGACATTGATTTGTGGCATTCTGGTGAGCCGCTAATATCAGGGTCTAAAATGTGGATTGGCTGTGAAATTATTGATAATTTTAATCCGGTTGAACCATAACTGTGAACTCGCGTAAAAAATAAATATGCTTAGGGTCTAGCCAAGCATTCAATAATCAAATTTGTTTTTGTTATTTGTAAAATGTGAAAGTAGGTTAATCCACTGTCACCTCGGGGATATGGCTCAGACTGAGTGTATCCCGGTCAAACCCTTGAATATTCATTCGGATTTGGTCATCTTCACTTACACAGATCTTCTGTTGGAATTCGCGGAATACCGCTGCAGTATCGATTGTATCGACCTTATGGTCGGCAGTATCCGGATTATAGCCCTTCTTCTTGAGCTCATCCACTAACATATCCTCATCAAGGTATAGTTTGATGCTGCCAGTACCACATTCGGGAATCTGACCCACCATGATATTGGCACTTACACCCTTGAGCTTATCAACTTCACCGAACAACGCGGCTTCACGGAGCAAGTCAGGCGTCTTTTCGAAACTACACTTGGCTAGAGGGCCGATATCCTCACGGTTAATACCATGACGGTCAACACTCATGAACTCACCACTATGTGCCATCTTATTTACAAGGAGACCAATATGGCGGCTGGAAGTAGTTGCACCCGAACTAGTCAAGATATCGCGGAACTGCTGCTCCACAATGAACTTACCGGCCTCAATACCAAAGATGGAATTCATCTCATTCGGGTCAATGGAATACGACCGGGTACTATCCACATCATCGCGCATCAACAGGTCAAACAGGTTAGCGCCATCGGTTGTCAAACTGAATTCCTCACGGACTTCATAGTGTTCACCGGCCTTGCTGAACCCTTTACAACCCTTGCCTTTGAGGATACAATCCTTCTTAGGCGCGCTCATATACACGGCTTCGATATCATCCACACCCTTAATAATGATGTTCTTGATATCGTTGACCTTCATACGCAGGAGTTTGTAATCGTCTTCCACGTTTTCCCGTGTGTCAAACGGCATACGGACGCGGAAAACCAGTTTACCAGCATTGTCATCGCTATACATCACAGTGGCATCCTGAATTATCATCTTCAGAATCTGGTGCACATCCGCCATGCTGACATTACGGTAAATCATCTCCTTACGGTCGAATTCCAAGCGGATAATCCAGGGATTCTTCACGGCTTCATTCACCGCACCATCCAGCTCGGCAAACACCTCATAGAACTGCATGAAGTCGCGGTCCTCGTCCAGTGCGCCATTCAGCTTGTTACTGGCCTCCAGATAGAACGTCGGGTCACCCTTCAGGATTTCGCCAATCTTAGTCTGTTCAATGCTATTCTTTACACGTTCGGCGCGTTCACGTTCGAAACGGTCGGCATCAGTCAGGTAAATCACATTGCTCGGGTTCTTGGGCCGTTTTGTAACCTTGAGAACTTCATTGAGACGCGGAACACCCTGCGTTACCTTACCTTTCTCACCCACACCAGCTAAATGGAAGGTGTCCCTTAAATTTTGTAGCGACATAACCGCGAAATTGAGGGTCTTAGGAACAGTAAGGTCATATACCACACCTTTAATAGCTGGTACATGGTTAATAGCTTTAATTGCATCAAGATAGTTATCTTTACAAAGGTCCTTAACCTTGCGGCGTTTGCTAATCGTTTTCTTTAGGGTTATATCTCGGAATCGGTCAGCCTTTGCAGGATGAGTGCATCCAATTTGTTGTGCAAACGCAATACTGTCTTCCAGCCGTACTGTAAACTTGTAGCATCGTTTGCAATTTTCGGTTTTAATACGCGATGTTTCCGGCTTTACTGGTTGGTATGAGGATACCTGTGTACGGAATCCAAACCTGGCCATCAGCACACAAATGCCATCCAGCATTTGCTTTGATACAGATGATGCCGTAATTGCACCACCCATAGTTACACTTCCATCACCGGAAATATACCCATCAAGTAGGCCTTTTACGAATGCCTTTGGTGCAGTATATGCTTCAGGAGGCACACGCTTCAAATGGCTACCAGTACCCATCCACTTATTAAATATACGTGCCATTAGAACACCTGTAATCTTAATGTCATTGGATGTTCCTTTCTGTGTGTACTCTTCTTCTGTGCCTTTCTTTACTACTTTATCAGTAGTAGTCACAGTGAACGTATTAAGCGAGTACTTCTCACACCAGTCATATACCCTTTGGCGGATAACTGGGTCATTATTGCTAATACCCATAAAGTGCTCGGTACACCAACCCTCGGCTAGATAGAGACCGACAATAAAGCCAAACTCTTCATCCAGCGGAATACGCTCCGGAATCTTGCAATGGCTACCAAATGTCTTCTTGGGATATACAAATCCCTTCTCTGGCTTAGTATGAACCATCTTCTTACCAGACCATGCATCAACAAATGCATCTAGCCGTGAATAAGGTACTGTAAATGTAGACCCATTATTTCCGTCCCAGAAACCATATTTCTTTTCCCTGGTATCCGCATCATACATCTCTCCACACTTGTGGAAATCAGTACCATACAGATATTCGGTCTTAGGCAAATATCGCGACATCTCGAGATATGTGATTTCATCACCAGGTTCAGGTTCCGGGAACTGGTTAATCACCGGCACCAGGTCACCGACCTTCAAGTCAGCGCCATTCTTATCCACAATCTTCTGAAGCTTTTCGTCCCAAACAAGGAACGATTTCTGCTGTGTGGCTTTCACCGTACGGCCACTTTCAGTCTCAATTTCGACCAAGTCACCTACTGGCAAATGGCGTGTCACAGCCGTAACATCGCACCAAGTCACATTACCATCTGCATCCGTACTCGGGACCTTAATCTTACCATCCTCTGATGGGATTTCGAGATATTCAGTTCGGTTTTCGGGGATATGCTTAATACGGTGAGTTGTGGGGTCAGGATTCGCAGCATCCAATTTGGTGTACTTATCCATAAGCTGGTCAATGTATTCACCAATTGGTGTTTCAAATGGCATACCGTCCTTCATGAACAGCATATCAGTATCCCAATCGACACTGTTAAGGGTCATCTGAGTGGTCTGAGAACCGATACTTTGGGCGGCAACTGGGCCAACCATGTCACCTGCTTGTACACGACCGCGCTTGAATTGCAGGCGGGCATGAGCACAAACATGTGCAAGTGCTGCACGAGTCATCTTATAATCGCGGATTACCTTCTTGGGGCTAAGGCTATCATATACTAGAATCTCGAATACATGGTTGCGCTGACCGCCAATTGAGCAATCGTCGAGCAATTGTTCGATAGTATGGAATACCTCTACCGGGTTCAAATCGGATTTGGCAGTTGTTTTTCCAAGTTGGTGCGCATTGCTGGCACTGGAAATCAACTTCGTCAAATTTACAGGGTGATACTGCGCAAGGTCATCAATACTGGCAACGAATTTAATCATCTGCACGTGCACAAAGTCCAAGCAGCGTTGTACTGCCTTGTTGTATTTCTCCAGCTGTTTAAACCAGTCCGGATACTTCTTATGCATACT
>JACCDO011101937.1_pt1 | contig 12398 bp, 2 predicted proteins | sample 7446101 | NCBI WGS metagenome assembly JACCDO01 (sample SAMN15323440, study PRJNA562643) | freshwater metagenome | isolation source: river surface water | place: USA:Blue River Watershed | collected 2017-08-16 | reverse complement strand
ATCAATATTATATGCGGATACTTCTTCATCAATGGATGCTTCGCCAATAACCTCGCCGCCATCGGTAATAGATGACATAATAGAAACGTTTTCATGAAACGAAACAGTTCTTTTTGGTCCTGCTGTCTTCTTGGTGAATGAAGAGGAAAGTGCGACATTCGGTTGCTGTGCCTCCTCGACCGCAACAGGTTTTACCGTTGATGTGCTTGACGATTTTGACTCCAAAGCAGCTACTTTCTTCGCTTCTTTTACCTCGGCATGCGTGTGTAGTGGTTTAACAGCAGGTGTAGGCGTAGGCATAGCTGCTAATGTCATCATCACTTCATCCAAATCGTCAGCATCCAGCTCTAAATTCTTAAAGTCGAATGTATTTCGGTGGAAATGCTTTAACAGTTTCTTAGGTGTGTGAATATTATGTATAACCACATTGGTGCCAGCTTTTCTGGCAGTTATACGTGATAATCCGCAAATTTCACGGAACCATTCAGACATTTCGTCAATATCATCCTTGTGCTCCATAATATAGCGGTGTCTTTCGCGACCTTCGTTGGACTTTAAGCGCTCAACTTGGCGTTTCTCTTCTTCCTCTACTACTGTGGATTCGAATAACTGTAGTTCCAAGGCGGCAAATGAAGTATTGTGGGTTCCCAATATTTCAGCCAAGATGTAAGCTTTCAGTTTTTTAGATAATGCTTTAACTGCTAATAAATCACAATCATGTACTCTTTTATTGCGTAGATATTTTACGAGCAATCCGATGAATTCATTCTTTAATTGGTCGTTGTAAAGTTGTTCAACCAGTTGGCAACGGTCATCCTCAATACCCAAAAACTCGTTCTCTTTTTCTTCCCTAAATCTAATTTCTTCTAGTATCTCTAGACGAACGCGATCGGCACCGTAGTTGTACTCGGTAATATCGGTATCTGTTTTGCTCATTATTAACCACTTTTCGGCATTCAATTGCTTTTCATTTTCAATTAATGAGGCATGCTGATATGAAACATCATTGCTTCCGATGGATGGCAATATTTGATCGAATGAGCCATCTAATGAGTCGATTGATGAATCTGCTACGCTTAAAGTCACATATTTACCTTTGATGACTTTAGTTATCTCTAATGCTACTTCAATTGCGCCATGTGAAAATGACATCGCAATATCTGAAATAGACTTAATCAAAGCAGGCACATCACCAAGCTGAACCAGTGCGGTGCTTGGAGCGGACGGCTTATAATCATCGCCTAACAAGTGCACTGGGACTATTGCTTTCTTCTTATCCTCGTGCAATGGTCGTCTCAATGCCTCTGGTAACTCCCATAAACTTTCACTAGTATTTGGATGAAAGAAATATCGTTTTTGATCAGCAGTCCAGCACTCTAACCAGCCACCTTGAAGCTCGACAAAGTGATCTGGGTCGTGGTATTCTTCCTCTACTTGCACTTCTGTAACAATTTCTTCCACAGTTTCTGGTGCGGATTGCACTTCATTGAGTAAAGCTTTTAGTTTTGATTCACGGTTGTCTGTTTCAGGAACAAATTCAATGCGAGGTGTAGGTGGTGGCGTAGGCCATTTATTTGATAGGTAAGATTCTTCTGCTTTATCAAATGATGTCTCGATCAATGCGACGGATAAAGCTTGCCATTCAGAATTGTTGGTCTCAAGTGACTTTAGTATTACATCCATGCGACTAATATCTGCCCGAACATGAGCATCAGCAGCATCGAATAACGTATTGATTTCTTCGGTTCGCATCAATAATCTATTGGTAAAAGCTAGAGCAGCAGATTTAATAGAGTCTTCATACGTCTCTGACTTCATATTATCTACATACTTCGTAAGCTCTTGTGACGCTTTTAAGCATTTATCGGATGAGATTTCCTGTAAACTATCATATCCAGCAGTAAAAGTGGCTTGCATTTCAACACCACAAAGGAGTAAATCCATGATAGCACTGACCTGGGGTCTCACCCAATCCCCACCATCTGCCATCGAGAGTGAGCTAATATGATCAATATCCCTCTTTTTTTCAGCGATGTATTTATCAGGAAGTAGCTTGACAGTGTCACTTATTGTATACAATGTATCAGCCATTGTATCGACAATTTGTAATCTGTGTAGAGAATTGTTATCCGAATCGACTAGATTATTGTATTGCTTCAACGATGTCATTGTTACTGGTTGGTATTGAGTAAAAATATTCGGTTGATATGAACTTATAAAATTGTTAGCTGTGGCTTTAGTGAAATCTATCAATTCATCTAAGTACACAGGTCTCGACGGTCCCCAAAGCTTTTTCATGTCAACAACGATCTGATCTATTTCAGCATTGTATACATCAAAAATGGGCCCTTCATTTAAATTGTAATTGATTAGAAATTCCCTAAATTTAAGCACCAATGACATCTTATTCTCATTATATTCCTTGTTGAGTATCAGTACTTGCTCATCTTCAAATGAATGCAACAGCTCCATTGACAAGGCTTTCATTTTACCCAATTCAACGTACAATTGATCTTGATACGACTTAATGATCGGCTCCAACAACTCCTTCGTATCAGTCCAATAATCTTTGACGACGTTTATCTTTTCATTCAACGTAGCAACATGTGGTTCTCGTAGAGGATAAATGGTTTTCAGCGCTTTTGCACTTGATTCCAACGTTTCTTCAACTTTGCCTAGACACATAGTTCTAGCACTATTTAAAATCGCTCTAATTTCTTTAGTCACTAAGTCAATTAATTCAGGGGTGTTCTCAGCAGCAGTTCGTAATTTGCGAGATTCACGAACTGCTTTTTCAATCCTTAAGTTTAATACTCGATTCGCTTCCTTCTGCTCGGCAACAATATTTTTGCGAATGCCCTCAACTAAAGACAACAATTTATCAGTATCAAGTCGTAAGTTATCTAGTAAAGGTTTCGATTTAGCTCGATCCTGGATTAATCTATCCGTTACTTGCAACGAAACCGTGCGCTCCGCTTCATCACGACTGAATATAAATTTCTCTTTGTTTATAAAGTATTGGTTCAGCATGCCGTTAATGGCAATATTTAATGTTTTACTTCTTTCTGTCAAGTCCTCAAACAGTGGAGTGCATGAAACTTGATAACTGCTTATGAGTCCGGCACATTGGGTTTCCATAGTTTTATGAACCTTATCTAATCCGATCGCAACCCTTGTCATTGCTTGACGTTTAATAGAACCACATTGTCTCAAAAAACGCTCAACAGTCTCTCGCAGCTTTGCATAGATTTCAGTGATCTTGTCGTTATAACAAGCCAACACGTCATCAAAGAATTGCAGATTGTAGACCAAATAATTATTTTCATCATCTAAAATTTGACGAAGTTCCATATCTAATATGTTAAATTCGTTGATGAGCGACGAACGATCTGCCACAATCTCATTCTTCAAAACGGTATAATGCTCGTAATATTGATCAACTGCGTTCTTAACTATCACTGCACGGTGTTTGTATCTCTTTTGACGGGATGAATAAAGTGACATCGCCCATTCATCCATCATTGTATTTCTCCATGAGATTACTTGCTTGTCTACTTTGTTGATCTGCATGTTCAACAGATGGCTCATATGATCTTTAGAATTACTATCTTTACGATGACTATCATCCATATTATCACTGCGCCTTACACATACAATAGGATACTTTAACAAAACATCAATTTCAATTGCAAGGCGGGCTTCAGAAACTGCGCGATGTATAATTTGATCCCCTTCAGAGTAAAAATGTAATGGCTTCGTTGTCACCATATCACATGCTTCATCTATCGATGTAATCTTTTCACCAGTCCATACGCATGCGGTAAGTGGAACGGGATTTTTTGCAGATGGATCAAGCCCAACTGCAATCTTGACTATATCTCGACCCTGACTCGCAGGCACTGGTATATCTGGGGTACCAACGATAGAGTTAACATTAAGCATTGGCATGGCATCTAAGAATGCCCCTACGTCGTCATAGAAATGAGTTAAATACGCATGGATATTGCCATCAAAAGGAGTATCAATACGAGGTCGATTGTACGCTACGATCGCTGCCGTCTGTTTCTTTCTATTAGGACTGGATACTCTTGATAAATTGTCTACCGATGTTACTTCATTACCGATTGATTCGACACTAAGCTCTTCAATACTATTAGTATTATTGGACGATATACTGTTACTTCTATTTTTGCAAATGCACCAATAAACCATAGATAGTTGAGTGTTCGATATATTATTGTCGTCTCTTTTTAAATAATTGCGCAAGCATTCCAACGAAGTAGTATCAGAACGATTAATATTCATAGCCTGTATGGTCTCCTTCAAATCGGATTCAAAAGATGCGGCAAATTGCGGTCCTTTCTCGTGATCTTTGCTCAAACCATACTCACGATAGTAGTAGCAACCGAGCAATTCTTTCAATTCGTACACTATGCGCACACCTCGTTTATTTTGAGAAGGATCTTCCAACCATGGATCACATGCCCCCGCTCTGGCAATAATACTTAGCGACTGCAATGTAGAAATAGGTAACTGTTGGATCGTGGTGATCCAATCAATTATATACTTAGCAGAAGCTAACGGAGATAATGATGCAACTTTAGGCTCACTATTTGAAGACTGTATTGAATTCTTTGTGCCTTTGCTTTTAGTCGTATCCTTAGTTCCAGCACTAACGACGGAATCATCATCTTTCCTGGCATCTAGTCGCTGTTTCCGTTGAGTAATAGCAACATGTGATGATATAATATCATTAATCTCAGAAAACTCGGGCGATGGGGGATCGAATGCACATTCTAATATCGCAATGCATGTTTTACGCCAGAAGTAATAGCATTGCATAAATCTGTTAGGCGTTGTCTCTACCATACAGTTAGGTCTTCCTAGAACTCCGGCAAGAGCTACCAGGTCACTTGCTGGCATTGAGTTATTTATTAATAGCGGGAAAAGATCTTCAATATGCACTTGTTTCATCAAAGAAAATTGTTTTAATAAATTCGTATCTTCATAACTAATTGGAGCAACCGTCTCTTCTTTCGTATCAGCAGACATAACACTTTGGCTATCATCAACATTTCGTTTCGTGACATTTGCTGCAGACTTGCCAATAGACAAAATACTATTCACAAAATCCACGGGATCAGCTGATAAAAAGCTTGTATTAGTCACACGATGTCTCGGGTCGTGAATATCAGTTCTCATTTTAGTCAAATCCTCACCTAGAAGTGCTTCAAATTCTTCAGCAGGAGGTAATGCGCCAGTACATGAGCATGCCCACAAACATTCTTTTAAAATCATACTGCCTCCATATTGTCCTAATTGTTGAGTAATTAAGTGTAAGCCGATTAACATACACTTCTTGATTCCTTTTCCTTCTACTGCACTTACAATATGCTCACAATCAATATTATAACTCTTGTCTAATTGTAGCATAGTTAATAACGTTAATGCGGATCCAATACCGAAAATTACTCGAGCATTAGCAGGTAGACAATCCCTGAATAACAGCATACCTTTGTGTGCTAGCTTTCCTACACACAATTCAGACATACCGGCTTGATCCCAGAACCAGGAAGTTGATTGTAGGATAGTTTGAGTCACATAATACGCAGGGATACAACGTTTTCGTCCAACCCCCGCCTTTTTCTTTATAAGTTCTAGTTTTTTCTTAATTTTAGTAACCAAATCAATATATATTTCGCCTTTAACTTCGCTTAAAATCTCTACAAGTCGAACTAAGTCTGGCACTGCCTTTCTACTCACAGGTACCTGACCGTCAGTTAATTTGCTTGTAGCCATTTCGCCACTTTCTTTCACAGCTTCAATTTGACGCTGAGAGTCACGAACCTCCTTATTGATAGCGGCTAAACGACTTTTCCATTCAATCCAAAAATCTTCAAGTTTACTACAAGTCATTTGTTCGAATATAGTTGACTCAACTTCATCATAGATAAGCGTTTTACGTATACTATCCTCTAAGTCACTCTCCATGTCCTTCAGACTTCCCACTCTGTGGTTAATTTCATTATTCAACAAGTAAAGCTCACCTTGCCATTGATCAACCATTTCTTTTCTTCGTCGTTCAAACGATTCTTGATTGTTTACAAATTCTTGATTCATAAATTCTATGATATGCTGTCGGAGGGTCTGTATATGCTTGCAAACTTCGTTATTACTAGCGATGATAATCGCATTGCTGTCATCAATATTCTTCGCTAAAGTGTCGAATCTCTCGTATGTTATGCAATCAAGTATCACCTCCTCGAGAAAATTATGTTTTATATTATATTTTTTAAGAAAACGTTTCTGAAACTTTGTAACAAATGATTTCAACTCATTATTTGTAAAGTAGTGATAAAAACTGTTGTACTTATTGACCACTTCCATCAGACGAATATCAGTAGTTCTATGACGAACTAGGCGATATTCATCAATCCAAGGATATGACTCACGAGGTACATGTATGGCTAAGTGAGAGTATTTGTTCCATATTACCATAGCACTCTTTTCAATCCTTTCAATTCGACCTAGCGATGCCTCCATCATTCGACGTTCACGCAAATGATACTTTATCCAAAGTTTGTCAACAGATGTTCGCAATGCTGCACACAAATCACCTAATACTTTTATTGTATCGCCTTCCAATGCATGCTCATCACCACGAGTAGAAACACCAGCATTTAATCGTGTCCGACGCATAGTGCAATTAGTTTTCACATGATCACTAAATCTATGGGATATAATCTTGTGGCGTTGGTTGATTTCTGTGTCGCGTCCTTTGAGAATAGAAGACATTCGCGACTTTATCAGCCCTAGCTGTCTATATAATTTATCCTTACTATCTTGAATGCATTGATCAAATGGTAAGAATGCCATATTATATTGCTTTATTAACATCTTCTCTTTAGCGCTTGCTCTATCTGAAGCAAACTTACAATCCCAAATGGCACTTTGTTTTCTAGTCTCACTGGAGAAGGGTTTAATTTCACCTGATAACAATCCTAAAATATACTGTAAAAATGCCTTTGATATTAGTTGTTCTCGGCGAATATAAGCCGAGGCATGAGCTCGTATTCTACTTGTAAATATTGAGATGGCATCGAGTATCGAATTATTATCGCGTATGTACTTTTTTCTGCTTTCCGTAAGAGAGTTAATAGATTTCTCTTGTGCCGTTTCAATTAATTTGTACAATCTTTTTACTACCTCTTCTGCTTCAGATGTAATCAGTGCATTATCACCTATACAGCACAACCATTCATGTGCTTCTTCGTGTTTATGAAGTAATGCTTTGATATTTACTTCTTGCTGAGCGTTTGCCTTGTTTGTTGCGCTATCAATTGAAGAGTATAGCGTGCGCATGTCATCATTGCTAGTATTCGAGCGGCAAACTTTACGAAAATTAATCAATTGATCCCTTGTGGTGTCTTTTTCTTTATCATCAATCTTAATGGCAACCAAAGCTTCTCGTTCTTGATGCGCGTACTCTTGTTGAACTATACGTGCTGAAATGCGTAATTTTTCTTCTTTAAAAAAATTTGCGCTTATGTTATCATCTGCTGACATAGTTTGTTTCCACTGTAACATTTCTTCATCAATCCATTTGGTCACACTTTCATCCGTGCTACCCAAGAATTGTTCAACTTTCTCAGTTAATTTAGTAGTCATTTTGCTAATAAATTCACTATGTCTCTTTGAGACATAAGACGCCCTAGCATCTCTTAATGCCTCAACAGCCTGAGGGCATCTGCATGCAGACCATGGTAGAATTTTTCTAGCTAATACATCAATAATACGAACAAGACCCATTTCTACACTAGAATCTTTTGGAAAAGTGTCTATTACATTCAATGAAGTACTAACAGAAGAGAAAACTTTTTCGCTATTGTCCATACTATTGTCACCTTCAATGCTATCTAAGAACTTCGCTATCACCTCTTCGGCCACTTCTTTATCGGCTTCATCAAAAGTATTATCATTAACACTGTGATTTCCTAACGGTGGTAAAAATGTGGTAGACTGAGACATTTTCAGCCTTTTATTGCTATCTTTATCGATACCAATAGCGCCACTTGTTTTAGGTCTCATTTGTTTATCTATCTCCTTTCCAGTGCTTGGTCTACTGCTACTGATCTTCTCTAATATTCCATCAAGCATTTTTCTATTCGCAGCTTTACCTTTTGTTGATGGTCTAATGAACATACCTTGCAGATCAGCCATGTAGTGAACTCCCGCATTTTGTACAACTTTTCCATATTCACTAGTCCCCGCTTCCTTCTTTAAATACATTTTAAGCGTCCCTTCATCGTATTGACATAAAATTTCATCAATAGTAGCCTCAATTTCATAAAAATTATGAAGTATTTTTGGTGTCAAAGTCAATGGACATTGTTCACTGGATGAATTGCACCAGCAAGGGGACGCATTCGGTGCCACCTTGGGCTGTAGCATCGCAGAATTGGGTAGATAAACCAAAAGTAGATAAACCAAAAACTGCGGGAATCTCAGTTACATAACTTACATTTCCGCGATTGAGTACCGCCCGGTCCTTCTAGGGATTAACTACACGATACCGTGCACCATTCAACGTGAAAGAAAGAGAAACGAAAAAGGAGAAAAGTAAAAACTGTCTCGGCAATACTTCCCTATTTGTACTTTAGTCTATCTCTACGTCTGAAATTCAGGCTCAAGTTGCACCAAAGGGAGTAGGATCGCATCGAAAAATCTTCTCTCCCTTTTCAATTGATAGTTCATAGCCTAAGTCGCACGAAAAATCTACTCTCCCTTTTCAATTGATTCACAGTTCATAGCCTAAGGCTCGTTTATGTCGAACTTATGAATATGATGGAATCACGCAGTCGGGACCTTTCCTATGTGTGTTTAAAAGTTATGCCCCAAACGATTATGGGATTAATTCCTAGTGGAATATATTATGGATGGGGTGCACTATCAGAATCAATTAACGAAGTATTTTCACCATATCATCCACACGAATTCAAGAATCAGCATGGTACATTTGCCGGCGTTATTATCTTAGCTTTATCTGTATCACTAGCACTACCATTGCGAATTTTATTAGATAAGAAATTTATCACAGAGTTTACTTTGCAAGCGATTGGATTGAGCCTTATTACTATAGGTTTACTCCTAGGTGGTATATCCGTCCAATTTAAGATTCTGTGGTTACTATATATTGGATGTGCTGTACCTTGTGGTCTCGGAGCTCAATGTATATTCTTGAGAATTGTTTTCAGTCATCAATTATGGTTTAAAAGAATTAATTATCAAAACTTTGGAAGTGGTTTATTTGGATTTATTATAGGTATTTGGGCAGCATTTTTCTTTTTAATATCCGTTCCGCTAGAAGCTAATCTGAAATTGTCAACAATTTTATATATTTATTCTGCCATTGCATTCATTAGTGTATTATATCCATTACTGAATATAGATGACAATTCACTCATAGAAAAGCCATCTGCCATACCAACAAAAGAGGACTCAATTATTGCAAGTAATGATATTGAATTAACAACAGTTTCTACTACTGTTGAATCCAAAGGTAGTGATGAACAGTACAAAGTTATCGAAGATAATGCAGAGAGTCCGGAAAATGAAGAAATTGAATTATCATACTCAGAACTGCTAGTATTACCTCAAATGTGGATATTATTTTTCTTCTTCGCTGCAGTCCTAACACCAGGTTGGGGTATTAAACTATCATTCATATCTATGCTTCGAGTATTATATAATGCTACTCCTTCATTTTCAGCATCAATGACAGCAATTTATGTAATTATCTATGCATTTGGACGATTTTTTAGTGGTATATTGGCAGATTATATTGGAGTCTTACGTACCTTCGATCTAATGCTTATTATTAAAATTATAATTCTTATCGCTGTACCTCAAGTGACTACTTATTTACCACGTGATGGTCAAAATACTGAGGGTTGCACTATTTTTATTACATTAATATGTATACTTGGACTAATGTATGGTGGAAGTAAAGCACTGTTTTACTCAATTATTTTTGACGTGTTTGGGAAGATTAACTACAAAGTCGCTTTCAGTATCTCGTTTAAAGGATTTGGACTATCAGTAATCATTGGGGGCATTACTAGTGCATACTCATTTTCAGAAACATTAAGTCCAGGTCAGACTGAAGAGGAAGTAGCAGCTGCAATTACTAGAACTAGCAGTGAATGGTTCTACTCCATGGCGGCAGGTATGTTCGTAGGTCTTGTTTTATTGCATTCTATCAAGCCAGTAGATTACAATGAAATATTGAAAAATAGAATAGAATCACGTAAATGAATGATAATAATATTTATAATATAATGTAATAGAATGTAAAGTTAACTAAAGTTTATTATATAACAGATACAACACAAATAAATTTAAACTTTCGCCTATATATATATATTGAGCCTTCTTCGATCTCTAGCTTCCGTTGGATCTACCCCGAAGTCGAAATCGTGTATTATAGTCCAAGTAATAATTAAGAAAAATATGCTGACAATTAATGTCAATATTTGCTTACGATATGGCTCCAAGCAAGGCGGTAAAGGTTGTACTATGTGCCTCTGAGACAATGTACTATTGGATGTATGTAGTGAATGAGGCATTTTATCGTGCTGGTAAATCTGAGATTGGTAATACAATGAGCTTTTATTAATTGACTCATTTGGTTCCTCCTCATCACTCGACATGCTACCTCTAGCGACAGTATATTCAATTGCTTTGATACAGAGTATTAGTGGTAAGACGAATGCCACTAAACCGTTTACTACTAATCCAGTCCAATTTAACAATGATATCAAGAATTCGCCCTGATATATAGTCCAAGACATCAAATATGGCAACACACAACCAATAAAAACCGCCATTTTGGCAGAACAAGTACCAGAATTATACAAAGTAGACTTAACAATAATACAAAATACTGGTACCCCCGCACCAATTATAGCCACACCAAATAATGCAGCTGCAACTCTTGTCACTAAATGAACTTTATTTGACGATAGTAATACTAATGTATTACTACCTGCATCATCAAATGATATTGCAGCCAAAAAGCCAAAAATTATGTAAAAGAAACATGAAAGAGTGGTAGAAGACCAGATTACCGAGTTTACATCGACATTTTCCTCTTTTTCTGCCAACCAAGATGGAACTGTCGTACAAAATGCAAAGTTGAAGAGAACAACGCCTGCTAATTGAGAATAATCATCACCAAACCAGGTGACCTTGGCTATGTATGCCCAATCTCCATTAATAAATTCACATAAGAATACTGTAGTACATAATATAAAGAATCCGAATGATACATATTGAATTATCATTGTACCATTTAAATGACCTTTACCAAATGGCATATAAAATAAAGTGGTTAAAAAATAACCCAAAGTCAGTACATAATCTCCAGCGTGGTGAAATGGTGTACAATCTTCCAGTGAAGATTCAATTAGATCATTGTCAACACATTCACTTGGAGACCAATCAACTAATCTAGGTAATGATGGTATAAGCTCTATTGCATATGTTTTGCCTACTAAAAATGATGCCAAAAACCCATCTAGGCTTTGTGCTGTTTCAACTAATGATGCACTAACTTGAACTAGGCAAGATACTATAAATAATATTTCAACTACAGTAAACCAAAATGGACCGATAATATATTTAAATGCCATAGAAAAACTAATTTCTTTTGAAAAATGCTTGTTTCCAGGAATACTAGCGATTGTATCAGCTAAACAAGTACATGTAAGGGATGTCATTATAGTAACACTTATTATAGTAACCATTGTGGGAATAATACCCGCTCTTTGAAATATTCTAGGTAAACCCATCATTGCTGGACCAATTGTGTTATTGATAATTAAAACAAAGGAAGGAACCAATCCAATATCTTGGCTTGCTTTATCCAAGCCACTTTTTGCACGATCAATCTCCTCTTTCGCAAGTAACTCTTTGGCGTTAAGGCTACTTACTGCAGCTTTTGCTACATTCGCCGAGGTAGAGATAGTGCTAGTGAGTGGTGAGTAAGAAACACTTTGCATTATATAAATATTGCACGTCACACCAGTCTCATCATCAATCTCCGGACTTCAATGAGTGATCGATGAGCACTCACCCGGAACTCAAAAATGGTACCGACATTGAATATAATTATATATAGTTTACACTTTAAAATCAAAGCAAATCAATCAGTTACCCAGGAGATAACGGATCCCAGTTGCTGTAGAAGTGAAAGCACAAAATATTGCCGGTCCTGACTCATTGGCAGCTCTGTTCCTGATTCCTTCGTTCAAAAATTTTTGACAAAAATCGCTTAAGTGCTTGTCCGTTGAAGCTCAGTAGTACAAACATCGAGAACAACTTGGACGTTTTATTGCATT
>JACCDO011403130.1_pt1 | contig 12399 bp, 16 predicted proteins | sample 7446101 | NCBI WGS metagenome assembly JACCDO01 (sample SAMN15323440, study PRJNA562643) | freshwater metagenome | isolation source: river surface water | place: USA:Blue River Watershed | collected 2017-08-16 | reverse complement strand
TTTGATAGGCTGGTGGAGCTGCAAAAGTCATTCACGATTTACAATGGTGACATCAAACACGAGACACCTCTGTATGTTATATTGAACAACAATAAATTCTATTTTATGGAACATGCAATCAAGCTGAACCATTTTAAAAGCACACATTTCATGTGGATGGATTTTGGTATCAATCATGTGGCAATTGCAACCGATTATATTCACAAATGGATTGGACAAATCCCAGACAAGATTAAACAGTTGTGCATAAATCCGTACATTGAAGATGTAGAACCCCGACAATACTTTCAAAATATACATCACAATTGTGCCGGAGGATTGTTCACGGGTTCTGCAGCAAATATATTGACATATGTTGAACTATTTAAGAAGAAGACGGAACAGATTTATAATGAGGGGTGGTACCAAATTGATGAAGCTGTGATGACAATGATTCAGAGAGAAAACTTGGACCTATTCGATTTTTTCTATGGTGATTACGATGGAATTGTATCAAACTATTCGATACCAGTGCATTCGCTTTGGTTAATTAAGTCAAACATTGAAAAGTGTAATCGCTTGAACAATCTGCGTTACTTGTATAACATACTTGTATTCGTCGAAGACTTTTATTTGAACAACCAACAACATTTAAATGCAAGCGAGTTACATACATTTGTCGATGGGTCTATCAAAACGAATTTTATATACAATAATAAAAAACTACGCGACGGTGTGATACAATTGATGAATAATAACAATAATGAAACGATTAAGGAAGTTGTAAAAAATAGTAAAGAACAGTTGGAAATATATGAAAATAAAAACTTGTTAACTTATGATTTTTTATAGTGAGTATATATAAATGTCTGGAATGTTTAAACCTCCTTGCCGCGGTAGAAAACGCAGAACTTGCCGCAAAGCCCCCAAGTCGTGTATGTATATATCTAGTTCAAAACGAAGATATTGCAGAAAGCGAACGATAACACGCAAAAGACGATAGACAAACAGATTTGATTTGCTGATGTATAGCAAATCAAATATTATATCCATAAATATGGACCTTCGCCCTTTAATTGAACATCGGATTTCAATGGTTCCACTACAATATCATGTCGCTTACCGATGACTAACCAATGAAATTTTCCATTTTCACCATATACATTGAACCGGTTGTTTTCGACTTCGGAAAAATTGTATGTCTTCACTTTGATACCATCATAAACAGCCGTAAGTTGAATAGTGAAGTCTCTTGCTAAATTGGTAACATAATCAGGCAATTGGATTACTGTATTCTCGCCATTTATAATTTCTCCAACGCCTCTGTAATAAACTCCGGCTTCGGGTCCTTCTAAACAAACATGGACTAAATATTTATTTGAGTCCATTGGATGGTCGATGATAAATGATTTGGATGGTCCCGTGGGTCCAATAAAATTTATACCGGTTGGACCAGTCATGCCAATTGAACCAGTAACACCAGCAGGACCAATTGCGCCAGGTCCAGTGGGTCCTTGTGGACCGGTGGGACCTTGAACACGGATATTGCAACATTTCGTGCTACCTAAATAATTTCTCGAAGTCATATATTATTATAATATAATATATCACCCTTTTTCAGACCATAATTATTATTCTTTATTCCACAAATATGGTCCTTGACCAAAGACATTTGATTTACTCTTTAAAGGCTCTACTATAATATCGCGCCGTTTTCCTAGAGAAGACCAATGAAATTTACCATTTTCACCAAATACTTGAAACTGATTATTCTCAACTCCCGTAAAATTATATGTTCGAATAACTCCTTCGTAGACCGCAGCAACATGAATTGTCCATTCGTATGCTAAATTTGCTACATATTCAGGCAATTTCACTGTTACACTATAACCATTTGTTATTTCACCTCGTCCTCGGTAATAAACACCCGTTTCAGGACCTTCAAGACAACTATGAATCAATAATTTGCTTTCGTCAGACGGATGTTCAATAATAAAATTTTTTCCTGAAGGTCCGGTATCTCCTATTCTGCTTGGTCCTATTGGGCCTTGTATTCCCGTTGGACCAGTAAGACCCGTCATCCCTTGACCAGTTGGACCAATAACTCCTTGATTCATTTCTATAATAGATACATATAAATTTGTATATATCTATTTGTTCGTCAAATACACACCCAACCAAATAAAACCTGATACTACACCTTTGCACATTTAAAACGCCGATTTTATATATCGCAAACCAGCTTCGCTGGTTTGCTGAATATAACAAAGGCGATTTATCAGTGGCAAAGTAACAGTTGCCAAAGCACATTCAAAGACGCCGAACCCTACGGGTCGGCGTTTAGAATGTGCAATGGTGTAAAATACTAAATGATACACACTTAAATAATGAACGAAAAACTTCTTCAATTTCCTCACAATGGTTGTTCAATACAAAAACACCTAAATCATCATATTCATCTTGTCTGTTCATATACATTATGAACATTTACATCTTTTTACATTTCTAACGCCGATTTTACACCTTTGCGCATTGAAAATGCACATGGAACTGTTACTTTTCGCTGATGAAAACGCCCAGAATGGGAGTTTTCATCAGCGAAAAGGTGTATAAATTGACAATATATTTATATGATGTAATATTATTTAATACAAACCGACAAAATAAAGGCATTATTATACAAAGGAGTTGACTAAAATTTAATTGAATTAAATAAAAAATTGATTTTAAATAATACTGAAATACATATTACAAACAATACACTAAAAATGGAATTATCTAAAAAGGAACTTTTAGTTGAATGTGATAAATTGGGAATAACTAAATGTAAGTCAAAATCTAAAGATGAACTATTAAAATTAATTACCGCAAAAAATGATACTCATATAAATAATTCAACAAATGTTTTGGTTAAGATTAAGGATACCGATATATCATCATTTATCCACACCACTAATATGTCACCACTTAGATATCCAGGTGGAAAAACAAGAGCATGTAAAATTATTGATGATGTTATTTTACAGCATTTTGATATAACTTGTTTTGACACAATTATTTCTCCTTTCTTTGGAGGAGGTTCGTTTGAGTTTTATTTACAGAATAAATATGGTTTAAAGTTAATAGTAAATGACAAATTTACACCATTATACAATTTTTGGAAACAAGTTAAATTAAATAAAACTATACTATGTGAAGAGTTAAGAAAAATCAAGTCAGTTTCGAAAGAACAATTTATGTCATATAGAAATACAATTTTGTCGTTAAATGATGATGTATTACAGCAATCGATTCAATACTTTGTTATTAATAGATGTTCGTTTAGCGGTTCAACTTTGTCAGGAGGATTTTCAGAAGAAGCCAGTAGTAAAAGATTTACTCCATCATGTATAAATAAAATAGAAGCACTTGATTTTACACACATTGAAATTCATAATAATGATTTTTATGATTTCATAAACAAGTCAACCGCTAGTAAGACATTGATGTTTTTAGACCCACCTTATTATTTGGAAAGGAAATCAAAATTGTATGGGAATAATGGGGACATGCACGAAGGATTTAATCATAAATTATTATTTGATTTGTTAAATACAAAAAAAAACTGGATTGTTACATATAATAACTGCGAGTATATTAGAAATCTTTACAAAGATTATATAATAATAGATGTAAATTGGAGTTATGGAATGAACAATACTAAAGCATCATCTGAAATTATTATTATTTCCAAATAATTTAATCATCATAACTCATGTTTAATGGTAATTTCATAGGATTATCTAAACTATATTCACTATTTATTAAATTTTTAATATTTTTGGGTTGACAAGCAATCGTAACAGATAATTTACAAAACCCTCTATTATTTTTTTGTGTATTTTAGTTCTTACCCTCAATCTCTGTTCGCATATAAATGCTGGAACTTTAAAATCACATACATCATTTCCTAAATGATATAGACCTTTTTCAGAGATTTGTATATATGAACAATCCTTTTCACCGTATAGCTTCATTATAGTATCATTTGGACAATCAATATAACTATCGTTGTAATCGGTTGTTTCTTTTTTTGTCTTTACCCATTCTTCGTGCGTTATATCTTTTAACATAAAAGGTGGTATATTTCCATTAAATAATGTAATTTTTGAAATGAGTTCTTCAAACACTTTTTTTGAAGCTTCTGGTATTTTATTTTTTGTACTTCCTATCCATTTGTTATTTATATTATCATATTTTAAAGAACACTGCATCCAATCTGGTGTTTTTATTTTTTTTATTTCAATTGATATATCTCTTTCTGATAACATATTACATTCTATGTCGTTTTTAGAACTACAACCACCTAACTCATCTTCATTTTGTGTATTAAATTTATTTCCATTTAATTTACTATTTTTAACTATATTATAAACTTGTAATTCATATTTTCTTCCGTTAATAGAACATCCAGAACCCTTTTCGGTCATTTCTTGTAATATGATAACTTATATATTAAGTTTCAAATCAATTTTGTTATAAAATAATAAACTATTATTATAATGACTACTCATAAAAGTAATGATTATAAGATTACTGCTGTAAATTATTATTTATTTGAAGATAAAACACAAGAAGAAGTTTGTAAAATTTTCAAGTGTAATCCAATATGTTTTATGCGTTGAGTTGAAAGATATACACTTTTGCGGATGCAATGGTGTAAAAGATTTAACCAAAAGCGATTGTAAAGCGAAGCAACATCTAAAAACCACATACGATTTAGCTCAACCTTTTCACTATTGCAATGAAAGGTGGATGTGGAATGGATTAAGTTGAAGGCAGCTGTGCCAAACACAGCTTGATGGACCCCAGACTGGCAACATCATACTTCACAACGAGTGGTAGGTCATTCTCCAAATACACCTCAATCTGCGAGCACAGGTTAGTGCACTTGATGAAATATCCGAGGTTCTTCAACGAAAACTCACCCTGAATAATCTTGGCAGAATCCTGCTTCAATACGAAGCCCATGCTGCCGTCCGACTCAGCACGATGAATCTCCGCCGACGCAAACTGACCAGAGCACTTGAAGATGAGTTCGTTTCCAACGGACTTAATTTCCAGCTTGTCGGAGATGCACGACAGGTCGCGAATAATCTTCTGAAAGTCAGCAGATGGTAAATTAATGATGGAAGAGAACTTCACATCGGGATACACAAGCTCCTCGGGCTCCGGCTCAATGAGGCGCAACTTTTGCGTCTTGCACTGCTTAATCTCGCCATTCTCAAACTTTAGCGCCAAATGAGAAACGACACCATCATTGTAATCTGATTTCTCAATGTAAATCGTGAGCGTGTCGTCATTGTCAATGGAATTAATCAACTTAAACAAGTGGAACATATTGACGCCAATAATAATCTTCTCCTTGGTGCACTCGTAGAACTCAAAGTTGGGGGCAGCCAAGAACAGGTGAGCAAGGATGGTGTGCGACTTATCCATATTTATGATGCGAATGCCATCAGGCTGGAATGAAATATTGGTCTCCAGAAGAATATCCTTTAGAGCGGTCATTAGAGTCCTAAATGGTGCAATCTGAACAGTCTTAATAGTTAATACATTTCCACTTGTTGAGTGTGTTGATTTTTCATTAAAATTAGACATTATACATAGTTTATAACGCAAATCTTTAAATTCTAACGCAGCAAATATTAATAATCCACTTTTGAAAAAGTGGAGCAAAACAACATTTCATAACTTAGTGAAAAAAGTGGAGCAAAACCCTTTTTGCAATTTGGCTCCACCTTTTCTAAAGGTGGATAAGGTGGGCAATAAAGTGTTGTGTGTTCTCAAATGAGCACATAATTGCTTCATATAATAAGTTTGAATAATCGTCTAATATTTTGAAATTGACACCATTCTTGTAAACAACTACACTTGGTTTGTTGGTTTCGTTGTCCCATACATAATAATTGTTCCAATATACTGGATATTTATTCGCAACATAAGTCATTTGTTTTAGAAATGTTTTGTCAAAATTTATATATTCTACAACTGGATATTTTGGTAAAAAGTAAATCGTGTTCGTTTTCCGATTTGTCCACACTATATACCGATGGTGAATGTATCCACGATAATTTAGGTTAGGGTCACCATTCATTGTCGACCCATCAACACGGCGCAAAAGTTCAATCAAAGGCGATGGTGTTTCTATATAACCTCGTTTAGAGCACCGCATCATTTCTTTAAATGCAAAGTCAGGGTTTTGGATGTCCTCCAGTGTATGACGACAATAACAGAAATCGAAAAACTTGTCTCTATGAGGAATTTGTTGAAAATCAATATCTATCTTCATTTTGTTTTCAATTGAAATATGACCAACTGTGGAAATCTTATCACTAAAATCTACGCAATGGGTCGCTTCTGGAAAGGCAATATCGCTGCATCCAACATCAATTACTGTGTTACAGTTATGTTTCTTGCAATAATCAATCAACTTTTGAATAATGATTGGATGCACATACCAATAATGGTTTACCACATGTTCAGAATTCCATAACTCTTGGTCGGTAATATCATCAAAACTCGTTATCGTTGTAATATCGTTTGATTGAACAAGAACCATCTTATTCGTAATGATAATATTATCTTTTTAAATATTAAAAAGAATTCAAATACTTAAATAAATGTCAGAACAACAATGTCAAAAAATAATAGGTGAATTATTTGAAAAATACAAGGACAATGAATATATGATGCAACGGTTGATTAGTCATATTACCACGATTTTACCCAACACATTGGAAACGGAACTTGTGAATTATGAGAAGCGTATCATTCGCCAAAATTTCTTGTCTAATGAACAGCAATCATTCATTCAAGTATTCTTGAACAAAAATAGATATTTTTATATGAATAACAATTTTTACGAATATGATGGTAAGCACTACGCTATTGTGAAAGAGGACGATATCATTCACAATTTGCTGTCAAGTATTTCAAAAGACCGAACCTTATTAGAATGGAAATACAAGACGAAAATCAGTGTTGTAAAGTTGATTAGAGAACGCAGTTTGTTCAGTTCCATTCCCGAGTCTTACACGATTCAGTCGGTTCTCGGACTCCTGTATCCCCAATTCTTTCAAAGCAAAAACCAAGCGAAACATTTTCTCACGATTATCGGCGACAATATATTGACAAAACACGATGATAACATAATTTTCTTAATTGGACAGCATATGAAGCATATGTTGAACGAATTGGATACGATTGCATATGCGTCAATTGGACACGCGAGTATAACTCCGAATTTCTTGACAAAATATCACGAAAATCACTCATATACAAACTGTCGCTTGATAAAAATGAACGAGAATTGTTCGTTTGATGTTTGGAAAAACATTGTTCGCAACAATGGTTTGGATATTTTCTGTGTCGCGGTCCATTATTCAAACAGATATGGCGATTCTGACAAATTCATTGACAATAATTCTGACGATGAATTGAAAAATTATGTATATTATTTGAAAAATATGACACAGACAGAGATTGTTGCACAGTTCTGTTCCAAATACATTGATGAAGTTCAAGATGTAAAAATTGGGTGGAGGGATTTGCATTTCGTTTGGAAACAATTTCTCTCGAGTCTGTCATTGCCGAATATGATTTACTCCAATACATTGAAGGCTCTATTCAAACAAAAGTATGAATTTGACGACACTTGTGATTCATTTGTCAACATAACAAGTCGGCATTTGCCACTCCATAGCGATTTCATTCGGTTTTGGAACACAACGATTAATGCAGAGACGACAAACGAAAATATATTAGAATTGGAAATCGACGAATTATGTTCCCTGTTCAAGTTGTGGTCCAAACAGAGTGCAACAACTACCAATGGAAATATCAGTGAAGAAAATGTTATCAAAATTATGAAACATTTCTTTTGCTCAGTAGAAATAACGGAAGACAAGTATGTGATGAATGTTGCATGCATTTTATGGGACAAAAACAAGGATATTGCAGAATCATTCGATTACATAAAGGAACAAATAAAAGCTGGTTCGTTGACATTAATATCATTTGACGACGCTTACAATTATTATAATAAATACTGTAAAAGTAACTCACATAAATTCGTGGTGAGTAAGAGGTATTTCGAAAAATATATATGTTTTAACTTATCTAATCATATTGTATATGAAAAGTTCATAGAAACAGATTGGATTCTGAAGTAGCCAGATACCTCTTTAAATCTTTATAATTATACATTTTTATATCCATCACATATTGTAATTTACACATAAACGCTTGAACTTCCTCACTAGAAATCTTTTTCTCTAATGAATTATGATAATTGCTCTCACATTTCTCTAACTTTTCTCCTCGAATTGCTAGTTTCATATCATTATATCCTCGTTTCACATATTGTTTGCATAATTTAGGTTCAGGTGGCATAAAACGATGTAGAAAAGGTATGTTCGCATTTATATCATAAATTGGTAAATCATATAAAGAAATTTTCATTGTATCTTCTGGTAAATGTTTAGTAACATCAAATCCGTACACACCATCAATGCATATTTCATCATCTAATTTCGCTTCATAATTACACAAATATGGAATATTGGACGAACATAGTAAAGTATTGAATAAATCTAAATTGGAGTTGAATGTATTTTTCCATTCAAATCCAGTTCCTAATTTTGTGACACCGATATTTAATTGACCTGAACATAAGTTGTATGCATTTGGATATTTGTCATTGACTTGTTTTAATATCCAAAAAATTTGCAGTGTTAATTGATATGATGAAATATCACCTGGTTTATTTTCTATATTACTCTTTGCATTTTTAGCACAAGTATCAAATAGATATTGTATATCTTTTATTGGCATTCGTAAAGTGTAGAATAGTCCAAACCAAGATCCTGCTGAATTTCCATATATTGTAATATCATCTATATTATATTTGTATAACGCCTTTATTACCCCAATGTGATATATACAACCAAATGCCCCACCGCCTAAAAAAATACGCTTTATATTTGTATTCATATACTATACAAATATAAATTTATTAGATTAGTGGGGCACCACCACGCTTTCCACGATTCTTCTTCGTGCCAATCTTAACAAATCCAAACTTACCCTTCTTGGTTCCATAACCCGCCTTGACCAGGCGTTTCTCCTTCTTGGCAGTCGAATGCTTCTTAGCAGAAACGATGCGTCCCGCCTTATTCTGCAACAGATGAGACTTCGTAAGACCACCCGTCGTTTTGTACGCAGTTCCGTGCCACACTTGGGCGCGAGTTCCAATTAAAATTTCGTGGGTCTTTCCATGAATAACAAACCTGCCATGGGCATCTTTCGTGTAACGCGTCATTATAAAGTTATCGGAGAAAATATATTTTGTTAGTATCGAAAGGAAGGTCTCCCAAGAAGAAAATTAGAAGGAGGGCGACCGCTACCACCAAATTGTCCTTCAGTGCGCCCTAAATAATTGATGGTCGGCACATTTGCTAAAGAATACATTCCATATTGGACACTCCCACCAACAGTAGACTGTATTTGGCGCGAAATTCTCATCTTATTGGATATGTTAGAAGCATTCGGTTGCGGCAAATTCTTATTATATATTTCGTTGCGACACACACACGCTTGCCCATTGTTTTGTATTATCCTTTGTGTATCACTTGTTTTTCCAGGTGTAAAGTGTCTGTAAGAATACATTTGTAATACAAGAACAAAAAAATTAACTGTTTGCATTGCAATACTTCATAAATATGAAATAGTTATCAGGGTTCGTGTCTTTGCAGAATTCCGTTGCATTTGTCATTATGTTTGTTGATGTGCTGTAGTTTTCAGATAAGCATACATAGACACATTCTCTAGTTTTATCGTGTGCAATTTGTATCTTCGGAGCAACTGTTTTTTCAGTTTTACTAAGCCGCACTAAATTATCTACAAATTCCATAATAATAAAATTATAATATAGAACTTTTTTCAATTATATACTTACTAATAAATGTCTTCGTTCCATTTGAAACTGGCTAAAAATAATCGAGTCGGGTTCTGCAATCAATTGTATTCAACTATTGGGACTTGCATATACGCTTATGAAAACAATATCAAAACTATTTACTTGTCTCAGTTCCTAAAGGAGATTGGAACCGACGATTATTGCAATGTGAGTGAAATATATGATTTGACAGAAACAAATAAGTTTCTTACTAAATATGGTTTGACATTAATTGACGGTTTCAATGTAGACTTAAAAATAATCAGTATTTTGTATGGAACGGACATGTACAATCTCGACATTACTTCCCATTTTTGTGTAGTTGAACGAAAACTTGTTATTTATTCCGACAATAAACTGGATTTTTTCAAGGGCAATCCTAAAAAGCATTTCAAGGATACACTTGGCATAGAACTGCAAGGTCCGCTAAGTTTGCGCGTAAATTATATGGTTGGCAATATATTTTACACGAAAGAATGCAATGTTACTGACGAAGGAAAATTGGAAACTAATTTTGTGATTGACCCAACAAATTTGGCATACGAAGAAACCAAGAGATTCAACAATGACGACAGTCCAATGTTTCGCGATATCTTGCGAAACTTCGTATTCCATCCGTCAATTGTAACCAAGGCGGAACAATATATTGATAAAAGCATTATCCGAAAATTTATTGATGCGAACAAACCGATACATGTGTTTCATTTGCGATTGGAAAATGATGCAATCAAGCATTGGAGCAACGAAGTATTCGGACAACAAAGTATTGGCAACGAAGTTGGGTTTGCAGATTTACAAGAGTATAAAAAAGTGTTGGAAAATAAATATATCAATATTATCAAGCATTTTGTTTCCAAAGATTCACTGACGATTTTCTTAGCAAGTGACTATGAAAATGGTGTAATCAAGTATATGCGCGAAAACGGATACACTTATCTGACAACACCGAAACTTGAACAAGCGAGAGATGTGTCTGCAATTGTGGATATGCATATCGGTGCGGTTTGCACAGGTATTTGCGTTGGTGTGTGGGAATCGTCATACAGTTATACTCTCTTTGACCGCGTAAAAAATAAAAATGGAGTGAAATTTATCATTTTGTATTACACGAATTTGAAAAGTGATGGGTCGTTTTTAGAGCGGTGAATCCACCTTTTCAAAAGGTGGAGCCAAATTGCAAACAATGAAGCATTTTATAAATCATTCACATTCATTTCGCCCTTTGCCATGTTCGAAGCAAAGAACTCGTTGTGTGAAGTGTTGCAAATGCGCCTCACAAATCCGTCTGCATCGTAAAAATCCTTGTGTTCTTCACTAAATGTGAGTTTCCCGTACTTCTTTTCCAACTCGTCAAATGTCAATGCGATATCGCCAAACTCGTTATTCTTATCCTCATTTTCCTTATCTATAGTTGAAAAGAACAACCGCAATACATCCTGGTCGTCTGACCCAAATTTATTAAATTCATTGTTTTTTTTGTCCTTTGGAAATAGAGTGTCAGGATTTACGATAAACTCATTCTCATCACCACACAATACATTAATAATTTCAGTTTGTTTGTCGTGAGATAGGTGTGAGGATTCAACCATTGCATTCACGCATTGCTGGAGGCGGTTAATTTGCTCTGACTGCATAGCAACCATTTCCTCCAGGAACGCAATTCTCTCTTCCGTAGTGTAATTCATTACAATGATTTTATTGACAAATTATATACAATATAATTGGTTAATACTGTTCTCAATTTTTTTATCCACCTTTTTGTCTAAAAAGGTGGATAAAAAAATGAAACTATCGTTTTGATTTTCTGCTCTTTGACTTTTTGCGCTTTGATTTATTTTTACCACCCTTTTTTCTTCTACTTAATGTTTTTTTCCTCCGCCTATTTCCTCCACTTAAAGTTTCTTTGTTTACTTTTTCTACAGTAATACGGCAATTATTACCAGATTCATTAAATTGGTTTCCCAGACAAGAATCTTCAAACTCTATTATTTTTACTTTAATATTTTCGTTTAATGTATGATACAACCCACTTTCACTAAATGTATCTTTATAAGATTCTAATGGGAATTTTCCTTCAGACAATTTATATTCTGCGCCTATTGGAAAATCAATACTATCTAAAAAGTCAGCTCCATCACCTTCATTTAAAATACCTAAACTTTTGAATCTATATGGTGAGGAATCGTTTAAAACCTCTAAAGTGGTCATTGTATATTATAACAAAATATAAAAATGTGTGTTTCAATTGAGAAAAGGTGGATAAAATGATATAAATAATAAGTATATCAATATATAAATGAAGCAACCGAAGTTGGCAAAGAAACCGTTCGTAAGTATTTGCACCCCGACATTCAATCGGCGCCCGTTCATCAAGGCTATGATAAAGTGCTTTGAACATCAAACTTATCCAAAAGACAAGATGG
>JACCDO011419012.1_pt1 | contig 12400 bp, 10 predicted proteins | sample 7446101 | NCBI WGS metagenome assembly JACCDO01 (sample SAMN15323440, study PRJNA562643) | freshwater metagenome | isolation source: river surface water | place: USA:Blue River Watershed | collected 2017-08-16 | reverse complement strand
TCTCAAAGATTTGTAACCCGTATTCCTTGTAGATGTGGAGTAGGAGAAGATCATTTTTTCACAACCAACAATTTTTATTGTGACAATGGTAATTTGGTTTACGAGACTATTGCTCGTGAGTTTTTGGGCGGTGTATATAATATTAATGTCGAGGCTTCATTTGTGGATACAATGAATAGTTTTCGTTATGCCCGCCCGCCTTTTCGTTTCATTTCCAGTGGTAATGAATTTTACAACATACGAACTCTCGTTACAAGTCCAGATAATGATAACGACCCCATGCTTGTAATTGAAAAAAGAGAAGACGTATTGGAGTTTTATCTTTTTCAGTACAATTTTGCAAACTATATTCCATATGTGTGGAGAGGACACAATCCTAATGAGAATGAACAGGCTTATGAGGAAGACTATTCCTCGCCAGCAAAACGAGTTTGTGTTTAACTTAATTTATTTTATTAATCTGTAACAATCTAACTTTATTTAATAAAAACTCTGACATTTTACAAATCAATTAACGATTATATTTCTTTGCAATATATTTAATAAAAATTGATTGGGAGCAATTATTTTCCTTAGGGAAAATAATGGCAACTCCGATTAACTTTATTATAAACAAATCTAAAAGATTTGTTTATAATAAAAATTGATATTTTTTTAATATATAAGTCCTTAAGGACTATACAATTGTACTTCCAATGGCAACTAGATATCATGGATTTATAACAGATGAAATGGAGGCATTTTCACGTGCAATAATTATTGCGGATACGTATTTTGAAAACAATTCAGATACAGATCCATATTTCCGATTTATTCAACGTATGTTCTATGAAGCAATGGATGAAGGTGTTTCACTAGATCTCATTGAAATGTATGTGCGCTGTTTTATTGTCTGTGATGAAAATTTGATTAATTCTCACTTGAATTCGTCTTGGACTCGTATTAAATACGAACTAAACGCGCATGTATACAAACGGTTATCATCTCATATAAACGACCCTTATATTGAATGTATATGTGGTGATGGCCCAGCTCATTTGTATAATAAAAAACATTTTTTTTGCTCACGTGGAAATCTTGTTTATGAAACATTTTCACAAGAATTCATGACTACAGTTCATCGCCATATTAATGAACATGAAGTCATGACACGAATTGTTGCACTACATCGTCGTGCACGCCCTCCGATGCGATTAAGTCAAGCAGGAGCAAAACCACCTCTACCACCTTTGCAATTCTTTAATAGACTTGTATTGGAAGAAGATTTTCCGACAAGCCCTTTTTATTTGGAAAGACGCGAGGAAGCACTTGAAGCAGGTGGTTTTGTTGAAACAAACTATATTCCTCCAGTATGGCTAGGACGAAACCCAAATTTTAACGAACCCATAACTGTTCATGATGCAGATACAGAGACGGAAGAAGACGATTATCCAACAGCTGAACCCGCGGTAAAAAAACCAAAGCTTCGTCGGAATTAACTTTATAAAAATTGATCGGGAGCAATTATTTTCCATAGGAAAATAATGGCAACCCCGATTAAAACTTATTTGTGGTAAGATTTATTTTTCTTTGAAAAATAAATCTCACAAATAAAAATTGATTTATAAATTTATTTAAATAAATTGATAAATTAATTAAAATGTCTACAGTAGAAGAAATAGAATTTAATTATAATTTAGATTATAAAGAAGAGATTAAAAATAAATACGGTGATATAATTATACAAATTTTTAATAATGAAGATGTTAAAATTGAAAATGATCCTGAAATACAAATTATTAAAGCACAATATTATATTGCAAATAAAGCACCATTTAATGCAGAACAAATATTATTAAAACTAGCGGAGCAAAATCATTTAGATGGTATTTATAATTTAGCTTTATATTATTATATTGAAAATGATCATGATCAATCAATGACTTGTTTAATAAGAGGAGCTGAAGCAAATCATTTAAAATCAATTGTAAATTTGTCATATATGTATTATCTTGATAAAGATTATGATAATTTTATAAAATATAATAATATTGGTATTGAGAATAATGAACCAATGGCTTTTATATATATAGCATTATATAATTGGTATGTTTTAAATAATGAATCTGAAGCTTTTAGATATTTAAATATTCACTTAAATTGTCATTCCTTTTTTACAACAGCACTATTATTAAATGAAAAGAATTCATTAAAAAATAGAGAAATGATTATTTTTAATTGTATTAAGGCTTTACAATTAAAAATAAATAAAACATATATTAATCTATTAAATGAACATACAACTACATTACATAGATATATTTTATACATAGATAATAATATTAATACAAAATTTATTCCAAATGAAATTATTCTAATAGATAATTATTGTCCAATTTGTTTGGAATATAATAAATTAATTAAATTAATTTGTAAACATTCAATCTGTATTAAATGTGTAAAAAAAAATCTTATAAATTGTTTAGTGTGTAATGAATTTATTTAATCAAATACAAAATATTTTGATAATAATCCAACAATATTATAAATATTTAATGACATATTTTTAAAAACTTGATTATAATTATATTTTTTTTTGTATCTAATCATTAATTTATAAATATTTAATAAATATTGTGTATAATTTTCTAATTTAAATTGAATAACATAATTATAAGCATTTTCAATTATTTGATTATATTTTTTTTTATTTTTATTTATGTTTAAAATATATTTAGTTAATTCATTTATATTATTATATAATAAACCAGTTTTGTTATGTTTAATAATATCGCATGTTCCAATAGCATTTCTACCAATTACTAATAATTTACAAGCCATTGCTTCTAATGTAGTAAATCCCATTGTTTCCGTTGTAGATGGATTTATAAATACATCAGCCATATTATAATAAATAATTAATTCTTCATATTTAACTTTACCAATAAATAAAAAATTATAATTTTTTGTTTTTTCTTTTAATTCTTCTTCATATGGACCATGACCACAAATAACAACTAAAATGGATATTTGATCCATTTTATTATAAATTCTTTCATATAATTCAATAATTTCATCTATATTTTTTTCTTTTGCTAAACGTCCAACAAATAATATAGTTAAATATTTTTTTTGAGTTATTTTTGGTAAAGGATAAAAAACTTTAGTATCAATTAAAAATGGTAAAACATCTATATCTTTTTCAATTAATTTAGTTTCAATTAATTCTTTTTTACATGATTCACTAACTGTTAAATAATAATCAGCATGAGAGAAACACATAACTAAATATAATTTTTTATATAAATTAATTAATATATCATTATAGCCATATGATTCTAAATATTTAAAAACATTTGTATGCCAACTATAAATAATAGGTATATCTAATAAATTACCTGCATAAATAAATCCACCAAGGGAACTATCTCCTTGATAAACATGAATTACATTTATACTTCTTTCTTTACAAATATCACATATTTTTTGTTGAAGATCATATATACTATTTATTTTTGTTGTATATATTTCATTATTAAAATCTCCACCAAAATTATCTGGTAATAATTCACCATCTAAATGAATTATATCAAATCTTTTATATTTATTTATAGTATTATTATTAGGGGTTAATACAGTTACATTTATATTTTTATAATCTTTATCAATAACATCTAAAAACATTTTAATTCTAAATACCATTCCATCTATTTTTGGTAAAAAATTATTATTAAATAATAAAATGTTCATTATTATTTAATTTAAAATAAATATATTTAAACTAAATTTATTAAAATATTTATAATTATACCTACACAATAAAGAATTAATAATGTAATTATTGCTTCAAATAAGTAAGGCTTATTATAAAAATAACTATATGTTGATGAAATACGATCTTTAATCATATAATTATTACAAAGTGTATAACCCAATTTTTCATAATATTTACGAACACCTACACCTGAAATAACTGCAATTTTGTTATAGCCATTTTCAAGTGCAATCTCTTCTGCTTTCTTCATAAGAATTTTACCAAATCCACGATGCTGTGCACTAGTTCCATTTACATAATCTTTATCAACAGGAGTCATATTACCATAAACATGTAATTCACGTACCATAGCACAATCATTTAAAAATGGAAAAATATTAATATCATCAAAATAACCCATTTGCTTACTAATACGTAAACGACAAAATCCATAAATAATATTTTCATCAGGTGATTCAATACTAATAAAATATTCATGACCACCAGATGCTGGATAAGATCTAATTACAAGTTGTGCTTCATCAATATTACTTTTCTTATTTTTAACTTCACGACAACGAATACATTTACATTTTAGTCCTTGTTTTTTCATTTTAGTTTCAAGAACTTGACGTAGATTTGGAATATTATTACCAGCATGAATATAACTAACAGGAATATCGCGAATTACACGATTAAGTCGAATCCATGGATGAACTTTACTTTTAAAATCAATAATCACATCAATCAAATCTTCTTGACTATAATGAAGATATTCACCTTTATCTTCCCATTTTTTAGTAACAGTCCAATCTAAACTAGAGAAGGGATAAATTTTTGCTTGATCAAATGTTAAATCACTATCAGTTAACATTGTATGAAACATTTTTTTATCTTCTTCAGGAGATGAAAATGGTAAATCAGGCATAAGATGAACATCTACTTTAAAACCAACATTCAATAAATTTTTAATAGCACGTTTTGTATCTTTCAAATAACATCCACGATTAAGTTTCTTTAAAATAGCATCATTTGTATGTTGAACACCAATTTGAATACGAGTACAATTCATATCACGTAATAATATAAGTTCATCAATAGTTACATTATCAGGTCTTGTTTCAAATGTTAATCCAATAATTCTAGCATCTGCTGTCATATTAATTTCAATCTCTTTCTCCATACTATAACGCTCACGACGATTTTCTTTACTGGTATAAAAAGTATTAGCAGCATAATAAAGATCACGAGTAAAATTAATACGATAATCAACTGGATAGCTACCAAATGTTCCTCCAGATGCCATCACTTCAAGTTTATCAATAGGATTACCACAACATTGAAGAGTAGACATTCGATCACGCATTTGACTATCAGCATCAAAATTATTATCATTTGCACGACGAACAGCTGGTTCATTATATAAATAAGAACGTGGTTGAGCAGTCCAATTATTATCTTCATGAGCAGGTTCATTTGGACAATAATAACAATTATATTTACAACTAAAAGGTTCTCCATTAGGAAATGCACTCATCATAGTTGTAATTTGAGTAATACCACTATTAGTTCGAACAACTTTACGATTATTAAAAGATTCAAAAATTATATTTGGTTTAATATTATTATTAATAATATTATAACGATAAGCATAATTCATATTAATAACTCCAGGTGAGATTTTATGTTTCTTTTTTAATAGAACATTCAATGCTTTCCACTCTTTTTCAGTAATGTCTTTTGACTGTTCGTTAATAAGATTAATAAGTTCAACTACATAAATATTTAGTTTATCCCAATCTTTAATATCTGTTTCATGCATTTTTAAGTGATCGACTTTATAATTATCAACTATGTTTTCAATATCTTGAGACATTTAAAAATAATAATAAATAATATTAAATAATATTATAATCAATTTTTCTATTATAATATAATAATGGCTACTTATACTATAGATAATGCTAATAGTTATGTAACAATGTTATTTCATGCTCAACCTATTCTTGGAGATGGTTCAATTATATCAAATATGGGTGTATATGATTTAGTAATAGGTTTTAATGAAACAATAAATACTGCTAATTTATTTACTACAAATAATACTGATAGATGCACTATATTCTATTTACAATGTAATCAATTAGATAATGGCAATAATGCATACATTAATTTAATGTTACCAAATACTGGATTTAATGGTAAACAAATGAGAATTAGAACATTAACTGTTGGTTTAATACCTGGAAGTATAAATTATAATTATTCAGTGAATCCAATATTAGGAGATGGTAATGCAGCTGATTTTAGTGTTAGACCAACTGGTAATGTAGTATTTAATATTGTTATGTATACAGGAGCAATTACTGATCCAAATAATATGACTTATGCAGAAATAAATAATGCAGCTAATAGAACTACAGTAGGTACATTAACATTTACTAAATCATTTTTATTAAGAGAAAGTGATGTTAATTTAAATGGTACTGGTGTATCTCAACCATTTCCAATTACAACAACTGGCTCCTCACTAAATTATTCAACTGCTTTAAATACATTTTTTGGAGCAACAGGTGAATTATATGCTTATTATAATATGAGTGCAGATGTAGCTAATACTACACCTACTTCTACTTATACTTTACCAAATACAGGAACAGATGGAACACCAGTTTCAACAGATAATACTTTATTATATTCTTTCTCATCACCAACTGGAGGTATTAATTGTTTAGCTTATGGAACAAACATATTAACACCATTTGGTTATAAATTAGTTCAAGATATAAAAGAAGGTGATTTATTATCAACACATGATGGTAGAACAACAAAAGTTAATAAAGTATTAAAAAGAACAATTGTTTCAAATAATGAATTATATTTAATCAAAAAAGATAGTTTTGGAATAAATACACCTAATGATGATTTATATTTATCATTAGCTCATGCAGTTTATTATAATGGTGCATTCCATCATCCTTTTCATGCAAATAATGAAAATATAATTAAAGTTGATAAAACATGTTTTGTTCAATTTTATCATTTTGAAGTTGATAACTATTTTACTGATTTTATAATTGCAAATAATATGATTGTTGAAACTAATAATAGTAATCCAGAATTAAATAAATTATGTAATTATGAATGTACTCCTGAAAAATGTTCAATTAAAATGTTAGGTAAAGATATATTACCAACTAATAATGAATGGTTACAATTATTATAAACAAATTGAATTTTTATGTTTTCTAATTATCATATTATCAACATATACTATATGTTGACAATTTGGACAAATAGTTGTTAAATCTTCAACAACTCTATATGGAGATCTATTACCACCATTTAATGGAACATATTTAATTACAAATGTAAATAATTCACGATCATCAAATGTATTTTGAGTTATATAACACAAATTATTTTGCAAATGATTTTGCGAAATATCTAAATTATTTACTAATTGAATATTAAATTTATGTAATAATTCTAATTCTTCATCAGTCATTATAATTATAGATCTTTTATATGTTTCATGTGTAATTAAAATAGGTTTGTTTTGAAATAAAGGATAATAATTTTGAAATAATGTAACTAATGTCCAAATTGCACCACACATTTTAATTGCATAACAATATTCACCAATTATAATTTGTTCTGTTGTATAACAAACAGTCGCATTTATATATGGACTAATTAAATTATAAAAAGTTTGATATATATTTATATCATTAATATTGTCTATATATAAATATATAGAACTACCTATATATTTAGATTGTAAATTTTGAACTTGTTTTATTGTTAATTCAATATCAGTATTATTTTTAATTGTCTGCATATTTTTAACTTTAATAACTCCATTTGGAACAATTATAATATTATCTTTTTTAAATTTTTTATTAAATGGTATATTATTTATCATTAATTTTTGAATAATACTATCAGTCATTATTATTAAATATATTTAATATATTAATTATATCTTTAATAATCAATATTTATTTGTGAGATTTAATTTCCTTTAAGAAATTAAATCTTACACAAATAACCTTTGATAAGCGTCAACGTTTACCAAAACAAAAACTTAAGTTTTTGTTTTGAACGTTCGACGATAATCAATATTTTATTGGGCATTTTATTAATGCCAATGCTTTTCAAAACTTATTAAAAATAAATATTGATTTATATTAATTATAAATAAATAATTCAATTAATAAATGCCTCCTATTAAAGTAATTAAAAAATCAGGACAAACAATGAATCAATTAATAGAAGAATATAAAAAAGAAAATAATGTAAATAAAGTATGTTATTGTGGGCGTTTAGATCCAATGGCTAGAGGATTAGTATATTTATTAGAAAATGATAATTGTAAAGAAATGCCTTTTTATAATCAATGTAAAAAAGAATATGAATTTGAAATATTATTTGGTATTTCTACTGATACAGATGACCCATTAGGTTTTATAACTAATAAGGTATATTTTGAAAAAGAACTTGTTAATTATTATTGTAAAAAAATAAAGGATTATATTAAAATAGGAATTATAAATCAAGAGTTTCATGATTATAGTTCTAAAAGACACAAAGGTAAATCATTATGGTATTATACTAAAAATAATATTGATATTGAAAAACCATCTCATAATGTTGAAATTTATTCAGTTGAATATTTAGGAATTAAAACATATAATTATATTGAATGGAAAAATAATATAATTGATACTATAAATAAAATTGATCCATTAACAAAATTTCGCCAAAAAGAAATAATTGAACTATATAAAAATATTAATGATTTTTTCCCAGATTTATATTCATTTCATATTAAAATAGAGGTTTCTAGTGGATTTTATATTAGACAATTGGTGGCTGATATTAAAAATCATTTTGGTATTTCTATTTTAACTTTTGATATAAATAGGACAAAATTATTCATTTAAATTGTAATCTATTTATATATTTAATGGCATATATAAATAGATTAACTGATATTAATCAAAATCTTATTTTATTAAATGAAAAAGAAGATATAGCTAACTTATCATTAAGTAATATTGATAATACATTATCTGGTACATTAAATGTTCAAGTTCAAAATACATCAATTCCAGTAACTAGTGCTTCTAATTTAAATGTAAATGTAACAAATACATCAATACCTATAACTAGTGCTTCTAATTTAAATGTTCAAGTTCAAAATGCATCAATACCTATAACAAGTGCTTCTAATTTAAATGTTCAAGTTCAAAATACAAGCTTAAATACAGTAACTACATTTGGAAGTAATTTATCAGATTTATTTGGTAATTTAAAAGTATCTAATTCTCATACTTTATTAGATATTACTCATGTGTATGATACTAATATATTAATGATGGATCAATATAATAATGGCGGAACAGTAAGTGGTCCTAATTATAATGCATCAATTTTAATGGGTGTTACTGCATCTGGAAATCAAGTGATTAGACAAAGTAGATTATATACTCAATATCAACCAGGTAAATCATTATGTATTAGATTAACTGGTGTAATAAATGCAAATTCAAATGGTTTGAATACAATTAGTAGAATTGGTTATTTTGATAATTTAAATGGTTTATTTTTTGAATATTCAAAAAATGCAACATCTAATGGAATGGATATGAAAATAGTAAAAAGAAAACAATCAGGTTCTTCAACATACGATGATTTAGTTATACCACAAGGATCTTGGAATATAGATAAATTAAATGGAACTGGTACATCTGGTATAAATATAGATTTTAGTAAAAATTTAATTTATTATATTGAATTTGCTTATTTAGGTGTAGGTATTGTAAAATTTGGTGTTATTTATTCAGGTACTTTATATATTGCTCATATTTTATATCATACTGATTTAACTTATCCTTATATAGTTAGTCCAAATCTACCAGTAAGATGGGAAATTTCATCTAGTGGAGCAAGTGGTTTAAGTGGTCAATTAATTTGTACATGTGCATCAGTTCAAAGTGAAGGTGGATATAATTTACAAGGAAATCCATTTAGTGCAGGTACTGCATTTAATGATACTGGTATATCAGTTGCTAAACAAACAGCTACTTATTTAATGTCTATTAGATTAAAAACAAATCAAAGACGTATATGTAGATTGCAATCTGTTTCTTTATTCTGTTCAACTTCTGCAGATGTTATATTTGAAATATATAAATGCTTATCACCATCTGTTACTCCATTTAATTCAGCACCATCTTATACATCTGCAAATACAAATAGTAGTATAGAATATCATGTAAATACTGATGGAAAAACATTTGATCCAACTACTGCAACATCAAATGCTATATTAATATACAAAGGTTCTTTTTCATCAAATACAAATATAGATTATACAAATTTTTCAAACATGGGAGGACCAATATATGTAACATCAGGTATTACTAATAATAGTGATTATATAATAGTAAGAGTATATACTCTTATTACAAATCTGACTGAAAAATTTCAAGTATCAATGAATTGGATTGAAGTTTGATAAATTTATTAAATAAAAATAATATTAATTATTTTTATTGAAGTTTAAATTTAAATTTAAAAAAGAATAATTATAATAATTATAATAATTATAATGAGTATAGTTGTTTATTCTAGTATATATAAACAAGAAATCAAAACTAATATTGATTTTATTTTTAAAGAATCAATATTAAAAGATAAATTATGGGAGAATAATATAATTGATTTAATATGTAAATATTTAGAACCAAATACTAATTTTTTAGATATTGGGGCTAATATTGGATTAATATCATTAGGAGTTTTATTAAAATCTAAAATTGATTTTAAAATACATGCTTTTGAATGTAATAATGAAATGTTTGATAAATTAAAATTTAATACTAGAAATAAAAATATAGAATTATATCAATTTGGATTAGGTGATAAATTACAATTATCAAATATGAGTTTTAATCCAGATAATAATGGATATTCTTATTTGAATAATAGTTTTGATGGATCAATTCAAAAGAAAATTATTTATAATAAATTTACAACAATACCTAATATAATTAATGAACAAAATATTCATATTCCTATAGTTCCTTTAGATTTTTTAATAAATAAATTTACAAATAAAATTAGTGTAATGAAAATAGATATAGAAGGATTTGAATATCTATTTTTATTAGGTGCTGAAAAAATAATTAATAATCATAGGCCAGTTTTAATTATAGAAATTATTCAAGAAAATTATAATAAATGTGAAGAATTTTTAAAAAAATATAATTATAATATACAATTTATTGGAGATGATAATTATTTATGCATTAGTAATTAATTTAAAATATAAAAAGCTTTTAATTTACTAAAACCATTAAAATCAGATGCAGCGGCAACTGTATAAGCACCAAAGTTTTTAATAAAACACCATTCTCCAATAGCTAATTCTGGTAATTTAATTTGTGTGCATATTTTATCCATACTATCACAAGTTGGACCATATACAACTGAATCATAACTTTCACCATTTCTTTCATTGTATGGTAACACTTCTGGTTTTTGATGATCAAAATAAATACAATTAAATGAACCATAAATACCATCATTCATATTATAACAATAAGTTTTATGTTCTTCACCATTTATAAAACTTGTTTTTATCTTTCTTCCAATTACATTAACTAAAAGAGTATGACTTGATTGAACAAAGAAACGACCTGGTTCTGATATGATGTCAAGAACTGGTCTATCTTCCTGATATTGAAATAATTCTTCATCAGAATGAATACATTTAATATTAAAATTATGACTAAAATGATCTTTAAATCCAAGTAATACTTGTTCACTAATTTCTTTTAATAATTTCATTGATTTTTCATCATGAAATCCTGGAAAACCACCACCAATATCTATCATTGTAAAACTATAACCAATATCTTTAGCCTTATCAAATACATTCTTACATAATTCAAGTGCTTTATAATATTGTGTAGCATCCATACAACCACTACCAACATGAAAACTAACACCTGTTACATTTAAATCCATATTCTTTGCTAATTTTAAAAGTTTTTCAACTTCATATTCATCAACACCAAATTTTTCAGAAAATTTCATTAATGAATTTTTATCATCTACTTTTAATCTCATTAGTAATTTACATTTTGGATGATAAATTTTCATTTTATATAATTCATCTTCACTATCAAAAACACTTGTGTCTACATCCATACTACGAGCATATTGAATTGAACTACTTTCTTTGTATGGATTAGCATAAATTATTTTATTAAGATCAACAAAATCTTTTACTAAATTAATTTCATTCTTACTAGCTACATCAAAACCAACTCCCAATAATGATAATAATTGACATACTACTTGATTAGGATTACATTTAACAGCATAACGTGGCTCAATATAAGGGAATAATTCACGCCATAATTTATATTGTCTAATAATTTCACCTAAATTAATAATATAAAAAGCAGTTGTTGGATTATTTAATTCAAATACTTGTTCAATCATTTCATATATATCAAGATCTTTATCTTTTGAAGGAATAAGAACATTATTCTCTTTTAAAAATAAACTTAATTCAGAATATTCAGTTTCTACGTTAATCATTATATAAATAATTTATTTATTCTCTAAAGCAATTATTCTATTCAATAGATC
>JACCDO011522648.1_pt1 | contig 12403 bp, 2 predicted proteins | sample 7446101 | NCBI WGS metagenome assembly JACCDO01 (sample SAMN15323440, study PRJNA562643) | freshwater metagenome | isolation source: river surface water | place: USA:Blue River Watershed | collected 2017-08-16 | reverse complement strand
TTTTTGGCACTATCATCAATGAGATCAGCTTGAGCGCCTAATACACCTACAAGATCATGATATCTCTCTGTGAGTTCAAACAATCTCTCAAGTTGATTCAATACATCCAAATGGTTCTCATCTTTGGTTCTGGCCAATTGATAAGTATCTATGGCATCATTGATATGCTTTAATTCATTCTCTTGGATTTGAGCGACCTTGATCAAAATGGCGATCACTTCTTCAGTGTCACCACATTCTTCAACACCACTCATATAGAATTTAATGAGATCTTCCCAAGCATTCTGTTCCTTTGCCAAACGGAAGAGTTCCACTTGCAATGCTTGATCTGGGTATTTTCTCTCAAATGCAGCACCATAAGTAAGCAATGCTGTTTTACCATCTTTGAGTTCATTTTCTTGAATCTTGGCGATTTCAATCAACATATCTGCTTGAGACCATGGGTCACTTTCAAACTCAATTAAAATCTTTTGTACAGCAATCCACTCATTCCATTGCTTTTGATCGATATACAAAGGAGTAAGGATTTCAGCGATGGTTTGTCTCTTGTGTTCTGCAGTCCCTTGATCTTTCCAACCGCTGAGTAATGCTTCTAATGCATCAAATGCTGGTTTAAAGGTAGGATCATTCTCATTGAGAAGCGCTCTCCATGTTTCCAACGCATCTTCTGCCATATTTAAGTGATTCAAATAGAGCTTAGCGAGTTCATGTCTTAAATTCGCCTTCATCGCTTGTGCTTCATACACTTCGATTTGATCGATATATAAATCAGATAAATCATGGAATGATTCTTGTTCTCTGTATAATCGATCGAGTTCCTTAAAGGCTTCTGCATTGGTAGCATCAATCTCTAAAATACTCTTATAGGTTTCAATCGCTTGTTGCGCATCATCAAGACTGTCTTTGAGCAAAGCACAAGCTTTGAAGTAATATTTCTTCTTATCTTCAACTTCTTTTGCATTCTCACCGAGTTCTTTGTAGAGATCGATTAATGCTTGCCATTGACCCAGTTTACTGAGTAAAGCAACCATTGCCTTAATCCCATCTTCATGATTACTGTCTTGATCGATGATTTGACGATAAGCATTTTGTGCACGCTCATTTTGATCCAAGTAGATTTCAGAAATCTTACCGAGTTCTAATAAGAGCACATGTTGCAAACTCTCTTCGGATGCATCTTGAGCTGCAATCTCTAAACCATTTGCCAAAAGTTCAAAAGCATTGAAATCAGCTTCCAATTTAGAAAGCGCCAATTTATTCAAATGTTGGCGATTTGTTGCTAAACCAGGATCTAATTCCAATACAAGCAGTCTTGACTTAAAGGCTTCAGGTTTATTGCCAAGATGTTGTTCTTGGAAATCAGCGATTTCTAGAAGCAACTTGATTCTTTGCGCATCATTATTTTCTTCTTCTTGCTTGAGTTGCAATATAGGCACAAGCTCTGCAATCAAACCTTCACTGCGATATAAAGGCTCCAAAATATCTGCGATTTCTTTGCGATCTACACCCAAAGTATCAGCTTTAGAAAGATCAGAGAACAAAGTAGCAAGTGCAGCTCTTACTGGCGCATATTGAGGATAATTCTCAATAATATTCTTATAAATCTCTACTGCTTTTTCCCCATTTTGTAGGTAGATTTCGCTGGTTTGAGCGAGTTTATATTGTATGCTTGTTTTTTGTTCTGCTTGATCATCCAATAATTGAATCCATTGTTCATAATGATCAGCCAAATCATCCCAAGCACTGTCTTTGCGATATAGGTCTTCCAATGCTTCTAATGCTTTGAGATCACTGGATTTTTCTGCAAGTTGTTTTTTCCAAGTCTCAATCGCAGAAGCTGTATCATTCAAGAGATCATGGTAGATGGTAGAGATTTGTTCAAATAAAACAGATCGATTGTCTAGATCTTTTTCTAGGGCAAGTTTTCTCTCTAGAATATCGACCAATTCAGCAAATTTTTGTTGTTTTTGATATAATCTCTCTAAACCATTCAATGCATGTAACGCTTGATCATCAATATCCAAAATCGCAACAAATTGATCGATTGCCTTATGATCATCCAAGAGTTTTTCTTCTGCAAAAGCTGCGATCTTGGTACGAATTTGTATTTCTCTTTCAGCATTACCACTGACTTCAAAAACCACTTCTTCTAATAAAGCCACAAATGCACTGTCCAAGAAGAGTTCTTTGGTGATTCTTTCCAAGTCTTCTTCAATGGATAAATCTGCATTACTGAGCTTATATGCCATGCTCAAAGACTCAAAAGCAGCAGATGCATTGAGTAGTTGTTTTTCTTCTACTTCTGCAGCTCTTCTCAATACCACAATTTGATCATCGATCTCTCTGTCATTGAGTGTATCATGTAATACTCTCACAAATTTATCCCAAGCTGATGATTTCTCGTAGAGGGGGACCAAGATTTGAGCAGCTTCTAGTCTGACTTCTGGAAGATACAAAAGGGTTTCTAATGCTTCTTTTGCACCTTGGTGATTTTCATCTGTGGCAATCACATCTTTAAGAGATGCAAGGGCATCTGTGGGTTGACCGAGATGATCCTTGAGCAAGATGGCTCTACGATACTCTAGATCGTTCTTTTGAGATTGCTCTTGGCTATTGCTCTTTTGTTGGGAAAGAATATTCAGCAAATCTTCATATCTCTCCAAAATATCAAATAATTGAGCGAGTCGATTGAGCACTTCTTCATCGTTTTGAGAGATTTCCAAAATGCTTTGGTATACAGTCACTGCTTCTTCTGGTTGAGCGAGTCTAGTCTCATAAATATCTGCAGCTTTGAGCAGAATATTTCTCTTCTCATCGCCCTCTAATACAGCTGCTTCATCTTGATAGATATCCACAAGTTGTTGATATTGGGATTGAACGAGATACAATCTCTCTAAACTACGATAAGCTTTGGAACTGTCTGCTTGAATCTCTGTTCTGATTCTCTCATAGATATCAATCGCACGATCGAATTGAGAGAGTTTTTCTTCATAGAGTTGACCGAGTTCAAAGGCAAATTTTGCTTTACTCTCTTCATCTTCATAGAGATCGATTTCTTGAATCAAGATTTCAGCCAACTTCTCCCAATTCTCTGTCTCTACATAAAGTCTAGATAAATCTGTTAAAGTCTCTTTGCGATTGGGTTCTTCAGATAATAACCACTCATAAGTAGAAATCGCTTGACCCAAATCCCCAATATGATTCTCATAAATCTTTGCATTTAAATCCAAGAGTTGAAGCTTGGTTTCAAATTGATCATCTGCTTTACCTTCTTCCAAACCTTGTTTCATCAAAGATGCCAGTTCAGTCCAAAGTTGGAATTGTTGAGCCAATCTTTGAAGATGAGTCAAGAGTTCTGTATTCCCAAAATCTTCCTTAAATGCTTGAGAATAACGATGATAAGCACCAATCGCATCTTGACCTTGATTTTCATGATATTGCGCGATTTGAATATGTAATGCTGTTCTTTGTGCTTGATCTTCTTGATCATCTAATCTGATTTGTAAGAGATGAATGGAATTTAACCAGTCTTGAGCGGATTCGTAGATAGGCGCGAGAATATCACAACCCCTAGCACGAATTTCCTTGATCTCATCAGAACCATCAGAATAAGCATTTAAAATCTCTCTAATGGCATCAATAGAAGGTTGATGCTTAGAGATGCTTAATACTTGGGCATATTCTTCAAGAGCATCTAGTTGTCTTTCTAGATTCAAGTGATATACCCTAGCCAATTGATAGCCGATTTCTTGGAGTTGTGCTTTTTGATTCCCATTTTGAGCTCTACTCTTTTGATTGCTCAAATGGGTCGCTAAATCGCTATAATTCTCTATTCTTCTTAAAATTTTATCCAAGAGTTGATTTGCATCTTCATTGCTCTCATCCAAAGACAAAACACGATGATACGCATTGATTGCGTCTTCTGGGGAATTGAGAACATCATCATAAAGAAGTGCAATATTGAGAAGCCCATCGATCTTTTCAGTCTTGGATTTAACAACATTAATTCTTCTCTCTAAAGTCTTGACTCTGGCTTCATGATCATTGAGCTTTTCATTGAGATTAGACAAGATGTCGATCAATGCCAAAGAATCACCTTCATGCTTTAACAACAACTCAATGGTATCTCTGGCAGCATTGAAATCATTGAGCTTTTGTTCTTGTAGATTCGCTAATCTACGACCATATTTGGCAGCTTGGGTATGAGAAGCTTTACCTTGATCAGTAGCATCAGATAAATCACCTTGGAAAGTGAATCTCTCATAATGTGCTGCAAGATCAGAACAACGATTGAGTTCATTGGCTAATCTTTCGAGTTGAGCAATGGTATTTTCATCTGTTCTGTCATCGATCAATAATTTTTGATAGCTCTCAAAAGCTTGATCTTTGGTCAATAACTTGTTCTCTTCGATTTGTGCAATTTCAAGGAGCAATTTCTTTCGTGTGCTGAGTTCAGTGCTACCTTCATATTGTATATTTAAGATATCCTTCAACAGATCATATTGTTCATAGTGTCTGACAAATGCTTCTATGAGTTGAGCCGCTCTCAAAGAAAGGGCTTGATCTGAATGCGCCAAAAATTGTTGTAGAGCATCTGCACTGGCTTCAAACAAAGGATTTTGAGCCAAAGCTTTGGCATAATATTCTATGGCTTTGGATTCTTGTCCTTGATTTTGAGCGAGTACACCCAAACGATGATTGATTTGTGCAATAGAATCTGTTTGAGTGGTTTGTTCTAATTCATCGCTGAGATAACGAGATAAAGCTTGATCATCTTGTTTTTGTTCAGAGATTCTTTGTAACCCTCTGATGGCAGCTAGATTCTTGGGATTCAAAGATCTGAGTTCTTCATAAGCTCTTTGGGCTCTATCCAAATCTTCAAGTTGAGTTTCATAGAGTTGTGCGATTTGAGCTTGTAGTTCTATCTTGAGATCTAAGTTTTGATCAGCACCTTGTTGATTTAAAAACTTAATTTGCGCTTGATAAATGCTTAACAAAGATTTCCATTCCATAGAACTGCTATAGATTTCACATAAAGCATCTAAAACTTCTGCTTCATCACCAGCGAGTTCTCTTACCTTCTCATAACAATCTGCAGCTTCCACCCACTTGGATAGATGACGATGTTGGATCTTTGCCAGATGTCTGATATATGCGAGTTGGGTCGCATCATCAGAAATGTCTTTGCTCAATTCTTCCAACAAATCAACACAATCTTCCCATTGATTTGGTGCTGTTGCATTGGCACAACGAATCACAGCTTCTAGATAAGATAATTCGCTTGGTGCTAATCTTAATCTCTTGGAATTGTATTCATACGCTTGTTCATTGAGCTTCAAATGTTGTTCATAGAGTTCAGCCAATGCAGAGAGAATCTCAATGCTTTCTGGTTCTGCTTTTTCTCTAATCAAAAGAAGTTGTTCTAAACCTTCCCAATTACCTTGTTTTTGATAGAAAGGAATCAATGTTTCGGCTGCATCTAGATTTTCACTGTCTTCTAATAACAATTTTTCCCAAGCTTCAATACAACTCGCTTCATCATCAAGCTTGTATTGACTTGTAATCCCGATTCTACGATAGAGTTCTATTCTTTGATCTTTATCTGACTCTGATTCTACCAAAGTTTTAAAATGACTGACTAAACCATTAAAATCATTTCTGAGTTCATATACCTTCTCAAGAGAATCCCAATCCTTACGACCTTCAAACAAATTCTTAAGAAAAGTTTCAGCATCTTGATCACCAGGGGCAAGTTCTAATACCTTCCACCATAAACCCGCAGATTCATCGAGATCATTGAGTTGATTTCCAAAAAGATCAGCTCTTCTCTTCATCCAAGATACGGATTCTTTGTTCCCTTCTAGGGATTCAATCTTTTGCGCAAATAAAGAAGACAACTCTTCCCAGTTGCTCTCTCTTTGATAGAGATCAGCCAACTCATGCCAAACATCTTCTCTCTCTGGTGCTTGAGAAAGAACCACTTTCCAAAGTTCAATGCTTTCACTCAAATCATTGAGATGATCCTTGGCCAGATGTGCCATTTCCACCATCTTCATTGTGGATTTAGGTGGGTCGAGTTGAGCGAGTTGTTTTTGATAGGTTTCAAAGAGAGATTGCCATGATTTGGCTTGTAGATATAATTGCGCCAAACTATCCAATGAAGACATATCACTTTCATCTAATTCGATAATTTGTTCAAAATAGCTAATGGCAATATCATTGTCTTTGAGTTTATCTCTGGCAACCTTAGCCATTTGTTGATAACGAACCAAGAGTTGAGATTGATCACCACTGGCTTTGAGAATATCAGCTTGTTTTACCAAGATATCGAAGTATTCTGCCCATTTCTCTGCTTGTAGATATGCTTTTTCTAATGCATTTAAAGCGAGTTCTGATTGGGGATTGATCTCTAGGATTTGGTGATACACCTGTATGGCGAGTGCTGTTTGATTGAGATATTGTTGGTAGATATCGATTTGTTTCAACAAAATATCGATCTTTTCTTCAGTTTGATCTGAATCCAAGATATCTAATTCTTCTTTCAGATGTTCAAGCAGCGCATTCCACTTCTTTCCCTGCCGATACAGTCGATCCAAAGCATCTCTTGATTGCTTATGCAAAGGATCAAGCTTGAGAATGGATTTCCAAGTCTCAATGGCTTTCTCTGGGCTAGCGAGTTCATTCTCAGCCAGAATTGCCATATCCACAGAGATTTTAATTCTTTCATCATCTGTTTCAGCATTGGATTGTTGAGTCGCAAGTGTGGTCAATAATTTACGCCAATCCCCTTGTTCTCTATAAAAATCAACATAGAAATTCAGCATAATAGAATGCTTGGGATCTGCAACCTTAATTCTTCTAAAATACTTATCTGCTTCCACATAATTGGATATTTTCTTCCATAAAATCATTGCGATTTGGAAAAGCATATCCATTTCTTCGCCTTCTCTACGGTGCATTTTAAGTGCAGATTCATAGATATTGACGAGTTCTTGCCATTTTTGTTGTTCCCCAAAATAATTTGCACAGAAAGAAATCGATTCATCTTCATTAGGACTGAGTTCTAGAACTTGTTTGTGCCAATCTGCGCTGGACTCATCATTTTGAAGGGCATATTGATTGATATATGCGAGTTTCTTTAAGATATCCAAACGATCAGAACGTCTTTGAGTCCCAGCTAATCTTTCTGCTAGGAATGCGCTTAATGCTGACCATCTCTCATTGAGTTGATAGAATCTTTGCAAAGAACTCTTGGCTTCTTCATTTCTAGGATCATGCTCTAAACATTCTTGTAATAGTTTTTCTATTCTATCATCTTCTGGATCTAAATCGATTAATACCTCGGCAGCATCATATAATTTCTTTGCTTTTTGCCTTGGATTTTTGGAGCTATCCGCTTCTGCCATCAAAGTATCAAATGCTGATTTCTTGGCATTACTGATTTCATCCATCATGTTTTGGAAACGACCCAAGGATTTCTTACTGATTTTAGCAGCTTCTTTGACACAACGCACAGCATCTTCATTTTGATTGAGATGGTCATTGCTGATTTCAGCCATTTTGAGATAGATTTCAGCTTTTTGATCGGGATCAGCAACTAATTCTAGTTCCAATGTATAGAGTTGTAATGCGAGTTCCCATTGCTTTTTCTCTTCATAAATCTCTCTTGCTGCTTGAATCGCATAAATATTAGCACCATTTAATTCAAAGGATTGCAAATAGGATTGTACAGCATGTTCTTTGCGATTTAACCTATGATCCCAAATCTGTCCGATATAAAAGGAAAGATCAGATGCAACTTCATCATTGCCAGCATTTTTTTGATCATGAAACACACCTTCAAATTTCTTAATCAAACGACGCCAAATCGCTCTTGACTCTTCTTCTCCGGCTTGCTGGTTGCTCAATGATTCACTAAACTCAATCCAACCAGCCCAATCTTGACTATCTAAGAAAGACTGTTCCTTGAGATCCAGTTCTTGAGGTGTGAGGGTAAATTTCAATTCACTTGCCATAATAACTTCCTATGACTAATCCCCTTACTGGGATTGTTTTTTTCTGGGCTAAAATTTCAATCTCTAAAATTTGAATGTATTTTACAAAGATTCATGCTAAAAACAAGAGACAAATAAAAAAATACATAGAAATTAATGATAAGAGATTTCTTGGATTATCATTTTTTGAATTGCACCGATAGAATGGAGAATTGCTTTGTCAAAAGATAATATTAATCAAAAGGATAGCGTATTTCAGCCCAAAACAAAACCTTACCAATCATCTCAATTAAGATGGAGTTGCGATCCAGAGATTTTTGAAAATATAGATTGGACGCAAATCCCAGAAAAAACCATAGGACAACCAAGGGCAGAAAAAGCAATAGAAGTGGGCGTAAAAATGGAAGCCCCCGGACATCATCTTTTTGTATGTGGACCGGGAAACATAGGAAAGATGTCCGCTGTCAAATCTATTTTACAAAAGGTGCAAAGACCCCATCGAGAAAGATTTGATTATCTCTATATCCATCATTTCCAAGAAAGAGATCGACCTTTGCTTGTGACTGTCCCCCCAGGACAAGGCAAACAATTAAAGAGACAAATGGAGCGTTTTGTCGAAAAACTGCCCGAAGTGATCAATAATAGCATTCGTTCTAGCGCCCTAGATCGCAAGAGAAAACAAGCTGTGAATGAATTAAAAAAAGCCCAAACCACCAATATGGCCAAGCTTAAAGAAGAAGCCAAAGCTTTGAATTTCTCAATCGAAGAGATTGCGACTGCAGATGGTAGTTTTACCATAGATATTCAACCGATACATCGCAAAAAAGCTGTGCCTTTAGATGATCTCTTAGAGAATATTCAATCGGGTCGGCTCAAAGGGGTAGATGCACAAGAGATTCAAAGAATACATGATGATTTGGAAGAGAAAGTCCAAAAAGTCATGGATAAGCTTTTTGATCAAGAGAGAAAAATCCGTAGAAAAATCTATGATCAAGAAGCCAAAACAGTAGGCAGATCACTTCAAAGATCTTCTCAAAGTTTTTTAAATGAATTCCTAGATCTACCAGCGATCAAGAAATGGAATGAAGGTTTAATGGCATGGGTGGTAGATCATTTGGAAGTATTTACCCAAAAAGAAGTAGAGGGGGGGGAAGAAGATGAAGAAGAACTGAATATGAAGAATATTAGGTTATTAAGAGTCAATTTGATTATGGAAGCCCCAGAATCAGCCCCACCGATTATTTTTGAAGATAATCCAAGTTTTAGCAATCTATTAGGTACCATCGAACGATCTGGTGAAGATACTCATAATCATCTGGATTTTAATGATATTCGGGCTGGGTCTCTCTTAAAAGCCAATGGTGGGATTTTGGTACTCAATGCAGATGAAGCAAGTCTTGAAGGCGTGGCGATGTGGCGTTCTCTGCTGAGGGCGCTGAAATCAAGAGCACTAGAAATTCAAGTGGTGGATCAACTGATGAGTTCCACAGGACCACTCAAACCCGAACCCATTCCTTTGGATGTCAAGGTCATTGCCATTGGGGATGAAGATTTATATCGGGTGCTTTATCAACAAATTGAAGATTTTGGTAGGGTGTTTAAAGTCAAAGCAGAATTTGATGATTCCTTCCATAATCATCAAAACGCATGGCAACTCTATAAAAACCATGCCATTAGGGTAGTCAATGAAGAAAAACTCCCTATTTTTAGTCCTTCTGCTTTGGCATTATGGACTGAATATGGCACTAGGTTATCTGGTCGTAGAGATCGCTTATCTGCGAGTTTAGGTGATTTAACAGATTTATTAAGGGAGTCTTCTTATTATGCTTATTCTCAAGGTTTAAATGAAGTCAGTCGGGCACATGTTCAACAAGCATTACAAGCCAGAACAGAAAGACATCAATTAATCGAAGATCAACTCTTTATGATGGTAGAACATCAACATCTAGAACTCAATCCGGTCGGCAAGGAAATCGGGGCTGTACATGGCTTAACTGTATTGGATTTTGGTGATTATAGTTGTGGACAACCTTGTAGAATCACAGCAACAGTCACACCTGGGAGTCATGGCATTATCAGTATTGAGCGAGAAGTCAAATTATCTGGTAAAATCCATGATAAAGCTGCGATGATGATTGCTGCTTATCTCAGATCTTATTATATGCCAGATCAAATCATCGCTTTACATGCAACACTTGCTTTTGAACAATTACATGATGAAATCGAAGGCGACAGTGCTTCCATTGCTGAAACCATCGCATTAATCTCTAATCTATCCAAATTTGAAGTCGATCAAGGGATTGCAGTAACAGGGGCAATCGATCAAAAAGGAAGAGTACAAGCTGTAGGTGGTACAAATGAGAAGATCGAAGGATTCTTTAGGTTGTGTCAACTCAAGGGATTTACTGGCACTCAAGGTGTGATTATTCCAGCCACAAATGTAGATGATTTGGCGCTATCTCGTAAAGTACTAGAAGCGATTGATCAAAAACAATTCTTTGTTTGGGGTGTACACCATATCAATGAAGTGATTGAATTATGCTTCCATAAAACAGCTGGTGTGCCCAATGAAAAGGGCGATTTTCCCAAGGGGTCTGTAAATGAAGCTGTTAGAAAGAGATTGGAACTTTTAAGTGAAATCAATGCGAATTATTTAAGGAAAATTTAAGAAATTTGAAGTTCGGGTTTAGTCCCAAGATTCACCACATCTTCTGTGATCAAACAAGATTTAATCTCTTTGAGATCTGGTACATCATACATAATATCTAGCATGACTTCTTCTATCAAAGAACGCAAACCTCTCGCACCACTCTTTCTCTTAATGGCTTTTCTGACCAAAGCTCTCTTGGCTTCTTCAGTAAACTCCAATTTTACACCATCCATCTCTAAAAGTGTTTGATATTGCTTCACAATGGAATTTTTAGGTTTCCATAAGATTTCTATTAAATCATCTTCACTCAGGTTTTCCAAATGAACCAAAACTGGCAAACGGCCAATAAATTCAGGAATCAAACCAAATTTAATCAGATCTTGGGTGCTTAGGTCTTTGATCAATTCATTATACTGTTGATCGCTGTTCTTTTTGACGACTTGAGTGGTGCCAAAGCCGATTGAACCTGGGTTTTTTCTGGCTTGGATGAGTTTTTCAATGCCTACAAAAGCACCACACATAATAAACAAGATATTTGAAGTATCGATTTGAATGAGTTCTCTTGATGGCATTCTTCTGTTGTTATCCCCAGATACATTGACAATGGAACTCTCGATCAATTTCAAAAGACCTTGTTGCACACCCTCTCCCCCCACATCTCTCCCACCGCTAGAACCTGATTTCTTAGCGATTTTATCGACTTCATCTAAAACCACAATCCCCCTTTGGGTTTTCTCAATATCTCTCCCAGCTGCTTCCCATAGTGCTTTGATAATGCTTTGAACATCTTCACCCACATAACCAGCTTCTGTCAAACAAGTCGCATCTTTAATCACAATCGGTACATCTAGTAATTCTGCCACACATTCTGCAAGAGCTGTTTTACCTACCCCTGTGGGACCTACCATGAGAATATTGCCTTTTTGTAATTGAACATCATCCAAGTTTTGGGGTTTAGATTTATCTTTTTTCTTGGTGAGTGCTGTGAGATCCACTTCTTTTTCACTCATCGCTTCTTTGCTTTGAATTCTCTTGTAATGTTGATAAACTGCCACTGCCAATGTTTTTTTGGCATCATCTTGACCGATAATATGTTCATCGAGATAAGCTTTGATTTCTTTGGGTGTTTTTTGATCTATTTTTGATTTCTTTTGAGATAATTGTTGAATCACACCTTCTTGTTGTAAGAGTTGCTCTGATTTACGAATACACTCATTGCAAATATTAGAACGATTAGGTCCAGTGATTAATTTATCTACGCTATCGCCGTTTTTGCCACAAAATGAACAAAATCTTGGTGCCATTATTGATTTCCTATCAAATGATTTGTTTGAAAATTTACACGAGGTAAAAACAAATCGATTAGAATTTTATTTTAAAAAGTTTCATTCTTTTTCATATCATAGCTCATTCAAAAAAACAATAAGAGAAAGATTTCTATATGACCCAAGCTCGGAAAATACAATTACCTGATTGTTGGCTTCAAAGGCTACAAAGCGAATTTGATCAACCCTATATGCAAGAACTTCGGGCTTTTTTAATTCAAGAACAAAAGCATCATCAATTATACCCACCGATGTCCCAAGTGTTTAATGCTTTCCATCTCACCCCCTTTGATCAAGTAAAAGTGGTGATTTTGGGGCAAGATCCATATCATGGCGCCAATCAAGCGCATGGACTTGCTTTTTCAGTACAACCCGGACAAACACCACCACCATCTTTGATGAATATTTTTCAAGAATTAAAAAATGATCTGCAT
>JACCDO010390864.1_pt1 | contig 12406 bp, 14 predicted proteins | sample 7446101 | NCBI WGS metagenome assembly JACCDO01 (sample SAMN15323440, study PRJNA562643) | freshwater metagenome | isolation source: river surface water | place: USA:Blue River Watershed | collected 2017-08-16 | reverse complement strand
GAACTGACCACGCGCGCTTCAACGACCGGATTCGCACGGTTGAGTGCCCGTTCACCGGTGAGTGTCTGGCTGCGGTGCCGGCCATACGTCCGGACGTTGGCATCATCCATGCCCAGCGCGCGGATCGCGCTGGCAATGTCCTGCTCGAAGGGATACTTGGTGTCCAACGCGAGGTGGTGCTGGCGGCAAAGCGTTCGGTGGTAACGGTGGAAGAGGTGGTCGATGACTTCGGACCTCGCAGCCCCAACGCTGTCATATTGCCGTCCTGGGTGGTGGGCAGCATTGCCGTCGTGCCGGGAGGAGCTTTCCCTTCGTATGCACACGGCTACTACGCGCGCCATAACGGGTTCTATTTGGCCTGGGACGACATCTCGCGCAGCCGCGATGGCTTTCTGGAGTGGATGCAGCGCAACGTCCTGGAAAAATCTGTGCCGCTAAGCGCCGATTGCGTCGTTGCTGAGGCGACGCCATGAGTCCTGAAAATACCGGCACGGCTACCCGTGCCGAGATGATGATTGTGGTGGCGGCCCGGGCGCTGTCCAACGAAGACGTCTGTTTCGTTGGTATCGGCGCGCCTTCTGCTGCGTGCAATCTTGCACGGCTGGCGCATGCTCCGGACATCGTGCTCATCTACGAATCCGGTACGCTTGGAACGCGGCCCAACGTTTTGCCGCTTTCCATCGGCGACGGGGAGCTTTGCGACACGGCGCTCACCACGGTCTCCGTTCCCGAGATGTTCAGTTATTGGCTGCAGGGGGGACGTATCAGCGTTGGCTTCCTCGGTGGTGCCCAGGTAGACCGCCATGCCAACTTGAACACCACAGTGGTGGGTGAATACGCCAGTCCGAAGGTACGTTTGCCCGGTGGAGGCGGTGCGCCGGAAATTGCGGCCCACTGCAAGCGAACGTTCATCACCATGGCCATGAGTCCGCGCGCGTTCATGGCAAAGCTGCCTTTCATCACTTCCTTCGGCTACGGCAAAGGCGGAAACCACCGGGAAGAGTTGGGATTGAAGACTGCGGGGCCCGCGCAAATCATCACGGACTTGTGCGTTCTGGCACCGGAAGCGGAAACCCGAGAGATGGTGGTGACTGCCCTTCACCCGGGTGTCACGCGGGAAGAGGTGGCGGCCGCGTGTGGCTGGCCGCTCCGCTTTTCCGAACAAATGACGGTCACACCGGCCGTGACACCAATGGAACTCGAGACGCTGCGCGCCTTACAGGAAAGAACCCGGCGCGCACATGAGGGCGCGCCGGAGTAAGGCAAAGCACCTGAGCGTTTCGCGGACGCACACTGATGCGTGCGTCCGTTGGGAATCAGGCTGCCCCAGCTCGTTTCGCCAAATTGAGGGCAACATCCTCGATCATGTCTTCCTGGCCGCCGACGGTCTTCATGCTACCCAGTTCGACCAACAGGTCAGCCGAGCGGATGCCGTACTTCGCCGCTGCGCGCTTGGCGAATAGCAGGAACGACGAGTAAACACCGGCGTAACCCAATACGAGAGAGTCGCGGTCGACCCGAATCGGGTGGTCCATCATCGGGACCACGAGATCCTCGGCCACATCCATCAGCTTGAAAACGTCAACACCCGTTCCCACACCCATGCGGTTGCAGACGGCGTTGAATACTTCCAGCGGGGTGTTGCCGGCACCAGCGCCGAGTCCGGCGACGGAGCCGTCGATGCGTGCGGCACCGGCTTCGACGGCCGCCAACGAATTGGCAATTCCCATCGCCATGTTGTGGTGACCATGGAAGCCCACCTCGGTCGACGGCAGCAAAGCGGCGCGGACCGCCGCAATGCGCTCGGTCACATCGGCAGGCAGCATGTAACCCGCAGAGTCCGTGATGTAGATGCAGTTGGCGCCGTAGCCTTCCATTAGTTTCGCCTGGGCGACGAGCCCATCGGGGGAGTTCAGGTGCGCCATCATCAGGAATCCGACCGTATCGAGGCCAAGCTTGCGACCCAAGCTGATGTGTTGCTCGGATACGTCGGCTTCCGTGCAGTGGGTGGCGATACGGATGGTGCCGATGCCGCAGTCATGTGCCATGCGCAAGTGGTCGACGGTGCCAATACCCGGCAGCAGCAGGGCGGAAACCTTGGCCCGCTGCAGTTTTGGAACCACGGCTCGCAGGTAATCCTCATCGGAGTGCGCCGGGAATCCATAGTTCACTGAGGCGCCGCCCAGGCCATCACCGTGGGAAACCTCGATAAGGGGAATGCCAGCCGCATCAAGGCCGGTCGCCACCGAGATCATCTGGTCGATGGAAATCTGATGCTGCTTCGGGTGCATGCCATCCCGGAGGCTCATGTCATGCAGAACGACCTGTTTTCCCTTCAAGTTCATGGTCAGGCTCCTTCCGCCTTGGGGATGAAGCGGCCGCTCAGAATCTCTTCCGCGATCATTTCGCTTGTCTTGAGTGCTGCCGCCGTCATGATGTCGAGGTTGCCCGCATAGCGTGGCAAGTAGTCGCCGAGTCCCGCTACCTCCAGAAAGACGGAGACGCGATTGCCGTCGAAGACAGGACCATTTTTCAGCGTGTAGCCAGGCACATATTTCTGGACCTCGGCAATCATGGCGTGGATGGAAGCAATAATGGCCTGCTGGTCGGGCGGACCTTCCGTCAGGCAGTGCACGGTGTCACGCATGATGAGCGGTGGTTCGGCCGGGTTCAGGATGATGATGGCCTTGCCACGCTTTGCGCCGCCGACTTTTTCGATGCCGGCTGCGGTGGTGCGGGTGAATTCGTCGATGTTCTTGCGCGTGCCTGGGCCGGCCGAGCGCGAAGAGACAGTTGCGACGATTTCGCCATAAGCAACCGGCTGTACTCGCGAGATGGCGGCAACCATCGGAATAGTGGCCTGTCCGCCGCAAGACACCATGTTCACGTTCATGGTGTGGCGGCTGGTCAGTTCCTGAAGGTTGACGGACGGGACGCAGTACGGGCCAATGGCGGCCGGCGTCAGGTCAACGACAACCACGCCCTGCGCCTGCAGTTTGCGGGCGTTCTCGGGGTGCACATAAGCACTCGTCGCGTCGAACGCGATGCGAATGTTATGTTCTTTCAGATAGGGCAGAAGGCCATCCACCCCGTCGGCGGTGGTCTTGAGCCCTGCGCTCCGTGCGCGCTCGAGGCCTTCAGAAGCGGTATCGATGCCGACCATCCAGCGCGGCTCCAGTATTTCGCTTCGCAGTGTCTTGATCATCAGGTCGGTGCCAATGTTGCCGGAGCCCACAATGGCGACGTTTACTTTGCTCATGCCTCGTCCCGAAAAAATTAGTCGTGCCGTTTCGTGCCGACGATGTGTCGGCTCCTCGCCCCTGCACTTCAATGCAAGGGCGAGGTAGTCGGTCAGTTGGCCATCAGGACCTGGACGATGAGCTGCACGATCTGGCCGCCCTCTTCAGTGCCCCAGCTGCCGACGAGTTCCGCCACCACTTGGTTCGAGCTGACGATGACGGCGCCCGCGTTTTCCATGCGCTTCAGGGAGGCGCTGTCGGCGATCTGAGTGGGCGAACCGCCCGCGTCAGCCACCACCTGCACTTCGTAGCCTGCCTTCAGCAGCGTCAGTACCGGGAACACCGTGCAGACGTCGTTGGTGACGCCGGCGACGACAATCTTCTTGCGGCCGCAGTCGTGCACGGCCTTCGCGAAGCCCTCGTCTTCCATCGCGTTGACGATGCCCATGCGCTTGATGCGCGCGGCGTAGGCTTCCGGGGCGGCTGCGGCGAGTTCCGGCAACAGCGGACCCTGCACGAACTCTTCCATGCTGGTCGTGAAGATGATGGGCATGTTCAGGATCTTGGCCGACTTGGTCAGCAGGATCGCGTTGGCTTTCATGAGCTCGAAAGGCAGGGAACGCGCCCAACCCATCGTGCCCGTCTGGTGGTCGATCATGAGAAGCGCGGCATTGTTGCCCGTGAAACGGTCCTGGCTCATTGCATACTCCGATTGTCGAGGTGGATGAATTGGCGCAGGCCCTGCCTGTGCCTTGAGAAAAAGGGGGGGGCGTCGTAGTTCCCTGGGGTCAGCGCGGGTTCTGGAACCGTACCGGGGAGCCGAAGAAGACCACTGCCTGCATGGCGCCTTGCTTCGCTTCCAAGCTGAGCGTATGGCCGCCAGGTAGGGCCGAGAAGGCGGGTACTGCGGTTCCGGCAGCGTCGTATTGCCTGCCGTTGACAGTCATGACGCCCTTGACGGGGACCACGAAAGCGTTTGCTCCGGCAGGAACGGGCACCTCAAGGGTTGCGCCGGCGTCAAACTGAATGTCCAGCAGGTTGAGGCGAGTTGGCGGGTTCAGAGGTGAGCGTGCACCGCCAAATTCCCCAAGTGGCACGCGAATGCGCGCACCCGGCAGTCCGACCACCGGAACATTTTCCGGTTCGAGACTGAGAGCGAACGGCGGCGCCGACTGAATTGCCGCAGGCAGGTCCACGAAAATCTGGAAGAGGTGGGCGGTCTTGCCTGGGGCCGACGGCACTTCCTCGTGGACGATGCCGCGACCGGCCGCGGTCCAATGCAAGCCCCCAGGTCGAATGACGTTGCGGGTGCCTATGGAGTCTTGGTTGTTGAGCCCGGTTTCCGCATCCGCGAAAACGTAAGACACGGCCGACATGTGCGAATGCGGATGCGCGCCGAAGGTCGGGGCGCTCATCCAGGCGTGATCGATGCCCAACACCGGATCCAATGCACCTGTCCGGGCGTTGTCGCGCAGCATGGCGGCACGGAAATGTGCGCCATGGTTCATCTGGTGCAGCGTCAGGACGTGGCTCATTTCGGACTCTTCCTGTGGGCTGGCGCAACGGCAGCCGAGATGTGGAAGCGCACTATTGCAGACGGACGCGGTGGGATAAACTTTGCAAAAGCGAATTTACTATTCCACTGATGGGATAATCAGCATGTTCCCCCTGAATGACATGGCGCTGTTTGTCGAGGTAGTCAAAGCGAAAGGATTCGTTCGTGCTGCCAAGGCCATCGGCATGCCGAGTTCGACCTTGTCGCGTCGCATAGGCGCTCTGGAGCGGTCCGTTGGGCTCCGGTTGCTCAACCGCACGACTCGCCGTGTGGAGCTCACCGAGGCCGGGCAAATCTACTTCGAGCGGTGCAAGCGCATCGTTGACGAAGCGACGCTGGCCCATGAGCAGTTGGGCGAGATGGTGGCAAACCCCACGGGAACCCTGAGGGTGTCGTTGCCGGTCGACTTCGCGAACGTCTACCTCACCGAGTTGCTGGCCGAGTTCGCTGAAACCTTTCCAGGTATCCGCTTCGATTTGGACTTGACCCCGCGATTGGTGGACTTGGTTGCGGAGCCGTTCGACGTCGCTATCCGCATGGGGCAGCCCGAAGACTCCTCTCTCATCGCACGCCCGTTGGCCCACTTGCAGCCTTTTCTTTTTGCCTCACCGGACTACCTCGCGCGTCGGGGAAACCCGGCACAGCCGAGTGAACTCACGAAGCACGAGTGTCTGCGGATGCCCAAGACCAGGACCTGGCGCCTGAAGAGCGGAGCGAAGACTGCAGAAGTGGAGGTGAAGGGACGCTTCATGCTGAACAGCAATTCGATGATTCGTGGTCTGGCGGCACGCGGTCATGGAATCGCCTTGCTGCCGGAGCAAATCGCGGCGCAGCAGTTGGCGAGCGGGCAATTGGTTCGCGTTCTTCCCGGCTGGCAGGGGGCGCCCATCGCCGTTTATGCCATCACCGAAACCCGGCTGCTGCCGGCGAAGACCCATCGGTTCATCGAGTTTCTTCGCGAGAGACTGCAGGCTGCCTGAATTTCGGCGCGCTTCCGTGGCGGCTTCACGGGCTGGCGCGCTGGCATATTGGGCGTATACATCGTATTATTTGCAGCATCAGGGGCGCGACAGGCCTAGCCACTCGGGCGGCCAACGACGCCTGCCGTCGTATCAATCTGGGGAACGCAATGAAGCTGTACGGTTCGGAAGGCATCCTGTTGATGGAAGTCGAGTCCATCAAGGGCAGCGGCAGCAATATCCACATCAAGGGCAAGATGATGGGGCAGGTTCCCATGACAGCCGTGCTGCGCCCGGCAGACCTCCGCGAAGCGGTCAAGATGGTGCCGCTGTCGGTCATCTGGCAGGGCATCAAGATGTACTTTTCGCGCGGCGAAAAGAAGCCTGCCTGAAGCGAGACGCGGGGGGGCGTGGCTGTAGCTGTCCGCCCGCCGTACTCAGGCTTCGTCGTTGAGCGGGTCCAGGCCAGCCAGTACGCGCAGATAGCGCATGAAGACGACCTGATCGGCCTCCGGTAGCGGCGAAAGAATTTCGCGCTGGGCCGCCTCCACTTTTTCTATGCGGTCGATCAGAAGTTCCAGCCCCTGAGCAGAGAGGCGCATCGTCCAGGCGCGGCTGTCGTTCGGATCTCTGTCGCGGATTACCCAGCCGCGCTTCACCATGCGGCCGAGCATCTCCTTGAGCGTACTTTTGTCGATGCCGGTAGCATCGACGAGCTGGCGTTGTGAAGCACCCGCTGTGCGGTGCAGCGCCAGCAGCGTTCCGATTTGTTGTCGCGTAACGTCGTCTCCAACCATACGCGTGAAGATGTCGACGGACCGCTGATGGTTGCGACGAAGCAGATGACCCGGGGCCGTCAGCAGGCTGAACTGAGTGACCTTCCTGCGCGCGTTCTTCCGGTCCAACTTCGAATCCCTTGTCACTCTTTTTTGGTGCGCCGGCAGTTCGACTGCCGGCGACGCCAATCGTAGCCTAGTTCAAGGATTCACGCGGAAGTCGACACGGCCGAGGTTCTGCACGACGAGCCGGACATGCTGCCCCGGCGCCAGTGCTTCGGCAGCCGTGGCGCCACCCGCCATGACAATGGCACCCGCTTGCAGCGGCTCTCCAGCCGCTGCCGCCAGACGAGCGGCAGCGACCAGCGACCGCAGTGGATGGCCAAGAATGGCGGCACTGGAGCCAATTTGCCGCTCCACGCCGTCAATCTCCATGATCATGCCGAGGTTCGAAATGTCGGTGGCAGGGTCCGACCACGCGCCGACGACGAAGCTGGATGAAGAACTGTTGTCCGCCACGACATCCGTCCACGAGAACTTGAAGTCCTTGTAGCGCGAGTCGATGATTTCCAAAGCAGGCGCTACGCCACCGACGGCCGCGAGTGCGGCGGCGGGAGTGATTTTGCCAGGCAAGCTGTCCTTGAGAATGAAGGCGATTTCCGGTTCGACGCGGGGATGGACGTAACGCGAAAACGCTATGCTGCCGCCGTCCTCGATGAGCATGGCATCGGTCAAGCGTCCCCAGATCATCTCGTCGACGCCCATCTGCGCCATCTTGGCGCGGCTGGTGAAGCCCATCTTGAGTCCGATGCGCTTTTCACCACGCTCGTAGCGGCGGGCCAGCGATGCGGCCTGAACCTGGTAGGCCTCCTCTACCGTCAACGACTGCTCCAGTTGCGGCGTCGCCGTGGCCGTCAGTACGGCGTTGTCCAGTCGCTGTGCAATTCCGAGAATATCCGCCACCAGCCATCTCCTCTGCCTATTTCGAGCCGTGCGCCGCCGTGGGGGCGACTCGAGTGAAATCAGTTTTTTGAAAACCCGACGCGGACCGTGCCGAGGCCTTCGATACGGGCTTCCACGGTGTCGCCGGGAGCTACTCCGACCATGGGACCCAGCGCGCCGGCCAGCACGACGTCACCGGCATTCAGGGGGCGGCCGACTTCGGCCATCCTCGCGGCCAGCCAGCCCAGTGCATGCAGCGGATTGCCGAGGCAAGCGGCGCCGGCACCGAAGGAAACGGGCTCGCCATTCTTCTCGAGCACCATTCCGCAAAGGCGCAGATCGAGTGCCTCCAGGCGCACCGGCCGAGTGCCCAGAACGAATAAACCGGAGGATGCGTTGTCGGCAACCGTGTCGACAATGCCGATATCCCAGCGGGCAATACGGCTGTCGACGATCTCGATGGCCGGCAGGGCGTACTCGACGCAGTTGAGCAGTTCCGCGGTGGTCAATACGTCGGGGTTCGGGCTGCGGGCGAGTACGAAAGCGATCTCCGCTTCCACCTTGGGTTGCAGCAGGCGTCCTGGTACCACAAGGTGTCCATCCGGAACTGCCATGTCGGCAAACAGCGTTCCCGAATCGGGCTGGTCAACGCCGAGTTGCTTTTGCACGCTCTTGGCAGTCAAGCCGATCTTGGCGCCAACGATGGTGCGTCCTTGGTTCAGCCAGGCGCGCGTGTTGTGCTCCTGGATGGCATAGGCATCTGCCAGAGTAGCCTCCGGTGCTGCCTCGCGAATGGGGCTGATGGGTGTGCCCGCGTAGGCGTGAAAGAGACGCTCCGCATGCGCTGCGACAGCGGCATCATCGAGCATGGGTTTCAGTTTCTGGGTTGCCATTCGCTATCCGCAAAACAAAGGTAGTGCCACATGCGCTCGAACAGCGCTCCTGCTTTCACCGCGCGCCGGCCGACTTCTTCGGCGGTGTATTCGCGCGGCTCGAGTTTTATTGTGCGTGCCGGCAGGAGCGCCAGCTCCAGCCTTGCCGCGTCTTCGAGGAAGAAGGCCAAACCGGCCGCTTCCTCCAACGTGTCGCCGACCGTTACTGCGCCATTGCCCGAAAGCACGATGGCGCGTGCCTGACCGAGCAGCGCGGCCACGGCGCGGGCTTGCTCGTCGTCGCGCACCAGAGCGACGCCCGGCCACAGGGGCGGGCTTGGCGCGAAATAGGTACCCAAGCCATGAAGTGCGCGCGGCGTTTCTCCCAATGCCGACAGTGCCATGACCGCGGGCGGTTGGATGCGGCAAATGCCACCGGCCTCTGGACGTAGCCGATAGATTTCCCGGTGGATGCGCACTTCAGGCAGAGCGCCTTCCGGCAGGGGGCCATTCAGGCTAACGACCACTCCGGGCTCGTCGTTGCCGACGGTGCCCAGGGGTTGTGCCGGCGTAACCAGAAAGCGGGTTTCATCCAACCGACTGCTGACGTGGCCATAGGCATGTGCCAACCCGTGCCGATGCATGGCACGGGCGGCCAGTCGCAACATCCGGGCGGCTTCAGGCGCCACTGGTGCTTGCCGGTGCCGTACCGGGTGTACGGAATTCCGGGATGTCCGGTTCCGAGCCCCACATGCAGAAGCTGCTCGGTGCCTTGGGGAAGGAACGGGGGACGTAGGTCTTCTCGTCTTCCGCCGTAATCATCCGGACGCCGCAGCTGTATTCGTAGATGACGTCGTCGGGGCCCTGGAAGTAGAGGAACCGAGCGCCCGACGTCGGGTGTCGGCCCGGGCCGAACACAATCTTCACACCGCGCTTCTGCAGGAAATAGTACGAGCGCATGATGTCGTCCGGTGTGTGCACCTGAAAGTTCACATGCTGGATGCCGGCCTTGGTCGAGGGGAACAAGGCGACGTTATGGTGTACTTCATTGATGCGAAGCAGCGCCGCATCGCCAATCCAGTCCGAGACCTTGGCACCGAGATTCTTCGTCCAGAACGCTTCATCTGCTGCGGCGTTCCTGGTGTGCAGACCCACATGGCTGAAGTGGGAGATGCCGGCATCGCGTGTCGGGAAATAGCGGCGACCGCAGGCGGCGGGACGTGCAACCAGTTCGATGGCATTGCCAGTGGCGTCGGTCAAGATGAGCAAGCCGCGCACGCGCCGCTGGTCACGTTCGTCCGAAGTTCCGGTACGGACGTTGACGCCGGCCCGTTCGAACTCGGCGGCAGCCAAGTCCAGCGCTTCCATGCTTGCCAACTCCCAGCCGGTTGCTTGGCCAGTGGAGCGGCCTTTGGTGTAGCAAACGTTGTGGTCACGGTCGTCGCCGCGCAGATAAGCGCAACTGGCGTCGCGTTCCATCAGTTCAAGGCCGAGAACACTGGTGGCGAACGCGATACTGGTATCGAGATCGTCGCAGCCTATGCGCACATATCGCACATCATGCAGGTCGGCCATGGTTCAGCCCGCCGGTGTATTGGTGTCGGGGCGCTTGAACTCTGCAGCCAAGTGGCCTTTGCCCTGTTGATCTCCACGTTCGAAGCCCCAGGCGTAACCGCGCACGGGGTTGGAGAGAATCTCCCACATGTTGCCGTCCATGTCGGCGAAGTAGAAGCAATAAGTGCCGTGCTGCACCATGGGGCGCGAGATCTTGCCGAGGCCCCACTTTTCCTTGTCGCGAGTAACGATGGCGTGGGCGGCGTCCACTTCGGCGTCGCTGGCCACATCGAGGCCGTTGTGATGGAGGAACTTCATCGGCGACATCTTGCCAGTGGGGCTCTTGACGACGACGATGACCTGATCGCCGCCGAGGCGCGCCCAGAACGAGACGTCCGCCATCTGCACGGTTTCAAAGCCCAAGAACTCGTCGAAGAACTGCCGGGTCTTGGCAATATCGAGGCACTCGAGCGTGGCATGCGAATAAAGGCGGGTGTTCAGCACTCCGCGCGGCTTGGTCTCGGACATGAGTTTCCCCCTAGAGCTTGATGCAGATGTTGGTGGGTTCGGAGTAGAAGTTGATGGAGTGTTCGCCGCCTTCGCGGCCGACGCCGGACATCTTGGCACCGCCGAACGGAGTTCGCAGGTCGCGCAGGAACCAGCAGTTCACCCAGGAAATGCCGACCTCCATTGCCTTGGCGACGCGATGGGCCCGCGACAGGTTGGTCGTCCAGATGGAGGCCGCCAGACCATATTCGCTGTCGTTGGCCAGCGTGATGGCCTCTTCTTCGGTGTCGAAAGGAATGACCGCGCAGCAGGGGCCGAAGACTTCTTCGCGGCACACCCGGGCATCATGTGGTAGCCCGGTCCAAATGGTCGGTTCCACGAAGTACCCGTTCGCTGCGGCGCCGCTCAGCGCAGGAATGCCGCCGCCCGTCACGACGGTGGCGCCTTCCGCTACGGCTAGGGCGTAGTAGTCCAGTACCTTGCGTCGATGTTCGTCCGAAATGAGGGGCCCGAAGTCGACGCCGGCGTCATGCGGAAGGCCAGGCTTAAGTGTCTCGGCTTTGCGCTTCAGGCCGGTCACGAATTGGTCGAAGACCGAGCGCTCCACGTAGATGCGCTCCGGTGCCAGACATACCTGCCCGGTATTCAGGAAGGCTGCACGCGCGAGGCCGGCAACGGCACCATCGAGGTCCGCATCCGCGAAGACGAGTGCCGCGTTCTTGCCGCCAAGCTCGAACGACAGCGCCTTCACCGTGGGGGCAGCTGCCTTCATGATGGCAGTGCCCGTGCGGGTTTCACCCGTGAAAGTGATGGCGCGCACGCCGGGGTGGCTGGTCAGGAACTCGCCAGCGGAGTCCGGGCCGAAGCCGTGGACGACGTTGAATACGCCCGCCGGGATGCCGACCTCGTTCATGACCTCGCCCAAGAGCGTGGTAGTGGAGGGGGTTTCTTCGGAGGGCTTGACGATGACTGCATTGCCGCAGGCCATGGCCGGAGCGACTTTCCAGGTCATCAGGAGCAGGGGAAGGTTCCACGGGCTGATGACGGCGACGACTCCGAGAGGCTTGCGCACGGCATAGTTCACGGCCTTTCCACCGTCCGGCGTGTCCATCTCGAACGATTCGGTGGGTAGGCTGGCAATGGCGTCGGCGAACACGCGGAAATTGGCAGCGCCGCGTGGAATGTCGAGGTGATGCGCCAAGGTGTGCGGTTTGCCGGTGTCGGCAATCTCCGCCTCTAGGAATTCGTCGAAACGCTCCTCGATGCGCTCCGCCACCCGCATGAGCAGGGTGCGGCGCTTGGCCAGAGGCATGCGGCCCCATTCGCCGTGAACTGCGGCGCGTGCGGCTTGGACGGCAGCATCGACCATTTCGCGGCTGGCTTCGTAGGCGGTGGCATGTACCTGCCCGGTAGCCGGATCGAAAACGTCGAAGGGATTGCCGCCTTCGATGAACCGGCCCCCCACGAAATTCCGGAGCTGGCGACGAGGTGGCGGAGTTGCCGACCCGGGTACTTCTGTCTGCCTCGTCATCTCTGCCGCCTCTTGCGTTTTTTAGATGTATACATCCTAAAAATACTGGATGCAACTATTCGTAAATTCGAGGAGATGCTCTAGGGGCTTCTCCCGGATCTAGAGGTTGTTTTGAAGCGTCAGAATGACCTGAAAAATACAATGAAAATAGGCGGTTACGGATTCCGTAAAGCCTTCTGCAGCTTTCAGGTGAAAGTAAAAACTGTATGCACTATTTGCGGTTGCCTACGCGAGTGATACGGCGTGAGCAAAGATTTGCGCAGACGAAACGGAGTTCGTCGCGGCAAACCCGAGTGGGTTTTGGGCCGGCGCGCCGCCGCGGCTAACTGGCGGAGGCGCCCGCGATGGCGAAGGCGAGCGCGCTGCGCAATTTCGCTGCGTCGAATTCCGGGGCGAGGGCCGCCAGAAGCTCCAACGCCGTTCGCGCCAGATGCCGGGCAGCCAAGCCACCCGCGCGGGCGGCTTCGCCCT